>ERZ501061.386-NODE-386-length-15825-cov-4.267787_pt1 | contig 15825 bp, 8 predicted proteins | sample MGYA00510854_ERZ501061 | MGnify/ENA primary metagenome ERZ501061 (study PRJEB25958, sample SAMN03398515) | human skin metagenome | study: EMG produced TPA metagenomics assembly of the Human Skin Microbiome Metagenome (human skin metagenome) data set.
ACCAAATTTAGCATATCAATTACCTCAACAGCAGCAGAAACAAGAACAGCAGCAAACAGCAAGGTATTATGGCCGAGAGTCTATTTCGGCTAACCATATGTTCACCAACGACACAAAGGCACGTATGCAGCGTCTTTTTGGCGAAGTATCACTGTGGGATGAGGAAATGCAACGTCATCAAACTAGCAACCAGCCCCCCCCAGCTGTTGCAGGTACGAGTGTATCTTTGGATGAGCCAGTAGAACCCATGCTCGAGCCGGGTGCTGCCTCAGCTATTGTTTATCCGGCGGCTGATGAGGTCCTTGTAATGGAAGAGGCAGCCCTTGACTGTGAAGACGATCATGTCGGTGACACATGGGATGATACTTCCTCGTCTTCATCTGTGTCGACATCCCAATCCCACAACCAAGACGAGCAACCAAGACAGAAACGATTAACATACCCTATTCGACGGATGGCACGTTATTCACGCAATGATCCAAACAGGCCACGATGGTTAGAAAAAGGTGAGGATGACGTGCCTCTTGCTGCTCTTCGGGATGATGCGGAAAAATATTTTTCGTCCAGCGATGAAGACGTGGAACCTCTTGGAGCAAGGCATCCTCAGGCAGAAGTCATCGCAGAGAAAGAGGCATTGATTCGACGCCTTCAGGAGGAAAATGCACAAGCACGAATGCTCCTCTTGCGTTCTTCAATGCAAATGCATATGCCAATGCCATACATGCCGTGGATGATGCCTCCGTCGATGATGCCTTCCATTTCGTCGGAGGCCCATTCTTTGCTGGGTGACGATACTTTAGCAGCAACTGCTGCTGCTGCTACAGAACATGGCGAGCTGACTGATGATGTCCCTGTTTCATACATGTATGACCCAAATGTTCACGCACATGGCATGTATTCTGCAACACCAGCACCTGTCGCCTGGTCAGTTGATGACGCGCATGCAAGCGAATGAAATCTGAGTTGTGACGTGCCCTTACTGGGATCTATGACGGCAAATAGTCAAAGAGTCAATATCGATACGTTGCCTGACAAGCGATGCACTACTTCTTTGCCCTAGACTTGAGTGGATTTACGCATTCCATCAACGTTCAATTTACAGACGCATCAGCTGTGACTTGGCCTCAAAACGAATCAATCATGATCGCATATAGTCAGCAGAAATATCACATCATCATAAAGAGCTGATCCTTAGCCTGCTGCATCATACGCAATGGTGAATGCTGACTTGATTTGTGCAACATGATATTCATAAGAGGGTGTCGTTCGTTCTGCGAAGGTACATTACCTACATGTGTGACATTAATATGGGTTGGAAATACACGATAAGATCTTGGCTCTCGCCACACAAGGGTTGGTTAAAAAATTCAACAAAGACACATACGTGACATTTGTAGCATGATTTGAAGTGAGTAGACTGCAGTGCCAGTCAAAGATGCGGAGGCTGGAAGGATCAATTTAATAAATATAATGATATCGGTGTGGTAAAAAGTCCGATTATTACATGACGATAATACTGTTGCGCACTGGTGCGATTGTGTCTTTTCCTTGCTTATCTCGTAATGCACGCCTTGAGAACCTTTTATGTGCCCCACACTCGTGAGCTGAAGTCGCCCTTTCGGAGGAAAGCGGGGACGACATCCAAGTCAGCATACATCAGCGAGGCTTGTCAGATTTCAGTGCCTAAACTCTTCATCCTCAAGTATGTCGAAATCCAGTTAACTTCTTGCCATTATCGTGTAATGATAGTAAATATCAAATCATTCGAACCAGAAGTTGAATTGACATAGTGATCTTCGCGATTCATGATGCCGCAGGTGCGCATAGACGCAACATGTCTACATGATGCCTAGACTCATCAGACAAATTGGACGAGCCATACTCAAGGAGCTTTGGAATGTACGACATAATACGAACCTTTCCAGGCAGCTGGTGCTGTGTGACACGAGCACTTGTTGATGGTGTGACGAAAAATAATGTGTTGATCGTTGTTTGTTCATGAGGCATACATATAGGCAACACGCCGTAGCCCACATCGACTTTGGGTATGTACATGTAGTCACCATTGCCATCAGAACGGTCTTTGTCGGAATGTTCACGGTGCTCTGATTTGTGCCAAAAACCAAGCACGCCTAGAGGCTTCGGCACACGTACAATCCCGCTTGTGTGTGACGCACGAACGACGCGCATAAACACATCAGCGATTTGCTTGCCGACAAAACAAATGACGCGTGGCCGATAACGCGCAATCTTCATGAGCAGCTCAGGTACTCCACGTTCCAGTTCAATACGAGTCAGTTGCTCGCTTCGTGCCGTCGGACGGTGTGCAAGATTCGTGAGACCCAGTCTGTACGGTTGCAATGTAGGAAATGTCATGTCTTGTGAGGGCGTGAGTCGCTCACTTGTCAGTCCTGCCATATGTATGCATGCGTAGAAATGGTTTGAACGGTGCGCGTAATGGCGACGTTGAGCACCTGACTCTGTTCCTGGATTGATACCACAAAACACAACTGATGTTCGTTAGTTTATTTTTCTTAACGAACCATCCAGGTTGGGTTTTATGTAGTCTGGGAGCCGCTGTCCTCCCGCAAAGTAAGGCGATATAATACGCGCCTCTGCAGAGATGGCTGTCTTGGATCGCGGCGCACGTCCCATAGGGGGTGTCCTTCAGAACAACTCAACCTACTGACGAGATCCAACGCGGTCTCCTCCAATGACAATGTAACACTCCACATTCACTTACGACGAGCAAGTGAATGTGGAGTGTCGTCATGCATGGTGAAAATCACCGACGCCTCGTGAGACTGGCAGTAAATGGGAAATTGACGATTGCCCCATATCAATCGATATGTTTTCGTCGAAAATTCTACGAACGCCATGTCTTCGCTTCGTGCGCCGTGTGCATAAATGGATGTGCGTACAGTCAAAGCTTATAGCAGGCTCGATACGCAGGGACACGACAGTCGCACGACAGCACCTCTCAGCATCGTCGCTGCTCGTCCAGGATTTCTCGATGGACGCTTCGATGTCAAACCTGAACATTGTGAGTGCAGCACGCACACTAACTTGCGCAGTGAACCGTGCCGGCACTCTCCACGGTGGTGTAGTTATGACGTTGATTGACTCAGGTGGTTCACTTGTTGTGGCTACAAATGGCTACCGAAACACAGGCGTGTCAACAGACATGAATGGCACGTTCGTACGTCCTGCAGGCAGGGCTGGCGAACAGATCCGTGTTAAGAGTGAGATTATCGGCATGGGAAAGACCCTGGCATACACGCGCACAGAGCTGCGTGATCTTGAGTCTGACACGCTGTTGGGTATGTTGCACTTAATGGATCTCGATGATCGAGGCTGTCCACATGAAGCTATGTCTAACTCACGCAGCCTATGGAAGCCACACCAAGTACATCCGTGCAGGCACCAAAGCAACAGACAATGTCGTGTTTGACAAGACTGGCGATAACGTTGTGGATGGAAAAATGCCTGATGATGCTTAGGCTATTTAGAAATACACGCTTCCTCCTACCAGCCCTCCGTAGTCCACCGTCCGTTTCGTAGCACTTGCTGCGCTTTCAAAGAAGGAAGTTCCCAACCTTGCCCACCAGCTGCACCACCATCTTGGAGCGAGCCACCATAACGAGGGGTAATTAAAACGTCTCGCTTGAGTGCTGTGCCTTGCTGACCACGCTTGACGGCCTTCATCGCGGTGGTGAGAGCGGAAGGTCCTAGCGCTTCAGAGCTTTGTGAGAACGTGCAGAGAGAGCGGCCTAGTGTAGAGACCCAGGCCGGATTGATTTTTGTCACCATCTTGAGCCATTGTGTGCGAGGTGCCATATCGTCTTCCTTACCATCGTTCATGCTAGCTTCCTTTGGTGCGCTTTGGTGCACTTCGCCAAACACCAACCATTCAGGCGGTGGACGATGATAGAACACCGAGCTCATATGGATATACACAGGCCCACGAACACCCAGTGCCACGTATGGAATACGCCGTGTGCTGGCCATTTTTGCGCCCTGAGATGCTGGTGTTAATTCGGCCTCGGGTGCACCAACCACATCGGCACGGACAGCGACACGATCAATGTAGATAGATGCAAGAAGCTGTCGCAACACCTTTATCTGGACACTGTTCGGCGGAGGAAGTTGGGGGTCCTGCAAATGCTTTGTATCATCGTCGGACAAGCCACTGAGATTTGCTATCACCAAGTGACTTAGTTGCGCGCGTAGTTTGTGTATCTCTTCCATGGCCTTCTGGCGCACAAAATGTGCGCGACAAAATGAGACAGACGCGCCAAATGCAGCTTCATGACTGTATGCACCAACTACGCTGAGCAGGCGGAACGCATCGCTAAGGCCATCGCCTAGGGCGTCGAATTCGCGAAGGGCTTTGAAATAGGCTGCACGTGCCGCGCGCCGCTGTTCTTTTGCCTCTGCTTCGTCTTCCGCAGCATCATTCAGCGCCATGCCTGTAAGAGACAAGACACAGTCCTCACGCTCAAATACATCTCCAACACTCATAGCAGCCACAATAGCCACAGCATAAGGTAAACATGCATGTTGATGTCCTTGGGCGATGAGCTTAGCGTAGCGCGGCACCACAGGGAATAGAGACATAATTCTGCCAAGACTGGTAATGGATGCATTCGTGACACGCTTGTTCCCTGACATGGCATCTACATGTTCAAGAGCTCCAAGATGCACAAGTGTACGCTCTGCCTTCATCAGGGCATGCCGGTCAGGAGGTGTGGGAAATGGGAAGTTTGCCACATGATCGATATTCATCGACTTCATCTGAAGAACGAGGCCATCTACTGGTGTGCGTAGAATTTCAGGCTCACCAAACTCGCGAAATAGTTCCTCGTACAATGCAGAAGAGTACAGGCGGTAGCAGTGGCCCGGGCCAGTACGGCCTGCACGACCGGCTCGCTGAGCCGCGCTGGCCTTGCTAATCCATGTTACGTCGTACGATTGCACTTGACTCTGTGGATGAATGTGCCGTTCTTTTGCGCGACCGCAATCCACGACATACTTTATATGAGGGATTGTGATGGATGTCTCCGCCACGTTTGTAGCTACAACTACAAGTCGTGTATTGTCAGGCGCTCCATCAAACACACGCTGTTGTTCGGCAGTCGGCAAGAGTGAGTACAATGGAAGAATGTGCATAGGCGTCACAGATTCAGCCAGTTTCAACGTATTGGCATCCTCTTCCTCATCCGTATCAAGAGCGTCATCGTCACTTTGAGTATCTTGGTCCAACTCGTGATCGATCGCAGGTTCCTCGGATGTGCCGAGATTCATGTCTTCGGCTTCTGGTTCCACCACGCGTGAGGACATTGCTGAGCGACTCCGAGAATAAGCCTCTTCATCCGTGTGAGACTTGGTAAGAACATTGGCACTATATCGTTGCGCCAATTTGCGACAGACTGTTTGCACTTCCTGCTGACCCGTCATGAACACAAGAATACCGCCGGGTGGAAGTCGTGTGTGAATTTTGCTTGTTTTTTTTATCGCCTCGGTTACATAGTCCTGTTGGGTCCGACGATTGAAATGTATTGTTACGGGGTGCTGTCGTGCTCCGATATGAATCACAGGTGGTGGCGTTGAGAAGAGCGCCGTGTTCCTAGTAAAGTCACCCACACGCAGCGTTGCACTCATAATCACAAGGCGTAAAGGTCTAGGAGCTTCTAGTCCTTTGCCACCATCGATCCAGCGTTTTTCTCGCAACTTCACGACGCGACTGAGCATGCCGATCAAAACGTCTGTGTTGACGCTTCGTTCGTGCGCTTCATCAACAATCACGACACTGTATTTAGAGAGAGTTAGGTCTTGGGCAAGTTCACGAAGTAAAACACCATCTGTCATAAACTTGATTTGAGTATGCGGGCTAGACGTGGCATCGTAACGGATTTGATACGAAACGCGATGACTCGGTAACTGTAGTTCCTCGGCCACACGACGCGCCATACTTACGGCAGCAACGCGACGTGGCTGCGTCATCCCAATCAGACCTGGATTGGCTATATTGTGAGAATGCATGTTTCATTGCCTCATCATACATACCACTTCCGTGTGTTCCGAAACCAGCCTCATACAAAAACTGAGGCACTTGAGTCGTTTTACCGCTACCTGTCTCACCACATAAGACGGTCACAGGATTCTCAAGTACAGTTCGTAGGATCGAGTCCTCTTCGGACACGACAGGTAATTGCATGCGTGCCTCCTGAAGCTCTTGCGGACGCTCGACAATTACATGCCGAATAGGTTTTGTATCCCTTAGTGTGCTTAAGAATGCTTCTTCATCAAAGTACTGCTGCGTGAAGCTCGAACGAATCGATGGCATATCCTGACCCAGTGGACCACGAATTTTGCCATCTTGTGGTCCTAAATCACGCACGCGAACCACATGACCACCCACCGGCTCGAGGGTTCGGCCATCTTCATTGTCTTGGTTCGGTCGTGCCAGCTGAAGAGCCTCCATCGCCCATTCTTTAAATCCGCGACTACGACTTGATTCACCAATTCCACGACGTTTGGGGGTCCGATCATGCGTCACTTCAAAATCAATATTTCTCTGATGGTCATTCTCATTCTCCTCATCTTCATCGCTGCTATCCCCATCTTCTTCTTCTTCTTCTTCGTCCCAATCATCATTCTCATCATCATGACTTGGATCCGACTCGTCGTTCTCGCTACGGCCATGCTCCTCGTCCTCTTTCAATTTAGATGCACCAAGCCTCTTCTCAGCGGGGTGCTGAAGATTTGAGAGCATGTTCTCAGGAATGGCTTCTGATCCGGGAGGTAATAATCCACGCTGTCTCATAGCTTCTAAGAGCACAGCCTCTTCGTCCTCGTCGGTGTCGGGCTCTTCACTTTCCAGCTCGTCTGTGGCAACAGAGTCTGTGTCGTTTTCGTTATCGGTCATTTTCTCTTTACCTTTGTGCATCTTTCTGTTTTCAATCATTTTGTCCACATTATAGACACCTTCGGAAGAGGAAGTCTCGCTCTTTTCTTCGTCTTCATCGGAGTCAAAGCTGCTGTCTGTATCTTGACTTTGCTGATTAACGTTAGATTTTCCTCGCACAATTCTTTCCATAATGGACAGGTTGCTTCGATCTTGAACTTGGCGTTTCCTTTGTCTTTTTCGAATCACCGGCTGCAAGGGATGATCGTCGATTCCCCTAGCTAAAGCTGAACCAACCTGCACAGGAGGTTCCGATGTAGGTATGGCTTCTTTTTTCTCGAACTTTTTGACGGCATCAAGAATGCGTCGCTGGCGTTCATCATTTTCTGGATATTCATGAACCTGATTGAATGTCTCACTCGTGACTTGATCGTCATCGTTGTCATCCATTGCGTCGAGGTCCTCGTCAAGATCGTCTTCATGGATGGTCATGGCAGCGGAGCGCGCTCGCTTCGGCTTACTATCCTGCGCACCCAACAATTTATTCACACGTTCAATTTCCTTGGTAACACGACCAGTACCAAGAGTGGCGGCGCTGACAAGCTCAGTTCGGTCGCTAATGTCGGCAGACGACTTGGCGAGCTTCTCAAGAACACGTGCCTTTTCATCCTTTCGCAGCTTGGCTTCAATGAACTTGTCCAGGCGCTTTCTTTTCTTCGACGAAATCTTCATGGTTTCGTCATTACCGCCTTCGCGAAGTAGCTCACGGCGCTGTCGATCCTGTTGGGCCAGTGCTTCTCGTGTCGCGTCGTCGATGATCTGTGCATTAGCATCGGCTTCAATTATTTGGCGCTGCCGCATAGACTTTTTTCCTTTATGTGAGGAACCACCCACGCTGGAACTCCGCGCTTTGGCATTGTATCGCTGATAGCGCTTAGGTCCCATGATGGGTTGGGCGAACAGATCCCCCTAGCTGCCGACGTGTGTAAAAGACGTTATCGTCTAGTGGAGGAATTGGCCGCATCTCAAAAAATTAATTTTCTCTTCGGTAGGCTGAAGCTTCCCTGTCTGGAGGCGGGAGGAGGAAGTTGAGAGGCTTACTGTCCAAATTGAAAATAAAGCTACAAGGGCATAAGAAAGTAACTAAACAGGGGGAACAAAGTCATTGATGCGATCTGGACGTTAGGGACTACGCATACACAGAGATTACAATGAATGGCAGGGACAAGAGGACGAATAACGTACCACGTGCATTCTGAGCGATGCATTCGGCGATCCAGCAAATAGACCGAATTTCCTGCTCTTTCAGTTTGAGCCAAGAATAAAAAATGCCATATTGAAATTGTGTCATGGTGAGGAGACGATTTACTGACGTGTAAGAGTTTGATATTGTCTGAAAGAAGGTAGGCTGTCACCACAATACGTACGTTCGACTTCATATTCAAACATTTTGTCTTCAAGTTTTTCAAAAGAAGCATCAGCCGACCCAATGGCACCAACACTGCTGTCATCGAACAAGCGGCGGTATTCTGGTACAGACTCAACAATGGTCTTCACTTGATCAAGTTCGTCAGCCTTAGCAAGCGCATTGTTGCCAGCAGGGAATAGTTTGCCAAAACTTGGGAAAAGTCTTGCACGTTCCGTCTTGCTCAGCAAAGTGCCGAACGAGTTGATTGTGATATTGATGGTGCGTCGGTCAGCCTCGAATGCCAAAAGTTCATTCATGCTTTCAGCTGTCGGTCCGCCGATCGAGTTGCAAAAAGCTGCAAAGTCTTCAAGGTATGCTTTGTACAGCTTGTTCCGAATGATTTCAATATTAAGGTCATCCAAGTCCGATGACGAGAAGCAGTCGCGGAAATACGGCGAGAGAGGCGTTTCAACCAACACGGTCCGGTAGAGTTCCTCGACATTTGTTGCGACGCAAAGTGCCGGAAGCGTATCAAACCAGCCAAGCGGGTGACAACGGTCAAGTAGCTCGTGCGTGTCGCGACCATGCAGCGTGCCTGTGATCAGTAAGATGACATTATCGATCATGTACGAGTATGTCAGGTAGTCAAGGAACCTGCTGAGCGGCTCGACAGCATTGTTGCGAAGGTATTCAAACTCGGCAACAAGTTTGTTCGTCGCGCGCTGTGAAATGGCGGATGTTGCGAGTGGTGATGGCTCGTTCGCAAGAAAGTTGCCATAGTCTGTCGCTGACAGCTGCATACGTAGATCTTCCAGATTCTCACACTGCGTGAGAGCCTGGTAGTTCGACGGCGTCAGCATCGAATTCTTGTATCCTCGGACAATGCCCTCTAAATAGCCGCCATTGATGTTGAACGAAAGCGCTTCCATATTAGCGTCGACGACGGTCGTCACGTCTCAAGTTATCTCCACGCTCGACTCGACGGACAGACTTGACGTCCATCTGACCAACGGCCCCAATCCACTAGGGCCAACACAGGCGCCCAGAGCAAGCTGAGCGACAGGCCACCCGTGGTGCACGTGGTTTCGGCCGAATAGGTATGGATAAAATTTGTGCGCGTGCGTGGAAGTGCGTGTTAGCGTGTAAGTTGCGTTGATCGATCGCCACGCCGTGTTGTTGGGCGACGCGTAAGACACGCGTCGCATGGTGTTCATAGTAAAGCTACCTGCTAAAAAGTCGGCAGGAACCAGCAACCAGGATAATGTTGACACAAAGTCCATCTCACCGAATACTCAAACTACCAGTGGTGCAGAAGGAGGCATATTAACGCATGTATCAGAGCAGTCACTCGAACCATTACCACCGACAAATATCAAAACAGACACCACGAACTCTCCTGTTATAGCTGAGCAAGTGCTGTCGACTTCATCTTCTAATCTTGATGTTCTACTAGCTCCATCTGTCTTGCGGCATCGTTATGTTCGTGGTGTGGACAAGTCAAACATAGTGGAGCGACCTGAACGAATACGTGCCGTTTTGTTAGGCATCGCTGGCGTTCATGCTATGAGCACAAAACTGTCAGGGACTTCGCGTTTGCCACAGGACATACTCACCACCAAACTCTCAAGTATGACAATGCAGGAGCACGAGAGTCATTTGCGTGTGTTTGTTTCGTCGCGAGTTTTAAGCCTAGATGAGCCAGAGCCCGCTTTGAGTGATATTCATGCCCATGCTAGTGAGCCAGCCTCATATTCGACGCAGACAGACTATATGCCGGATCCAGAAACTCGCAGTATCCCCGACATTCATCTAGCTCGGCTGTCTTTATTAGCAACAAAGGCGCCCCACAATCCGCCAGGATCCTTACCTCGCTCAACACCCTCAGACCATCTTTCAGATGCTACATCCAGCGATGGCGAAGGTGATGAGCGTATGCATGCCTCAGAAATACCTGATACATTACCGCAAGGTGATTTGTATTTGTGTGGTCCGCATGAGAGCGAGGTGAGAGACACACAGGATGGTGGCTCAAGAGAAGCCATTGGGCATGCACTGGGTGCATGCGTAGAGGCAGTTGACCGCGTCGTTGCTGCAGCTTCCGTTGCAGATAGGATCGGGACTGAAATTCCGCGCGAGTCCCCGTATCTGACATCGCAACAGCTCTTCCCTATTCAGGCAGGTTTGTCCGATATACCCCCCAGTCGATGGACAGAACACACGCCAGCCAAACGGGCGTTTGTCTTATCGCGACCGCCGGGACATCACTGTAGTGGGGCTGATCCCTCGGGTTTCTGTTGGGTGAACAATGCGATGGTGGCAGCAGCACATGCGTATCGTGCACATTCAATCGACCGCGTGGTGATTCTAGATATTGACCTGCACCATGGAAATGGCACGCAAGCCTTGGCTTGGCGAAGAAATGCCGATGCTGCCGCGTCAGACTCCCAGCGACAAGCACGGCTTCAATCTATGATGCGAAGTATGCAGCGGACTGGTTCCGCCGCATCGCGACAAGCAGCGCGGGTGGCAGATGCTACTCGCACGCGTTGGGAACGATTGCTGCACGAAGAGTCACTCGTCGGACCACGTGCTCAGCGTCTTTTTTACGGAAGTCTTCACGATATTGAGAGCTTCCCATGTGAGAATGGGGATGCCGAGCTGATCCGTAATGCAAGTGTATGCCTTGGAGGAGCTCATGGACAATGGATTTGGAATGGTACGTATGAGAATGCATGCGCGACAGGCTAGGATGCTGCATCCCTGCTTCCTCTTGCTTACTGATGTTTTTTGGCGAGATGTAAGCTGGGCAGCAGCTCGCTAGTAAAAGGTCTGAAGGAGCTGCTGGTGTTAGCGGCACCTTGCGACGACCCGAAACAGATATCTGAGCACCTGTTGTCTCGCGCCCTCTCTGCCACTGAGTTTGATGCAACAATGCGCTAACCGCAGTGCACCTTGAAACACATCGCGACGATGCTGAGTTTCAGCACTTGTACACTACGAAGTATCACCAGTTGCTGGAACAAGCGCGCCGATTCGTACGTGAGACGGATGCGCATCCGAAACGCACCCTAGTCATGATTTCTTGTGGCTTTGATGCGTGTACATACGAGTATCCAGGTATGCAACGACATGGAAAGCATGTACCGCCGCAGTTTTATGCGCGCTTTGCTAAAGATGCAGCCGCCCTTGCCGACGAATGCGCCGAAGGCAAACTGGTGAGTATCCTAGAAGGAGGCTACTCGGATCGAGCCTTGACGTCTGGCGCACTAGCCCATCTGGGAGCATTGGCTGAAATGCCTTGGTGTACTGATACATATCCACGCACACAAGCGCCATGGAGTCTGGACAATGTGACGCAGTTACAAAAAATGTCAAAGCGTGTTTTACACGCAAGTAAGTCACATGTGACCGCAAGTGCGCGGCGACGAAACACGACCAACCACCCTGCATGGCTAATTCGAGCCTCAGAGCACTTTGCATCGTTCCAGCGCGCATGTGGAATTCATGCGCGACCACTCGAGATAATCAGCACGCCATCCACTCCACGAAAGTCTGTCCTCCGTGAGCTGGATGTGGATTTGCCAACGCCATCGGTTGAAACGTCCGGTGGGCATGTGCTGCGTGACCGCACTCTAAGGCGTACGCGTTCACAAACAGCTATGCTAGCAGAATCAACCTCTGGACGTGCACGCGCTCGTTCAAGGATGCCTATGGAGCCCGTCCCGCCGGTACCTACGACACCCCTGCGTGTTGGTACCAGCAGTACTGATGTGAGCAGCGGCGTCATGAGCGAAACCATTGCTACTTCTCAAGACCAATTGAACGTTGTACCGAGTGCATTGCCTGTGGAACGTGTAGGACCCAACACACCTGTGCAGCAGAACGCGACCACAGAAGCCGGTCAGAGTGATTTGTTGGACTTGCTGGGTCGCTTGCATTTACAGGAGCCACGTGCTATGTGACGACGGGAGCTTGGTGACGAATGTGGCCTAGCTCATGTCTTATTAGTTGCTAGACGCAATAGACTACTTATTTCCGAGCGGATGATTTTTTCATTCGTCGCTTTTTCTCGGCCTTGGGCATCTTGGTTTTGCGACGCTCTCGATTTTCTTCTTTGACTTGTTTTCTGTGATTCTGGATCGTTAGCACCAATTGAAAGCAAACAAAAACTTACTTTGCGCTCCTCACGCTCTTTGGAACGTTGCTCATCGGGTCTCACTTCTTGCTCTGACTCGCTCTTATTGTCACCAGATTCGGCATCTTCAGCTTCGATGTCGCTCTCATCATTATCATCGACTTTATCACTCTGGTGTTCTTTCTGTTCGCTCTTTTGATAGACATCGTCCAGGCCCGTCACTCCCGAGTAAATAAGGCTGTGCACTTGACCAGATCGCACAATGTCTGCATCGCGCTCAGGATCAGCGATTTCATCCAAGTTGCGTGGCAGATAACTTTGGCGAAAGACTGAATCCTCAGCCTCCTCTTTTTGGGCATCGTCCATTTGGTCTACGAGTGAGCTGACCAGCGAAGGACCAGTCTTAGATGATACGGCCGCAGCCGCCGTTAGCGCCGACTCTTTGGTGATGTGTGCAAGTTCCTCTATCAGGGACTCTTCCGTCTCATTGTCATGCCATGATGCCGGTTTCTGCGTTGTGGAGGGGGCAAGTACAGTGCTTTGGATCTGCTCATTATTTTCATTGCTTTGAGTGAGTTTCTCGAGTCCAGCGACGCCTCCGCCGCGTGAACGTGTACTTTCCTTTACGATGAAGTGGAATGTCTGTCGCATGCCAAGGGTTTCGACGCCATGCTTGCTGAAGTATGCATCGATATGCGCAATATCCTCGCGCAGAAAGTCAAAAGCATGCAAGTGATCATGCTCCACTGATTGTGACACATCTATAAGCCATAGATGGTTATCATGCAGCAAGATATTATATTCACTCAGATCGGCATGCACGAGGCGGCATTGGTGGTACATAAGGCGCATGGTGGCAACGAGCTCGCGATACAAACGCGTCCAGTCTTCGGGTGCAATAAGGGCCTCGGCATCCTTCAGCCGCGGACTAGACCAACCGTCGTCATCCCCGAGAAACTCCATTACCAGAACGTGGTCCCGGAGTTCAACAGGTGCAGGTGCCCGAAGTCCTGCATTCACAAGGCGTTTGAGGTTCCGCATCTCCTTTTCTGCCCAGAGCCGCACCATTTTTCGCGGATTATGTCTGGCATAACCATGGCGGAAGCGGAATTCACCCGACACATATCGATCGCGGTCCTTAAACACAAGAATACTAGTTTTGTATATTTTGATCGCCACACTTCTTGGCGGCTGCCCTGGTTCCAGTGGTGGACGTACCGCATAGTATACATTGGCTTCTTTGCCTGTGCTGATGCACCCATTTACCTCGGAAATGAGCTCGCGACGGATCATTTTAGACAAGATAAGAAGTGTACGCGGATCGAGCACTTGTTGTAGCGTCGCTCGATCGGCCTTGTCTTTTCGTCGATTCACCTCTAGTTTGTTCGTTTTTCGCGGGACACGCGCATCGACGCTGCCACCAGCAACACGCGATGGATCATATGCATCGTCAATATGGATGCGCGCTGTGTATTTCGACAGAGCAGCAATTTGTGCTGCTGTCTTACTAGAATGCATAGCTGCATCATCCGATGGCGCAGAATGATCGTGGCTCAATAGCCCGGCACCAATAGTCGAAGATGCTGCGGCACGTTCATGTGCAACCTTGGATGCACGTAGACGTGCTCGATTGACTGCTGGCATCGCTGTTTGAGCATCATTTGTAGGATTTTGCAAAGCCGTGGCCATCTGCCGAGCGCGGTTGTACTGCTTCGTGAAGTCTGAACATGGTAGGTGCATGAGTACAATGATCGAGCAAGGACATAACAACTACGCACCACCTCGAGCGATTTCCCAGTCTGCGTCGTCCACGGCACCGCGAGCCAGGAGGTCGTCCTCATCCTCGTCAGATTCATTCATAACGTCAGAATCAGACCATTCTTCAATATCATGAGCGTGTTCGTCGAGATTCTGTGCCATAGGGTATGGGATTTGGCGTCAGGCAGGCTCAGAGTGCGAGGGAATACAAAGCTGTAAGACACGCGTGTCGGCAGTATGGATAAGAAGTACGCAAATGCCTAAATGTGTCCAAAAATTTCGTCGTGTAGATAAAATTAGATATGCCGACTGTGCCTTCAAGGCATAGTGTGCTAATGTGGAGCATGATACGTCCACAGCTGCATAGCTGTAAAAAACTCGTCTTAATGCTGTGCAACCGTTGAAACAACTACGTTGGGACCTTATAAACAATGTAGGGTAGAAGTACTTTATGAAACTTGGCGCGGGCCGCGTGGACCACGAACATGGCTCTGTCGGGGGCGAACGGGTGTGGTGCCATGCATATCAGGCACGGCAGGCTGTGCGCTCGCCTGCGTGGACGGTGTTGGTTCAGGTGCTACCTCTGGCATTTCCAAAGATGAATCAAGGTCAGAAGCAAGGTTCAAAGACGACGTGGAAGCGGCAGCAGAAGTAGTGGCTGCATCAGAAGCTGTCTCAAAAAGCTTCTGGCGTGCTTGGTGGACTTGGCTCGTGCCCGGAGAATCCATTTTGGGAGGCGGTGCAGGTGCCTCAGATATGCGTATCGGCGTGGGAGTGGTCATGCTGGCCATAATGTCAGGATGCTCGGTGCCTGAAGTCGTGTCAGGGGTATGATGATTCTGGCTCGGGCAACTAGGTTTCGTGGGTGTTTCAGAGGCCGTCGACTTCGTGCTGGCGGCGGGCCCAGCTTGAACCGGACTTACGTCAAGCTGCAAGTGATTGAGTGATAGAACGCGTCCGTTAGAGCCAACTGAACTGGCCCTCGATGCCGCACTGGATGTGCGAGAATGCGGTGCGGACGAGTGTCGAGACTCGATCTGAGTAAATCGGCGCTGGAGCATACCATTGGGCGGCGGGCCCAAACTTTGCAGAGAGCTGCGCTTAATGCGTTCATCAACAAGCATGCTGCGATGTCGAAGGAGGGGCGACTGCCGGTATGGACTGAGTCCTTTCATATCCGACTCTTTGGCTTTTTGGCGCATCAATGGAGGGAGAAGCACCTCGTAATGCATGACCAAATCTCGCAGAAGCAACGCAGGGTAATCGGAGAACACGAGTGACGGTAAGGTGCTGTTCGGTCGCAATACAGCACGGCCTATGGCCAGACCCAGCTTCGACAGGTACACATCTTCCGTTTCTTCTGTCGGGGTATTTTTCACCAGCTTGTAGAAGTGAGCGACGAGTGAATCGAGACACGTAAGATGCAGTTTTGGCAAGCGGCTCAGGACAGTGGAGAGCCCCTGTACAAGTGGCTCGACGAGTGCCTGATGCTCATGCTCACTCGCCTCCTTTCGTAGTGAGAGGAAACGAATGCGTGCCGCCTCATAAATCGTGACAACTTCATCCCATACAGAATAAGGAAGGAGTGGCGAGTTCAATTCCAAGAGCCATAGTTTC
>ERZ501061.388-NODE-388-length-15783-cov-4.812881_pt1 | contig 15783 bp, 5 predicted proteins | sample MGYA00510854_ERZ501061 | MGnify/ENA primary metagenome ERZ501061 (study PRJEB25958, sample SAMN03398515) | human skin metagenome | study: EMG produced TPA metagenomics assembly of the Human Skin Microbiome Metagenome (human skin metagenome) data set.
CAAGTCAAATTTGTGTTTCTCATCAAAGGGATCATACGTCGCTTCAACGCCTGCGCTGTTAGACGTCACATCTGCCTCTGTCACAAACTTGGAATCAGACGCGTTCATATAAGGTGATGCGAAATTCGGCGATGCTTCGCCGAACGCCACATATGAAGCAGAGTCAGCGCTTGGTCCCACAAAGTTGGAGTGGCGCTGTGTGTTTGATCGACGGGTGCGTGTCGAGAGTCTCCGAAAGAGATTATTGACACCCTCAGGATCAAGTGTGTTCATCGGCACAGTGGGACGTGCACGACGGTTACCCTGGTCGTACAGTTCTATGGGCGTGCCGAATGGCCGCTCCAACGGCTTGCCCAGAGGCGTATCCGGAGAGGGCTGAGCAGGATGGGGTGACGGTGTCATGATTTTATCACCCTGAGATATGTGTGTGTACATGCTCGGCGGCTGAGCCATGGGCGAATCTGTCATGCCCGGATGGGACGTAGCTGATAGGAATTCATGATCATGTGTGGTCGGAGTCGTTTGGCCACCGTCCATCATAGGATATATATTATGAGGAGGCGCAAGGCCAAGTCCCTCGTTTCGCTGCATTATGCGTTCACGCACGGACAGACTTGCGCAAGTGTCGTGAACGGTGTGCTTTGGGCTCGAAGAATACACCGGCGAGCGAGTGGAATTTTTTTTTGCTGGGGGGCCAACAAGCCTTCTTGGTCCGGGCGCTGGTAGAAAACAACACTACAATAGCGCGGCCTTCGCTAGTCCTTGGCCCTGGCACATGACCTAAGATCCATGCATGAGCCTGCATTGTAGAAAATCATGCCAGGAAATCCCATTGGCTTACGTACATCTACAAAAGGACAGGCCCAGGCCTATCCGCCTGGAGATAATTAGTCGATGCTGAGAAAAGTCGGAGGCCGCGGAATTGAACCCATCCCAAGACGCCAAGCCATCAAAGCATCCTAGCTGTGCTCAGGTTATACCTGCTTTTCGGATTCGATCGTCTCGGGCACGTTGTTGCTGCCTTCTGTCTTGTTCTTGGTCGGAGGAGTAGCCTTGGTCCTGCTGATCTTGGGCATACGCCACTTATGCACGCGGAATATGTAGTACAGAAAGATGTACAGACCATAGTTGAAAGCAATGTAGGCAATAATGAAGCCGATATCGCGGTACCGGTGCGACGAATCTAGAAGGATGCTTTGCAAATAGTCTTCGCCGTGACGCATGACACAGTAGCGGCAGGTGCCGTTCGGACCCTGCTCATAGTAACCTGTGCGCGACTCCGGTGGGGCCTTGTCAAACGTCCAGCTAAAGTCGCCCAAGTAGTCGTCACACGACATGCCCGATGGTGGGTACAAGACATTGAACTCATCCGGCTCGCACTGCACAGGTTGGTCGTGAATGAAGTTACCCATCATACCCTCAACAATCCACGTGAACGGACTAAGGCGGAACATCCATTTGCGCCAGAAGTAAGGCAGCTGAGGCGGTGGCTGTACAACACCACAGAACACAATGACAAACGAAAAGAGGGTCGCAAACAGCATGGATGCAATCATAGCATTCGGTGAGATGGTAGCCACAGCTTGTGCAAAGGACGAATAGTACAACTGGAAGAGCATGTAAAAGCCCCAACTGTAACCGGCGCGAGTGCTCTCCCTGCCGAATTGAACCATGTAGTACCACGGAATCCAGAACAATGTGCCGCCCAAAAAGTTCCATGGAATCTCAACGATGGCTTGACCAATCAAGAACACCACCCAGCTGTACATCTTAGAGGGTCGTTCTCGAACTTCAAACAGGCTGCGCTGCTCAATAAACTCTGGTTGAAGCTGCTGCGACAGCGACGTAGAGAGCACTAGCGACATGAACGTAGCAAACAGTTTGTTTTGCAGACTGGCTGTCGACGTCTTTGCGCCTTGGCCCCAGAAACTTGAGCCGATAAAGAGACCACCAAACGCATTCAAGAACAGCTTAGCAATCACATACGTCGGATTGCGCCAGTATGAGGCAAAAGCACGGCGGACGACCTCAGACACTTGAACAAAGAATGGCTGAGCATACTCACGGTTAAGACGCGAGCTGGCTTCCGCTGAAAGGGGCGCCTCTGTACCAAGGCGAGACAGCCTATCCAACTCGTTTTGCATCTCAACGTACTGAGGGCTTTCGCGGTACAGTTGGAACCAGTTCTTATCCGTTGTGGCTGTCGCACCTGCTCCGATCATGTCCAAAATATACTCGGCTGGGTTGTCATTTTCACCACACTTGACTCCGCTCCGCTCTTCAAAGTATTGAATCAGCGTCATCGAGTTCGGTCCTAGGTCCCCAAAGTACGCCGTCCGGCCTCCCTTCTGCAACAGCAAAAGTCGATCAAACTGATTGAACAGTTCTCCGCTCGGCTGATGAATCGTACACAAAATCGCCTGTCCCTCTGATGCCAGCTTCTTTAAGAACCGCACCACCGACCATGCTGCTTGTGCATCCAGACCCGATGTCGGCTCGTCCAAGAACAGCAGCAAACTCGGCTTTGCCGCCAGCTCTACACCAATCGTCAGTCGCTTGCGCTGCTCGACATTGAGACCTTCACCGACTTGTCCGATCAGAGCGTCCGCGAAGCGCTGCATTTCCAGTAGCTCAATGACGGTTTCCACATACGCCAGGCGCTCTTCTTTCGGCGTCTCACGCGGCTGGCGAAGCATCGCCGAGAACTGTAGAGCTTCACGCACTGTGTGCTGCGCCAAATGCACATCCTGCTGCTGACAGTAACCAGTGTCAGCTTGAAATGACTTAGGGAGAATCCGACCATTGACAGTGAAATCGCCAGTTACAACACCAACATCGGTGCGCTGGGCCAAGACGTTGAGAAGCGTGGTCTTACCAGCACCACTCTCACCCATCAAGGCTGTCATCTTGCCTGGTGCAACATAGCCCGACACATGATTCAGCAAACGGCGAGGCTTGCCTTTGATCATCACATCGTACGTGATGTTGTCCCAACTAAACACTGCGTCGGACACCTTGAGATGGCCACCTCCCTTGGTAAGTGGCGGCTCAGCTGCATCCTGCGTCTCAGCAAGCGCGTCTTCTTCGAGCACCTTTTCCTGGTCATTCACTGACGGTAGGCTCTTCTTCATGTGCTTCGCCTTAGAGCGCTCAAATTGCATCTCACCGCCCAACGCCGCTGGGTCGATTTGGTGGTTAGACGCATACAGAAAACACAAGATGAAAAAGACCCAGAAGGCTAGGATGATCATCGAGTTGCGTACGCGGTTGTCCCACGAAAAGTCGTACATTTCACGCAAATACCTGTCACCATTGACCGTAGCCTCGCCTGGCTGAGCACTCATGACAGGACACACTTGGTTCGCGAGGTCGATTTGCCGACCAGGCACAACAGGCACTAGCTGCTCACAGTCGAATAAGGAGTCATGGTATTCGTTCGCCAGAAGCACCTCGAAACCGAACGCGACGGGATTGCAATAGTTGAGCCATTTCCACCAAGGCTTCATCGACTTGCGCGGGATCATATACCCGGTATAGAGCGCCACATCGAGCACGGCCAGACCGCCAAATGTTGTTGCTAACGGCTCAGACTTGGTGGCCGAGGCGATCATGCGGAAAAAGGAAGTCATGCAGTACGTGACGAGGGCTGTCACACCAAGATACGTGAAAAAGCGGCCGGCATCCGCATTAAGACCCGTCATCCAGTACACAATGATATCAAATACAAAGATGGAGACGGCACGGATGGGAAAATCGAGGATGGTATTGCTCAGTGCATCTGCGGATGGATGCAGCATGGCAAACCGCTTTTGACGAATCACGATGGGGCGTTGCTCGTAGCACAGCGAGATTTCCGACATGCCTGTGAAGGAATTGTACAGGAGCGAGAAGAACAATACACCACCTCGAGAGAAGAAGCCAGCTGAGTTTTTCGGCAGCTGAAAGAACACGGAACCAATAATGAGCGCCTGGAATAGCGCAGCAAGTACGACAGTGATGTGCGTGCCCATATCACCCATGGCAATCTGTGCACGGCGTTTGAGGGCCAGCTGTACTTGCATGGGCCACGATAGCAGGTAGCGACTGCTTCGCAAGGTGTATTTGGCTCGCTCATCTCGTGCAAGATTCACGTAATGGTCCGCATTTTGTTTCGTCTGGCGAGCCATCATCGCAGCGATATAGTTGTCGATTTCAGTGCGGTTGGCGGCGCCGATCCATGAATCCCGGAATGCTTGCGCTTGTTCTTTGGGTGAGCGGGGAACTGGACCTGGGAAGTGAGGATTCACATTTTGGCCACCCGTGTCCGTGCAAGCGACAAGAAAATCGGCGGTGGTCTGACGATTGAGGGGCTCAAATCCGATCGACTTGAAATACTCGACGGCTAGTGCTACAGGGCCAAAGTACACCAAATAGCCCTGGTTTAGAAGCGCAACTTTATCAAAAAGCTTCGTGATGTTCTCACCAGCCTGGTAAATGCAGGCGATGGTTGTGCAGTTGGCGATGTTGGTCTGGATGCGCAGAGCTGTGACGAACTCGAGGGCTGTTGATGCATCTAAACCACGCGAAGAGTTGTCATAGAGCGCGATTTTGGCACGCGCAGCCAGTGTCTCGGCAATACTTACACGTTTTCGCTCACCACCCGACACACCGCGGATCATGTCGTTTCCGACCTTTGTATTGTAGGTGTGTCGCAGGCCGAGTACGGTGGCCAAGACCTCGCGCGTGCCGTCAATGTACTCTTGGCGATCGCCTGTCTCACCGAGCGTGATGCGGTACTTGGTATTCGGCGCGCGTGTGGCAGTGGCAAAGCGCAGCGTCTGGCCCACAGTGAGCGTTGGAAAATGCACATCGTCTTCGGGCGAATAAACCACATCGCCGCGCAGTGGGCCATCAATGCTGCGGTGATCTAGACCCTCGTACAGGATCGTGCCGTCCACACTGCGGTATCCATCGCGATAAGACGCGAGTGCCTTGAGTAAGGACGTACACCCACTGCCTGGGCGTCCTAAGACAAGCAGCATTTCACCTGGTTTGACGCATCCCTCAATGTCTTGCAGGATGGTTTTGACAGGGCGGTGCATCATTTCTCGGATGTTGGAGATCATGCGTATAGGCAGCATCAGGCATGAGCCAAACGTCTCATTGAGTTGGGCCCCCGTACCGTATCCCGTCACACGCAGGTCGCGAAACGCAATACCCATGGATCGCTGCTCGGTACCGCGCTCAGCCATTTCACGGTACACTTCTCGCAATAGGTACGACAAGTCGAATTTGTGTTTCTCATCAAAGGGATCGTACGTCGCTTCAGCGCCTGCGCTGTTAGACGTCACATCTGCCTCTGTCGCAAATTTGGAATCAGACGCACTCACATAAGGCGATGCGAAATTCGGCGATGTTTCACCGAACGCCACATATGAAGCAGAGTCAGCGCTTGGTCCCTCAACGTTCGAGTTACGCTGCGAGTTTGATCGACGGTTGCGTGTCGAGAGTCTCCGAAAGAGATGATTCACACCCTCAGGATCAAGTGTGTTCATCGGCACAGTGGGACGTGCACGGCGGTTACCCTGGTCGTACAGTTCTATTGGCGTGCCGAATGGCCGCTCCAACGGCTTGCCCAGAGGCGTATCCGGAGAAAACTCGGCAAGATGGGGTGACGGCGTCATAATTTTGTCACCCTGAGATATATGTGAGTACTTGCTCGGCGGTTGAGCCATGGGCGAATCTGTCATACCTGGATGGGACGTGGCTGATAGGAATTCATGATCATGTGTGGTGGAAGTCGTGTGGCCACCGTCCATCATAGGATATATATTATGAGGAGGCGCAAGGCCAAGTCCCTCGTTTCGCTGCATTATGCGTTCACGCACGGACAGACTTGCGCAAGTGTCGTGAACGGTGTGCTTTGGGCTCGAAGAATACACCGGCGAGCGAGTGGAATTTTTTTTTGCTGGGGGGCCAACAAGCCTTCTTGGTCCGGGCGCTGGTAGAAAACAACACTACAATAGCGCGGCCTTCGCTAGTCCTTGGCCCTGGCACATGACCTAAGATCCATGCATGAGCCTGCATTGTAGAAAATCATGCCAGGAAATCCCATTGGCTTACGTACATCTACAAAAGGACAGGCCCAGGCCTATCCGCCTGGAGATAATTAGTCGATGCTGAGAAAAGTCGGAGGCCGCGGAATTGAACCCATCCCAAGACGCCAAGCCATCAAAGCATCCTAGCTGTGCTCAGGTTATACCTGCTTTTCGGATTCGATCGTCTCGGGCACGTTGTTGCTGCCTTCTGTCTTGTTCTTGGTCGGAGGAGTAGCCTTGGTCCTGCTGATCTTGGGCATACGCCACTTATGCACGCGGAATATGTAGTACAGAAAGATGTACAGACCATAGTTGAAAGCAATGTAGGCAATAATGAAGCCGATATCGCGGTACCGGTGCGACGAATCTAGAAGGATGCTTTGCAAATAGTCTTCGCCGTGACGCATGACACAGTAGCGGCAGGTGCCGTTCGGACCCTGCTCATAGTAACCTGTGCGCGACTCCGGTGGGGCCTTGTCAAACGTCCAGCTAAAGTCGCCCAAGTAGTCGTCACACGACATGCCCGATGGTGGGTACAAGACATTGAACTCATCCGGCTCGCACTGCACAGGTTGGTCGTGAATGAAGTTACCCATCATACCCTCAACAATCCACGTGAACGGACTAAGGCGGAACATCCATTTGCGCCAGAAGTAAGGCAGCTGAGGCGGTGGCTGTACAACACCACAGAACACAATGACAAACGAAAAGAGGGTCGCAAACAGCATGGATGCAATCATAGCATTCGGTGAGATGGTAGCCACAGCTTGTGCAAAGGACGAATAGTACAACTGGAAGAGCATGTAAAAGCCCCAACTGTAACCGGCGCGAGTGCTCTCCCTGCCGAATTGAACCATGTAGTACCACGGAATCCAGAACAATGTGCCGCCCAAAAAGTTCCATGGAATCTCAACGATGGCTTGACCAATCAAGAACACCACCCAGCTGTACATCTTAGAGGGTCGTTCTCGAACTTCAAACAGGCTGCGCTGCTCAATAAACTCTGGTTGAAGCTGCTGCGACAGCGACGTAGAGAGCACTAGCGACATGAACGTAGCAAACAGTTTGTTTTGCAGACTGGCTGTCGACGTCTTTGCGCCTTGGCCCCAGAAACTTGAGCCGATAAAGAGACCACCAAACGCATTCAAGAACAGCTTAGCAATCACATACGTCGGATTGCGCCAGTATGAGGCAAAAGCACGGCGGACGACCTCAGACACTTGAACAAAGAATGGCTGAGCATACTCACGGTTAAGACGCGAGCTGGCTTCCGCTGAAAGGGGCGCCTCTGTACCAAGGCGAGACAGCCTATCCAACTCGTTTTGCATCTCAACGTACTGAGGGCTTTCGCGGTACAGTTGGAACCAGTTCTTATCCGTTGTGGCTGTCGCACCTGCTCCGATCATGTCCAAAATATACTCGGCTGGGTTGTCATTTTCACCACACTTGACTCCGCTCCGCTCTTCAAAGTATTGAATCAGCGTCATCGAGTTCGGTCCTAGGTCCCCAAAGTACGCCGTCCGGCCTCCCTTCTGCAACAGCAAAAGTCGATCAAACTGATTGAACAGTTCTCCGCTCGGCTGATGAATCGTACACAAAATCGCCTGTCCCTCTGATGCCAGCTTCTTTAAGAACCGCACCACCGACCATGCTGCTTGTGCATCCAGACCCGATGTCGGCTCGTCCAAGAACAGCAGCAAACTCGGCTTTGCCGCCAGCTCTACACCAATCGTCAGTCGCTTGCGCTGCTCGACATTGAGACCTTCACCGACTTGTCCGATCAGAGCGTCCGCGAAGCGCTGCATTTCCAGTAGCTCAATGACGGTTTCCACATACGCCAGGCGCTCTTCTTTCGGCGTCTCACGCGGCTGGCGAAGCATCGCCGAGAACTGTAGAGCTTCACGCACTGTGTGCTGCGCCAAATGCACATCCTGCTGCTGACAGTAACCAGTGTCAGCTTGAAATGACTTAGGGAGAATCCGACCATTGACAGTGAAATCGCCAGTTACAACACCAACATCGGTGCGCTGGGCCAAGACGTTGAGAAGCGTGGTCTTACCAGCACCACTCTCACCCATCAAGGCTGTCATCTTACCGGGCGCAACGTAACCAGACACATCATCGAGCAAGCGACGCGTTTGGTCCTTAATCTGGACGTCGTAGCACACATGGCGCCAGCTAAATACCTCATCAGATACTGCGAGGGCACCAGTAGTTTCATGCTCGTGTTCCTTTTCGTCCTCTCCCCTAGCCCGACGTGCCTCTTCTTGCTCAATAATGGCGTCTTCAGGGTCATCGGCATACTCTTTCAAAATCTTGTTATCAACCTTGCCACGCTTAAACACCATGACACCTCCTAGAGACGATGGATCCGACTGGAACTCGGAAGCCACCATGTAGGCAAGAATGCAAAAGACGTAAAAAGCGATAATGATACCCACGTTGCGATCGGTGTTGTCCCAAGAATAGCCATATTTGTTGTCCAGATACGCGAGTGCATCAATATGATATTTACCTGGTTGACCACCCTCGATAGGACAGACTTGGTTTTCAACAGAGGCGTTCGGGTAAGGTGGGATCATTTGGGCACAGGTAATGTCCTTATCACGGAACTCATTGGCCAGTAGAATTTCGAAACCAAACGAGATCGGATTGCAGTAGGACAGCCAACGCCACCAAACTACCATGGACGGGCGGGGAATAGCGAAACCGGCGTAAAGGGCGCAGTCGATAATAACAAGACCCGCAACCATGGTCGAGAGTGCCATGCTGTGGAAAAACGCGCTAAGCGCATTGAAGAACGTCACCATCGTGTATGTGATTAGCAAAGTCAGGAAGAAGAAAATGAAGAACTTGTCTGCACGGTACGATAGACCGGACATGAAGTACAGCACAATGTTGAAAAACATGATAGGAACAAAACGTGATGGAATATCCAATAATACATTCGCGAGAGAGTCGGCCGCGGGACGCAGCATAGCGAACCGCTTGTGCCGAATAATGATCGGGCGCTGGCGATAATTGTTGGGAATTTCGGCCATGGCCGCGAAACTGTTATACAGTAGGGCAAAGAACATAACACCACTGCGCGAGAAGAGAGCCTGAGACGAGTCGTCCATTTGGAAGAACACGGAGCCCATGATAATGGCCTGGAAGACGACGGCGCAAGACATAATAATAGCCGTCTGGCGATCGCCCCATGAGATCTGCGCACGACGCTTGATCGCCAAACGTACCTGCTGGGGCATCGACAGCATGTACATGCTGCGCTTACTTACGCGCTTGGCGCGCTGATCACGCGTCACGTCAACATATTCTTTGCGCGACTCGGCATGCTTGCTATCCAGCTCAGCCATGTACGCTTCCACTTCTTTACGATTGGCCCGACCGTACTCTGAGTTATTGAAGGCGTCGGCCATTTCTTTCGCGCTACGCGGCACGTACTCAAAGTCGGGATTGACGTTCTGAGCCACAGGGTCCGTGCATGCCACCAAAAAGTCAGACGTCGTCTGGCGGTCTAGCGGTTGGAAACCCACCGACTTGAAGTACTCCACGGCACTAGACACGGGACCAAAGTATACACAGTAGCCACGGTTCATCACAACAACCTTGTCGAACGTTTGCGTGATGGATTCACCGGCCTGGTACATACTTGAGATGGTCGTCAGTCCATTGATGTCCGTAGCGATACGCAAAGCCTCGACAAACTCAAGTGCCGTGGATGCATCCAAACCACGCGATGAGTTGTCAAACATGACGATCTTGGCACGCGCAGCCAGTACCTCACCGATACTCACACGCTTGCGCTCACCACCAGATACACCACGTAACATGGAGTCTCCCACGACAGTGTTGTACGTATGGCGCAAACCAAGAATCGTGGCGATGGCCTCACGCGTAAGTTTGGTAAACGCACGGCGGGAATCTTTCTCTGCAAACGTCACACGATAATCACCCCTGGGTGCACGCGTTGCAGCGGCAAACCTGAGCGTGTCCTTGACCATCAGCGTGGGAAAATGCTCGTCATCTTCCGGCGCATAGACCACTTCACCACGCAGGACATTATCAATGGCCTTGTGATCAAAGCCTTCGTACGAGACTTTGCCATCGATAGTGCGGTATCCATCGCGGTACGACGCAAGCGACTTGAGCAGCGTTGTACAGCCACTGCCGGGGCGACCTAGCACGAGCAACATCTCACCTGGCTTGACACAGCCAGTGACGCCATTGAGAATATGCTTCACGTGAGGTTTGATCATTTCACGCAATAGCGGCACAAAATGAAGCGGCGTAAGCATCATTGATCCCACGCTCGTGTTGAGCTTGGCACCAGAGCCGTAGCCTGTTACATTGAGGTCCTGGAAAGCTAGGCCCATGCTGGGTAGTTCATGGTTGCGCTCACGCAAAACCTCATTTTGGTACTTGAGAAACGCACCGAGATCGAAGCGGGCATTTTCGTCGAATGGATCCGCCGAGCTCGGGGGCTTCGGCGGAGGAGCCTCGAGATCATCTTTCATCGTTGGCTCATGAGTGTGCTTGCGTGCCTCTTCCTGGATCGAGCGGCTCACATGGTCGACGCCCTCAGGATCGAGGAGGTTGATAGGCAGGCTTTTGCGGTTCACAGGCGCATGATAGACAGGAGGTTCCACGGCCATCGTGCTGGCAGGTGCCGCATCCGCTTCTGTCGAATGCTGCGTGTAGGCAAGGGGGGCCTCGCTCGTTGGCAGCGCCGGAGCAGGCTCGGCGTGAAGGAAAGGCGTAGCCGTGGGGCCTACCGAGTCCATCGTAACCGAATGCGACTCTGTTGACCCAGGCTGACGCTCACGCGCATCATGGAATGACCTCGCGTCAGTCATGGTCGTCGCCCTAGCTATTTAGCTGCCAAGCACAGGTCGTCGTCGAAAGCGTTTGTGAAATTGGCTCGAGCAGCCTATTTATGTGTGAAAATCCAAAAAAAGTGATGAATCCGCGGACTTGGCGCTGATGAATAATTATGGTATACGTCTTGACAAGCAAGCAAAATTACGTCGTCCGCGGAGATTAGACCTGGGCTTTCACTTTTTTAGACTCCGGTGGAGGGCCATGAGGAACTTGGTCGCAGCGCCGCGTTCGAAGCGGATCTGCTCCAAAAAGTGATCCGGCATATGGCCTGATGCCAATAGGTGGGCATCGCGTGCATGGTTGATATGCGGCATATACACAAAGTCATCGCGCACCACTTGACCACCATCGCTGGATGATACATGCAGCTTTGATTCTTCGAGCGAGAATTGAAAATCGTAAAAGTCGGCGCCGGCGAAAACGATATGATACCGCCGGTGCGCCTCTTCTGGATGAGGCAGATCGACTTGGCGTACCATGAAGCCAGTGAGGTCTTCATACATGCGCCGAATGGCCCGTTCGTCTTCATTCGCGGTGTAGGCATGCATCTGCTCCTCAAGATCGGCACGCCGTGTCTGCTCATCGCCCAGCGCACGCTGCACCCGAGCGAGCTGCTCAGTGAGAGTGGACACGTCTTGCTCGAGCTGCGTGGCTCGAGGCTCAGCCTCTGAGCCCTTGGGCGTGGTACGCTCTAGCTCCTTCACGCGGTGCTCGGCATGTTCGGCGCGATTCTTCCACGAAGCGAGCGACTCGAGCACATGGCGGTGTCGCGTCTCACTTGCTTTTTTCCATTCCACGAGTGTTTTTTCGCTCTGCGTCATGCGCAGGTCCTTGAGCCGGTCGAACTGCGCCTGTATAGCATCGCGCTCCTGAATTGCCTGTTGGACACGCTCGTCGATGCTCTTCTCATATCGCATGCGCATATCTTGTAGGAGCGTTTCGAATTCTTCCACCGATGACTGGGCATCTGTTTCATTCAGCCTGCGGACTTTCGGCGCGTGTCCGGATGTGAGGGGCGCCATGCCGGCCGCAGAGGGCGATAGCGCATGCATGCTGGAGCTACTCGGCTCCTCCAGAGGTAAGGATGCGCGCTGTGCTGCCGCACGAGCACTTGGATCCTTCGGTGGACGCCCACGGCGCCCGTGCGTACGCTGCTGCCCAAATGCCATGGTGGCCAAACAAGGGTTGGCAGCGTGCTGCGCCGCGTGGCGCGATGGCAGCACGTGATCATCGCTCCTCCTCCACTGACCGCGGCGTAGCCAGACAAGGCTAGTAGCATGGCCTCCAAAGCGGCGGCGAAACGCCTAGCCAAAGAGGCGGCGATGATGGAAAAAGACCCGCCGCCCTTTTGCTATGCTCGTCCGCGTGAAGACAATGTGCTCGAGTGGCACTTTATACTGCGCGGTCCACCGGGTACGCCGTACGAGGGTGGAGAGTACTGGGGCCAGCTGCTCTTTCCGCCCGACTATCCGTTCAAGCCACCGGGTATCAAAGTTCAGACGCCCAGTGGGCGCTTTGCGCCAGATCAGAAAATATGTACGTCTATGAGCGATTACCATCCCGGTAGCTGGAATCCTGCGTGGTCCGTCGCCGGCATCCTGGTAGGTCTGCTGTCGTTTATGTGCACGGACGAGATGACGGCTGGCTCGGTCATGGCCACGAATCGCGAGCGCCAATCGCTCGCAGCCAAGTCGCACTCGTTCAACGTGGCGCAGCGCCGCTTTGTGCAGCTCTTTCCTGACTACGCAGGACCCGAGGTGCGCAATGTGCCGAATATGACACAGGCTGCGAAGCCTCCCACTCCTGCAACGCCCGTGCCGCCAGCCCCGCCTGCGGCAGCTGCGCCGCCGCCGCCGCCGCCGTGCAGCTCCTGGAACATAGGCATCATGGCCACCGTCGTGCTGACATGCTTGTTCGCAGCAAAGCTCTTTGACATGTGGGGCCGCGCATAACTAGATATCCAGGTCGTCGTCGGGATCGTCGTCATCCTCGTCGTCCTCACTTTCCGGATCGAAAAAGATGGTGCTTTGGCCCGTGGATCCACGCGGCGTCGCGTCTTGCAGTTGGTACGCGAAGGGCAGGGGCACCTGGTCGCGGCGCTCGCGCTGCTGTGGTGTTTCGTGCAGATTGAATGGCACCTGAGTGTGCTGGGGCGGCGGCGGTGCGATCGGCGCTGTGGTGTAGTGGTCCAGTGCCTTGATACGCAGGCGATGATGGGCGTCGTAGGCGCATAGAGCCCATTCGTCGACCTGCTTGCCTGTGGATTGGTAGATGTGCGTCTCGAGAAAGAGGCATCCATCTGTGTCTTGCATAATATCGTCCCATGACATGACGGGCTCCGAGTGCGTCCGTGCAGCGCCGGCCTCGAGACTCGCCCATCGAGTCGGCGGCGCGCCCCACCAGCCCGTGCTGCCAGGCTCGTCCAGCACGCCCCATGGGCCGCGGCGTGCGGCATGGTGCACGACGGACCAGAACCGCATATCTGGCGGCGTATCTGGCGGCACGGCGTCATCGATGGGGTATGTGAGGAGCGCGTCTTCGTAGGCGGCGCGCCGAAGAGAGGCGTGAGAGGCAGGGGGCGCGAGGCCGTATGTCTCCTGTATGTAGCGCACAAAGGCAGCCGTGTGCACACGCACAGACAAGGTGGCGTGCGTCCAGGGCGGACCAGACAAAACATCGTGCATCGGCTGGATGCCGACCCATAGCTGTGGGCACCGCAGCGACGGAACGAGCGACGCAGCCGAGGCATTCGGATCGCCATCGTGGCCCAGCACGACGCGTGAAAAGCGCGGCAAAAACGACAAGAGTCTCCGAACAAAGGCGTACGCAGCGCGATCCGAGCACTGCGTTGATTCGACGAGGGCATCCAAAGAGTCCAAGACGACGGTCATCCGCGTGTGCTGAGCAAGCTTATCGACTGCCGCGAGGATACTGCGCTCGACGTGTGCGAGCGACATGCCATCGTGGACGGAGCGGTAGTGGTAGTCGATGACGTGCACGCCAGCGCCTGACGGGTACAGCTGCGGCTGACGCTGGACACACACCACCACGACCGGACACGACCGCTCCACGGCTCGCACTATCATTTCACGACACAGGCCGATACTCGACTGTGCCATCGAGTGCTCCAGCAGCACGAGCTGCATCGAAGTGGGCACGCGCGTGCGCGCTGCACGCGACGACGGCGCCACGGCGCCATGATTCAGCACCGCTGACGCGGCGCACCAGGACATGAGGGCAGAAGCCAAGCATGGATGCTTAGTCATCGCCCCCAAAGGCGCCGCGGTCCGACGCGCGTGGGCTGACGACGACATGTCGTCAGAGGGAGACTCGTCGTACCGCAAGCGCCGGCGCTCGACGTCGCGAGGTCCTCTGGACCCATCTTCTCCGTGGCATGAATCTGGTGCGAGTGAATCGGGCCATGAGCACTCGTCGGTCGTGCCGACGTCGTCGCCGCCTGGCGCCCTCTCCGACCTGACGGACGAGGCGCCGAGTGGCCTGGACGACGACGAGTTGGACGAGGCAGAGGGCGAAGACTTGTTCGACGATACTATGATGGCAGACTACCGTGCGAATCCTGAGCTGGATACGTACGAGCAAGTGGGCATGGACGATGAAGGCGAGTTTGAGAATATGGATACCACTACGCGCCAGTTGGCCGAGATGCGTATGGCGCGGCGTGATCGTGCGGAGGGTGTGGGGCGCATGAGTCGTCGGGCGCCATCTTTCTTGCAGAGCGATGATGAGAGCGATGATGGCGTGCTTCGACAGCGGCGTCGGAGACGGCACTATGACGAGGCACAGGACATGGACGACGAGGCCATGGCCGATGAGCTGCCTCTGGAGCAGCTGAGTGACATCAAGGCGGACAGTATCGCGAGTTGGGTCGCTACAGAGAATGTGCGGCGCACGATTGTGCGCGAGTTCCGCCACTTTCTTGTGACATACGTCGACGAGCAGGGTGTGAGTGTGTATGGCCAGCGGATCAAGACCCTGGGTGAGATGAATCTCGAGTCGCTCGAGATTTCGTTCCTGCACCTGGTAGATGCGAAAGCCATTCTGGCCTTCTTTCTGGCGAATTCGCCCGCCAGCCTCCTCCCGATCTTTGACGAGGTCGCCTTTGATGTCATTTTGCTCTACTACCCCTCGTACGACCGCATTCATCCCGAGATCCACGTGCGCATTGCAGATTTGCCCACGTCGTCTACGCTGCGAGACCTGCGCCAGAGCCACCTCAACTCGCTCGTGCGCGTGAGTGGTGTGGTGACGCGGCGCAGCGGCGTCTTCCCTCAGCTCAAGTATGTCAAGTTTGACTGCCTGAGCTGCGGCGAGGTACTGGGCCCCTTTTGGCAGGACTCGCACCAGGAAGTGAAAATCAGCTACTGCTCCAACTGCTCGCGTCGCGGTCCGTTCCGTGTCAACAACGAACAGACCGTCTACCGCAACTACCAAAAAATGACGCTGCAGGAGTCGCCCGGCAGCGTGCCCCCCGGCCGCCTGCCGCGACACCGCGAAGTGATTCTGCTGTGGGACTTGGTCGACAGTGTCAAGCCCGGCGAAGAAGTCGAGGTCACGGGCATTTACCGCAACAATTTTGACGCCGCGCTCAACACACGCCATGGTTTCCCCGTCTTTGCGACGGTGCTCGAGGCGAATCACATTGCCAAGCGCGACGATGCGTATGCGGCTTTCCGTTTGACGGAAGATGACGAGCAGGAGATTCGTGCGCTGGCGCGCGATGATCGGATCGGCAAGCGCATCATCAAGAGCATGGCGCCGAGTATCTACGGCCACCAAAGCATCAAGACGGCCATAGCCCTGAGTC
>ERZ501061.396-NODE-396-length-15508-cov-4.268362_pt1 | contig 15508 bp, 7 predicted proteins | sample MGYA00510854_ERZ501061 | MGnify/ENA primary metagenome ERZ501061 (study PRJEB25958, sample SAMN03398515) | human skin metagenome | study: EMG produced TPA metagenomics assembly of the Human Skin Microbiome Metagenome (human skin metagenome) data set.
CTGTAAGCTGTAGTCTGCCAAATTCGGTGCACGTGAACTCTCAACGACCTCATCATCTGGCGCGTTTAAGGCGGTTAATAAGTCAGGATAGTTAGTCGCTAATTCAGCTTGGTAAGTGGCGTCATCAGCGTCTTTGAGATCAGCAATACGCACAGAATGGAAAGTCACTTCCCCGTGAATTTGCAAGGCAAGACGATGAATATCGGTGACGCTTTCTAACACCACTAAGTGGGTGGGCTTATTATCTTTTGGCAACAAGTGATACACTGACACTTCTTGACCGCGCCAAATATAATTCCAAATGCGCTCATCATAGTTATCAATGCTCAAAATCAAGGCTTGCGGCACAATCCAGTCAGGCGAACTGCTAGAAGGAATTCGAGCAATGGTTAATTGACCTGTGGTGATACTTAGGACGCCTACATCTTCATCTTGCTTAAAGTAACGGTTTAACTCGTTTGCCATGGCTTGCTCATTTTAGTGATTAATAAGAAATTTAGCGGTCGTTGCTAGCCTATAGCATCAGCCACACAAGGCGATTAGCTGCTCGGCTAACTGCTTAGGGGTGCCAACAAAAGTAACTTGATTGCTTTCAATCATACTTTGTGGCTGGCTGGCACAGATGCTGCTATCAGGGGTTTGCGCCCAAATAATACTGCCATTTTTTTTGACCGTCGCTGCCGCATCACTACCATCATTGCCCATACCCGAGAACACGATAGTGATTAAATTGTTGCCAAACGCTTCGCTGCAATTACGCATGACCTCACTGATTGGCGGTTTGTAACTGCCTTGCCAAGGTTTACGCTGCAAAATTACCCTTCCGTTGGAATCACACACCACGCTGTGGTCAATCGGTAAAATCAAACAACGCCCTGACAATAATTTTTGGGTATTGGTCACTATGTCACAGCGCCACTCATTGTGACGATTTAAAATTCTTGGCAAGGTGCTTAGCATATTTTGGTTAAAGTGCTGCGCTAGTAACAGTGATACTGGCAAATCTTCGGGCAAATTATCTAAAAATTCCTTAATGGCGAGCGGTCCGCCCATCGATGCCGCGAGCAATACCACATATTTCCACGGTTTGATTTCACGCTTGGCAGCCTCATAGTGTTCTAGCAAATCGCTACGTTCTAGCATTATGGCGATTTTTCGCTTCAGTTGGCGTTGCCATTTGGCATATAACAGGCTTTCATTGATATAAGGCGCCGTGACAAAGCCCAGTAATACAATCTTAGTCAAATTGACATTCAGTTGTTTTTCAATATTTTGAATCACGGCGTAATCGTCTTGGGTATCGACTAGCCACACATCCACTTTTTGCTGAAAATGTTTTTCTGTCAGCTGTGATGCTGCCAAGCATTCCACGATTTCAAATCCCCATGAACGAATAGTATCGCTAAAGGCGAGTCGTTGCTGATTTTCCTCAGCAACGATAAAAAATCGCGGCGGCGTTAAGTGCTTTGACAGCATGAATGATTGTATCCTTTACATGGTCGGCTTAGTCAGTTTTTGCTTGTTGGGTAAAGCGCGCTAAGGTGTCTAACAGCATTTGTTCTTGGAATGGTTTACCCATGTATTCATTTACCCCGATACCAAACGCGCGTTCACGGTGTTTTTCACCGGTACGCGATGTAATCATGACAATAGGGATATGCTTAAGTCGTGGGTTATGGCGAATATGATTGGCGACTTCAAAGCCGTCCATACGTGGCATCTCAATATCCAATACAATGACTTCCGGTAGCATTTCTTGCAGTCTTTCTAGCGCATCAATACCATCCGTTGCCACTTGAGCCTCATAGCCGTTACGTTCCAGTAGGCGCGAGGTGACTTTACGCACGGTTACTGAGTCATCGACAATCAGTACCACGGGTTTGTGCGCTTGTTTGACCGACTTATTGGCTTTTTGCTGCTCGACTTTGGCGATATTGCTGACATTACGCATCAATGCCACCAAGTCAAGAATGAGCATGACCGAACCATCACCCATGATGGTAGCAGCCGAAATGCCATCGATATGCGAGAGCTGACGACCGAGCGGTTTGACGACCACTTCAATACGAGAGCCTGCAATCATATCCACTTGCAGCGCCATGCGCTGACCTAAATCAGTACGAATAATAATCACTGGTACACTGCTTGACTGGTGGGCTAGTGCATCCACCGGGTCGCTACCGTATAAAATCTGATTGAGATAGCGCAGACGATAGGCTTGTCCATCGATAGTGATACTATCGGCATTGGTGGTATAAAAATTAGCAATCGCATCGACATTGACCCGCATCACACGTTCAATTTGCACCAATGGTACAGCAAAGTATTTATCCCCTGCCCTAACCATCAAGGCATCAGACACCGCAACTGTCAATGGTAGACGCATGGTAAAGCGTGAGCCTCTGCCACTTTCAGAATCGACGGTGACTACACCACCTAGCTGCTTGACCTCACTTTGAACCACATCCATACCGACACCACGGCCTGATATTTGTGATACGGATTTGGCGGTGGACAGACCTGCGTTAAAGATATATTGCATGATATCAAGTGTTTTTAGACTGGTATCTTTGGCAGAAATCAAGCCTTGCTCAATCGCTTTTTCGCGTACGGCATTGACATTAATACCGCGTCCATCATCGGTTAAGTTGATAACGATTTCACCGCCTTCACGCAGCACTTCAAGCGTGATTAAGCCTGTTCTTGATTTACCACTTTCAATACGTTCTTGCGATTTTTCGATACCATGGTCAACGGCGTTACGTAGCATATGCTCAAGCGGTGAGGTAATACGCTCAAGGATATTACGGTCAATTTCACCTTCATCGTTTAGGATTCGTAGTTCAACAGATTTGCCAAGCTCGGTGGCTGTTTGGCGGATGACCCGTTGCAGACGTGGCGTGATACGCGAGAATGGCACAGTACGTGAGTCCATCAACCCTTCTTGCAAATCGGACTGGGTGCGTGATAACTGCAGTAGCAAGTTTTCGGTTTCACGGGTTTTATCGAGCATGGTCGTTTTGATGTCTAACAAGTCCGATGCCGATTCCGAGAGCGATTTTGACAGTTGGTTGAGCGCTGAATATTGGTCCATCTCTAACGGGTCAAAGTCATTTTCTAATTCATGTTCCTCACCAATTTGTGACAAAATTTGAATCTCAAGCTCGGTTTCCATACGGCGTAGCTGATCTGCTAGACGCTGTACGGTTGCGCCCATCTCTTCGATATTGTTCGATAGACTCGATATACCCATCTCGATTCGTGAGCGGTTGATCGCGGACTCACCTGATAGGTTAATCATGCGATCCATGGTACTTGCAGAAATCCTAAGCGTCTCAGCATTAAGGTTCGATTGATCTTGCTCAGATTCAAAGTTACCCGTCATCAGCGGCATGACGCTTAGGTCGCGCTGTTTGACTTCTAACGTGTCTTGCCCGAGACTACTGCGATAGATATCAATTTGCTCAATTTGGCTGGTGAGGTTAGCATTGGGGATTTCTTTTAAGCTATCAGGTTTTCGCGAGAATTGTTGCAGCGCTGCAACCAACGCTACCGGCGTTTGTGGGTTAAATTTATTTTCTAAGACATAAATCGCACTTGCTAACCAGTCATGACAGACCGCCAATAGGTTGCCAATCATCCGAGTCGCAGGTTTGCGGCGGCTGCCTAGCTCTTCGTAGATGGTTTCCATTTCGTGCGCCAACGTGGCAATCCCTTCTGCACCGACCATTCTTGCGCCACCTTTGATGGTGTGCAATTCACGTTGCAAGGCTTGTAATGCTGCAAGATCACTGTTATTACTCCGGAACTCTTGTAAATGCTGGCTGCTGCTATCAATCAGCTCTTTGGCTTCTTCAAGATACACTTTTAAGATATCTTCATCAGGCTCTTGACCTTTCCAAGTCTCTAAACGACGCTCTTCAAAGTTGTTAATAATTTCTTCGATGTAGAGTGGGTCATTTTTCGCAAGTGCGCTATCACCCTCTTTGGCAGATTGTTTTTGCTCTATCGACTCTTCAGGATTGGCTTCAACAATCAGTGGCACCGCAAATACCAAGTCTCGAATTTGTACTGTGCCAGCGATGACCTCATCAATTTGCTGGGCAAAATCTGTGGCTTCAAAAGAGCGACTAAATTGTCGAACTTGCTTGATCTGTGAGGCAATGGTTTCATGCAGCTTTTGCAGCAATGAAGCAGTATCGGTATCACTGGGTAAAATACCTTTGTCAATGGCGTTATACACTTGCTCACCACGTAGCGCCATCTCGACAATACTCGATACCCCGATTAGCTCTGCACCCCCTTTTAAGATGTGCATATAATTAGCTAGTTCTTTGACAACTTCTAGATTGCTAAGGTTATTGAGCCATTGATTGTAGTAATTTTGCACATCGGGCTGAATGGTTTGCACTTCATCCAAGAAAATCTGCAACAGTTCATCGTCGGTAGCAACTGGTTGGTACTCGATAGCATCCATCTCGGCTTGGTACTGACTTTTTGCCAATAATTTTCTTAAGGTTTCAATCGCGTCTTCATTGATATTGACGCGCAGTCCTGCTGCAATGGCGTCAAACATATTGATGAGCTGATTGTGTACGCCCATTAAGGCATCATAAATGGCTTCGTTTTTGGCAAACTGCGGATAATCAGCGAGTTTTTTATAAGCAAACTGTAAGGTGCTTGGAATGATGAAATAGCTCAAACCGCCAGTCGCTTGCGCAAGCCTTGACGCTTGTCGTTCAAGCTGCTCAGCATAGGCAATAACTTGTTCGCTCTCACCAGCAAACCTAGCCCGTGCTTGCTGATCGGCATCGAGTAAGTCATCAATCCCAAGCGCTATCAAGTCTTTGACCGTCAGTTTTGTGCTTTCATAAGATTCGGCATTGGCATCTGTTAGCCGCTCAATCAAGTCGGCAACAATGTCAGTGTTATCTTCTACCACCGTCACATCATGATGGATTTTATGCGCATCAATGTAGGTTTGCAACAGATCTTTGGCCTCTTGCAAGGTCAATAGCTGGCTAGCCGTGAGCGACATTTCATTATGTAATAAGTCGCCCAGTGCTTTTTCTACCGCGGCGCTTAAGCGATAGACATTGTTGAGTTCAATCAGCGCTGCGCCACCACGCAAGGTATGAAATGCGCGTAATATGGCATCAGGCACATGCGTTGCAGGCTCCCCCAAATGGTGGGTGATAAAGTTATCAATATCGGCCAATAACTCGTCTGCTTCTTCAATAAATACGTCATCAGCGACATCCATTTCACTATTGATGTCACTAATGCCACTGACATCCTGGAGCGCTTGCGTTTGTGCGGTGGCGTGACCAGACGAGAGTGCCGCATCTGTGTGTGACGCACTCGGCAAGTCGGCCCCCTGCCCCATAAAGGCGGACAAGACTTGAGGGTAGCTAAAGCTGTCGCCATGTTTTTTGGCATAGCTATTAGCGACAGCTTGCCACAATTGAATCACGGCAGGATAGTCTGTACGATTTTGGGCAAAAATCGTGATGAGTCCAGCAAATGCCTCAATGACATCACTAACTAGACGTAAAACCCCCTCATCAACCGCTATGGTATGGTCAAGCACGCGATTGAGCATGTTTTCAATCGACCAAGCAAGCTCTCCTAGCTGATTGGCGCCAACCATGCGACCTGAGCCTTTTAAAGTATGAAAACCTCGGCGAATTTCTTTTAAGGTATCAAAATCATCGGGCTTGGCTTGCCAAGCTTGGTTAAGTGGTGCAATTGTCTCAATCACTTCATTGGCTTCTTCGATATAGATTTCTTGAATATCGGGATCGCTGACCGCATCTGTGACCGTCGTTAGCTTTTCATATTCGCGAGCCACCACCTCAGGTAAGGCTGTGGTTGATGGCGCAACGTCGCTCGCAACTTCAGTGCTTTGAGCCACCTTATCACTGTCTTCAGCCACCTTATCACTGACTGGTACAAGATTGTCCAAGCCATTGGTTTCTGGCAGGCCTGTGTTAATCGGCTGCTGCTGTAATAGATTAGTCGCTTGCAACACGGTAACCGCAGGGTCGATACTTGGCGCCCGCTGCTGCTGAAAATCTTCAACCAATATCGGCAGTTTGCGATGGGTATCTTTGATAAAGCCCACTAACGCATCACTAACCGCTAAAGTGCCATCTAGTACACGGTTGAGCATGTTTTCTACCGCCCAGCACATCTCACCAATTTGATGAGCGCCGACCATACGACCTGAGCCTTTTAAAGTATGAAAACCTCGGCGGATATCTTTGAGCGCGACTAATTCATGAGTATCCACTTCCCATACGGGAATTTTCTCACCCAACTCAGCGAGGACTTCTTGCGCCTCTTCAATGAAAATATTTCGGATATCTTCATCTATACTATAGTCATCATCTTTGAGGGCTTGCCTTGCAGCCGCTAGTGCTTGCGATTCTTGCACGCCAGCCGTTTGCGTGTTAGGCGCTTCTGCAGCAGTAGCTAGCGTTTGCATTGGTGATTCAATATCACTGGCAATACGTTCGCCTTCATCATCGTAAATCACCGTATCTTTGCCAAAGTGCTTGGTGGGTGCTACCACTTCAGCGGCGGTTAATGGCGTTTCGATTAAACGATTAAGCAATAAATTGGCGCGGTTGAGCTGAGTTTGAGTTTGATCCAAAAATTCTTCATTGACAGACTGATTGGATAAATAATCCAAAAATAGTTCAAAGCGGGCAATCATGTCGGCGATGGCATCACTGGCTTCCCAGCTTAAGACGTGTACCGAATTTTTATGGATACGGCTAAATAATAAGCGAATCTGTTCGACCAATTCTTTGGGACGTGTTAAGCCCAATGCCCCAAAAACTTGAATGGTGGCAATTAATTCGTCATTAACTGTTAACTTATTTAAATCACGGGTTTGGATATATTGATTAAACGAGCGCTTGATATTTTCAACATGCACGCGCGTTTGCCGCAGCGCTTCATTTTGCGGATTGCTGGCATAGGCAAAATGCTGTAAGCCAATTTGGCTATCAAGGGTTTCAACCGTTGACAACAACTGGCTATAAAAATCTTGTAGCTGGCGTTCTACCTGCCAAGTCAGTGATGACGCCATCAAAGTATCTTGCGTCATTAAGCGCACGTCATCGATAATTTGCGCCATTTGGTTTTCATAAAACACCCAACCGCGATTTGCCAAACTGTTTTTGACCGATTCAAGCAGCGGCAAAATGGTGAGGGGCTCATGCACTTGATAAATAATTTTTTCAAGTTTTTCTAATACTTGACTAAATAAATTATCAAGCGTGTCGCTACTATTGATATCCAAGCTTGATAGCAGGGCTTTAGCGTCATGCGATTTGTGGGTTAACGCATTGAGCGCTAATAACACATCAACTGCCAGACGAGACACGGTAATATCAGGGGTGAGAGTCAAATCATGCGTCAGCACCAATGACAGACTGTTTAATAGCGCAGCATAAGCGGTTGGCGCAGGCTGCTCATTGAGGGTTAGGTTATTGCACCACACTGCGACCAACTGCCAAAATTGACGCCAGGCAGGATTGATGGAAGCCTGGGACAAATAGCCAGCAACTTTGCTCAGTGCATCTAAATGTTTGCTGTCGTTGGTCTCGTTTTGTAGTAGTTGCAAACTGGTATAACGCCAGACTTTGAGTAACTCATCGGCTTGGGCACTGTCCCATGGGTGTTTGATGTCTGGCGTGGGTAATTGGCTTAAAAATAATAAAGTATTGTCTGCAGCAGCTTGGATGGGCTCATAAGATGACGCTATGCCAAGCAGCTGCTCAAAATAAGCGATTCGGTCATTGACCCAATCGGTATGAATCTGCTGTTTAGCTTGTACTTGTTCAATGTCAAATTGTAGCAATCTCACCGCATGGCTGATTTGACTAAAATACTGCGGGGATAAAGTCTCTTGCTGAATGGCGATAGTGGTTTTATCAAGCGTTTTCGCCAGTTTTGATAAGGCTGGCTGGTTGGCAAGCGCGAGCGCACCGGTGATTTGGTGCAAATGTTGACCGATTAACTGCCACGCTGGGGGCGCGTCATGTCGTTGTAGCAACTGGTTAAGCTCACCAAATACGTCTTTTAAAACAGGCATCAACCAGTCTAAGGCGATCAAATTACGTTGTTTACTCATACCATATTCCTAGGACAACGACTGTCAAAAACGATGACAATTTTTCTCGATTTTAACTTAGCGGTAACGCAGTCGTTTATTAATTTCTTATATCACTTAAAATAACTTACCCGCTGTCTGGCGTCAACTTAGGTTGATAGCTTTTATACCCTTCAATATTGACTTAACTGGTTAGCGCGCAATATTTGCCACTGCTTTGAGCCAATCTGGAGCAACCGTTTTGCAATCAAATAACGCACGATATCGCGCTACTCAAATTGCCGAAAATCAATTAACACATTGTTGCGGGCAACCAGTTGGCATTGACCTGCTTCTAAAGGAATCGATTGCTGCGCATCTACCAAATTTTTGCTAAAAAAATGCCATTGCGATTTTATCGTAGGGATTAGCGCAAATTTATCCCTGCCAACGTCTTTAAGCTGGTGATCAAAACCACAGCGTGCAACCCCTGATCTAACACACATAAGAGCTAGCTACATAAAAAGAAAGGTGGTTAAAACCACCCCTTACTTTTAGCTAACTGTTGAGTACTAAGCCTAATTAGCCATCAATCATTACCCATTAAACGTGTGCTAAAGTATCATCTGGCAATTTAAAGCCCGATACTGATTCTTGCAGCGCTGCTGCCATTTCATTAAGCTGACCGATTGAACGAGCGGTTGCCATGGTACCTGAAGTAGTTTGCGAGGTAATATCTTGAATGATGTTCATGGTATTTGAAATATGACCCGCTGAGGCCGCCTGCTGACGCGCCGCATTTGAGATACTCTGAATCAATGATGCCAAGTTGTTCGATACAGTTTGTACTTCTTCAAGCGCCTCACCCGCATCTTTTGCAAGTTTTGCACCGCGTACAACTTCTGCGGTGGTTGATTCCATCGACATCACGGCTTCGTTCGTATCTGCCTGAATGGTTTTAACCAGTGTTTCAATCTGTTTGGTCGCTGTGGCTGAACGTTCTGCTAGGCGCTGTACCTCGTCAGCAACAACCGCAAAACCACGACCTGCTTCACCCGCCATCGATGCCTGAATTGCTGCATTCAACGCCAGGATGTTGGTTTGGTCAGCAATGTCATTAATCAGTCCAACGATATCGCCAATCTCTTGCGATGATTCACCGAGGCGCTTAATACGTTTTGAGGTTTCTTGAATCTGGTCACGAATGGTATTCATACCATCGATGGTACGTTGTACCACTTCTGCCCCGTTATAGGCAATCGCAACCGAACGGTCCGCAACCGCAGCAGATTCGGCGGCATTTGACGATACTTGGTCAATCGACACCGCCATCTCATTAATCGCTGCAGAAGCTCCTGCAATCTCTTGCGCTTGGCTTTCAGAGGCTTGGGCTAGTTCAACTGCCGTTGCCTGGGTTTGGTCAGAGGCTCGAGCGACTCGCTCTGCGGTGACGTTAATCGCAGAAACCAGTTGACGCAATTGGTCAATCGCAAAGTTGACCGAGTCTGCAATCGCCCCTGTAAAGTCTTCTGATACTGTCGCGTTCACGGTCAAGTCACCTTCCGCCAAGTCACCTAACTCATCAAGCAAACGCAAAATCGCCATTTGGTTACGTTCGTTTTCTTCTTGGATTCTGCGGGCACGTTCAGATTCAACCTCCATCTCATGACGCTGACGCAGCGTTTCACGTTCACCTTCTACCATTTCGCGATGGGTTTTGGCACTAATCTGGCGGGTCAAAAAGTAAATCGCCCCAATGACGCCTAATACAATCAAAATAGAGGGCAACCAAATCGTCAAAAAATTATGGGCAACACTATTCTGTTGACGTACCAAAATCAGCAATTGGTAGAGTCGATAAATAAATGCCAAACTAGCAACACCACCACAAATACTTGCCCAAATAATCCAGTTGGTTGAGCCCCCTCTATTCAAACGATAATTACTCTTGCCAGGCCCGACCGCGACAGGGGAATTGGTATTGGTACTTAGGGTCGAAGTTTTAGTATCCATGATATGGTAAACCCTCAATTGTTTTAATGAGTTAGAAAATTAGGTTATAACGCTGCTTCTAAATAACGCGTGTCTTGCGCCAATAAGCTTGGCATAAACACATACCAAATCTGCTCGTTTTGTTTAAACCCGCCATGCGTATACTGAGCGAGCGGTGAATCGTTCGGCATCTCGATAGGCTGATATTGCCGTTGACTAAAGGTTTGGATACCCAATATCTCATCAACTTGTAAGCCACTAAAGAGCTTGGGTTGATCAATCACCAAAATCTTTTGATTGGCGGATTGGTAGTTTGAGCTTGCTGGAGGTAAACCTAAAAATTTCGACAAATTGGTAATCGGTAATAACCGTCCCCGCACATTGGCAATCCCTAGTAGCCAAGGTTTTGACAAAGGCACCGAGGTATAGGCAGGCAAAGATAGTACCTCAGCCACATCACCGAGTGGGGCTACCAAGTGGTGGCCACCGAGCGAAAACGCGACCCCTAGCCACTGATGTCTTTGGTCAAAGTGAGTACCTTTTTGTCGTTTGATACCGCGGTCAGCGAGTCGTAAAAGCTCGATAAAGCCGTTTGAGGACACGAAACCTACTCCATCACGGCGCAGATTACAGTGATTAAGGCTTCTTCTGTAATCGGCTTACTGAGATAATCCCGTGCGCCTTGGCGCTTGCCCCAGACACGGTCAGCTTCTTGATTTTTAGTACTGATGATGATGATAGGGATATGACTGGTTTTTGGGTCACGGGTAAGTTTGCGGGTTGCTTGGAAGCCGTTCATCTCTGGCATGACCACATCCATCAAAATCACGTCTGGGAAAAACTCATTGGCTTTTTGAATCCCATCATCGCCTGTATGCGCTTCAATGACTTCGTACTGATGACGGGTCAAAATATCCCGAAATTTTGCCATTTCTGATGGTGAATCATCAACTACTAAGATTTTGGCCATACACTTACCCTTTTACCTAATTATTGATTGCATTAATATTTTACTGTTTTGTATGTCGGTGGGAATAAAAACCCAACAGCACAACGGTTAAACTAAACACGCATCCCAAATCTACGTCTAGCTAGGTTGCAATCTGGGCTTATATTTCAGTCATATCGAGTGATTGCAGACTTTAGGGGTTAACAACAGTTGCAAGCAATGGCATGCTGTTTAGCTTCAACCTAGCGCATGAAGAAGCACAGCGCATTAAGACGCAGGACGATGACGTTCAATGGTATCAAATAGCTCTTCTTTACTAAATGGTTTGGTCAAGTACTCATCTGAGCCGACGATACGACCGCGCGCTTTATCAAACAAGCCATCTTTTGATGACAGCATAATCACGGGCGTGGCAGCAAAATCTGCGTTGTTTTTGATTAGTGAACAAGTCTGATAACCGTCGAGGCGTGGCATCATGATATCGACAAAAATCAAATCTGGGTTGGTATCCGCAATTTTTGCCAACGCATCAAAGCCATCAACGGCAGTAGTCACCTCACAGCCTGCTTTGGCAAGTAACGTCTCTGCGGTACGACGAATGGTTTTTGAATCGTCAATAATCATGACTTTTAGGCCTTCAAAATTTGCATCCATAATATTTTCCTAATGGTTGTTTCGCTATGATTTTGCTACCCATTGTCCTATAGCGATTGCTCAAAACTTTAAGTTATAGGCGTTGGGGCAACTATCAAATGATGCCTCAACCCTCAAAAGCAACTGGTACAATTTTTGACAATTAAACAAAGCTATTCTAAATAATTTTTATAAGATATAACAAATATTTCACACAGTATAGTTACAAACCAACTGTATGGTGATATTTTTAAAATACTACCATACTTTTTTGCTGCAAAGTATGCTTAAATCGATGCACTTATCGTTCATTTTTAACATCCTATGATGATTCAGGTTTGATCTATTGACTGCTTTGTAGATTGCCCATACACCCATGTTAATATACACGGATTCCATGATGCTAGTGACACATCTTGAGATAAGCTTAGAAAAGTTTATTGCACTGGCTATTTCTACATCGTTTTATATTTTTTTAAGTTGATTGTTTGCGCTGAGGACGTCTCGTTCATGATAACACCGAAGTTTATCACCAAAGTTCTACCATTAGGCCTAGCCGTGGCTAGCGCTGTTATGAGTTTGAGTGGCTGCCAAAAACAGCAAAACGACAGCAAAAGCCCGCTGTCACCCCAAAACACTCAAGTCACCACGGCGTCAGCCACCACGCAAATCGCCAATAATGAGATTCAGCTATTAGCCGCTGATGTCATCACCGCCAAAGCAGACCGATTTGAACCGAGCGTCACCGTGACAGGGACACTGCAGCCTTCAGACCACACAGTGGTACAATCAACCGTGAATGCACAAGTGCAGCAAGTACTGGCTGATGTGGGCAAAACCGTGGCAAAAGGTGAGCCACTGGTGCGACTTGATATCAGTGATAGTAAAAACCAACTCGCTCAAGCGCAAGCCGATGTTGCCGCCGCCCAAGCACAGGCCATCGTCGCCAATAAACTTGCTGAGCGCAACAAAATTTTGCTCGAGCAAGGCTTTGTCTCACAAATAGAGTATGAGCGTAGTGTGGCAGACAGCATTGCCCAGCGTGAAGCCATCAAAGCCAAACAAGCCCAATTAAGTAGTGCACAAAAAATGTTTGGTGATACCACGATTTATGCCCCTACCACGGGGATTGTCAGCAGCCGCAGCGTCAATGTCGGACAGGTAGTCACGCAAAACCAAGCCTTGATGGAAATCATTGACCCCAATAAACTTGAGTTTGCCGCCAATGTCCCTAGCGAAGCACAAACACAGCTACAACTTGGTCAACAAGTGCCTTTTACTATTAGTAATCAAACCAATCAGTACATCGGACAAATTAGCCGCATTTCGCCCCAAGTCGATGCCGCCACTCGCCAACTGACCATTTATATCGCGGTTAAACCTTCTCAGCGTAATCTTGGACTTCGCCCGGGCATGTATGCCACAGGCAAGCTTAATTATGGGGTTGCACAAGTTGGGGTATTGGTGCCGATGTCAGCGGTGGTTCTAGAATCTAGAGCAAAAGGCGTAGCCAATCAACCCACCGATCAATCCGCCACAAGTCCAACCTTAGAAGCAGGCACGATTTTGGTGGTCAGTAAAGACAATGTGATTACCAAACAGCCTATCAAGGTACTCAAACACCTTGACGATACCAGTCAGTATTTAATTACTGGCATCGAGCCTAACACCACAGTGATTGTGGCAAATCTTAATGCCAATGACGTGGGTAAAAAAGTCGTGCTCAAATAACCTACTGATAGTGTTTCATTCAATCATTTTATATTGTTAAAAATTTTATTGTTAAAAATTTTGCTATTAGGAATTTGCTATGTGGCTTACCCGCGTCAGTATCAACAATCCTGTGTTTGCCGCCATGGTCATGCTCGCGCTGATGGTCATTGGATTACTGGCAACATTTCGCATGAAAGTTGAGGAATTTCCTAATATTGAATTCCCTTTTGTGGTAGTCAATACCGTTTATAGTGGTGCTTCACCTGAAGTCATCGAGACCGACATTACCAAAAAAATTGAAGACCAAGTCAATACCATCGCCGGTGTCAAAGAAGTGACCTCCGTCACCCAACAAGGCTTGTCACAAGTCATCGTGCAGTTTGATTTAAATATCCCGTCCGATGTTGCCGCGCAAAACGTGCGTGATAAATTGGCACTGGTGACCCCCACCTTTCGGGATGAAGTCACCACGCCTATCGTTGCGCAGTACAATCCTGCCGATGCGCCTGTGGTGTCTGTCACGTTTCGCTCTGACAAAATGTCGCTTCGGGAATTATCCACTTATTTAGACAACACGGTCAAAAAACAGCTACAAACAGTCACAGGGGTGGGTCGTGTCGATATCTTGGGGGGTCGGCAGCGTCAAATCCGTGTGCTGCTCAATCCCACCCAAATGAATGCCTATAAAGTCTCAGTCAATCAAATTAGCAATGCGCTACGCTCAGAGAACGTTGAATTACCTGTCGGTACCATCAACAATCAAAACCAAGAAATGGTGATTCAAGTCAACGGGTTGGTCAAAACACCCAATGAGTTTAACCAAATCATTGTCGCCCAAAATCGCTCAAGTACGGGTGCTATCGTGCCTGTGTACTTATCGCAAGTTGCCGAAGTCATTGATGGGCAAGCCGAGGCTGAGTCAGCGTCGCTACAAAATGGTCAACCTGCGGTGGCCATGGATATTATCAAAATGTCGGATGCCAATGTGATTGATGTGGTTGATAAAACCCAACAGCGGCTGGCAGAAATCCAAGCGACCCTACCCCCAGGTGTCACCATGACGGTGGTGGCTGATAGCTCCAAAAGTATTCGTGGCTCGTTAAATAATGTGGTACGCACCTTGATTGAAGGGGCGATATTGGCGGTGTTTATTGTTTGGTTGTTTTTAGGGTCGTGGCGCTCTACCATTATCACAGGATTGACGCTGCCCATTTCGCTGCTCGGTACTTTAGCGGCAATTTGGACGTTTGGTTTTTCCATCAACATGATGACCCTACTGGCGCTGGCATTATGTATCGGACTGCTGATTGATGATGCGATTGTGGTGCGGGAAAACATCGTGCGCCATGTGGGTATGGGCAAACATCACCGCCAAGCGGCGCTTGATGGCACCCAAGAAATCGGGCTTGCCGTGCTAGCGACGACGCTGGTGATTGTGGCGGTATTTTTACCCGTGGCTTTTATGGGCGGGATTATCGGACGCTTTTTTTATCAGTTTGGTGTGACTGTTTCTACCGCTGTATTGCTGTCGTTATTTGTTAGTTTCACCCTTGACCCGATGTTGTCTTCGATTTGGCCAGACCCAGATGCCGCGCACCAACATGACCGCGTCAATGAACGGGTTTCATTTCGCAAGCGACCGATTGCTTGGCTATTAGATGGGTTTCAGCGCCTGTTAGATCGGCTGACCAATCTATACAGCCATATTCTTGCGTGGAGTCTACGCCATCGTTTGATAACTGTGCTCATCGCAATTGGCTCACTGGTTGCAGCGTTTTTTGCCGTGGGGTTGGTGGGCAAAGAATTTGTCCCGCAAGCGGATATGAATGAAATCAAAGTCAAATTTGAAACGCCTGTCAACGCCAATATTGACTATACCCAGCAAAAAGCAGCACAAGTCAACGCGGTATTACAAAGTTTTCCTGAAGTTACCAATACTTATGCCACGGTTAATGCCATGTCCTATAGCGGTAACAATCGGGTACAAGTGAATGTATCGTTAGTACCTAAAGATGAGCGCACGCGCGGACTAGATGCCTTAAACCGTGCCATGCGTGAGCAATTGCAGCAGGTAGGCGGTATTAAAGTTACCTCAGTAGCGGCCGCTGCCATGGCGGTCA
>ERZ501061.398-NODE-398-length-15486-cov-4.535286_pt1 | contig 15486 bp, 16 predicted proteins | sample MGYA00510854_ERZ501061 | MGnify/ENA primary metagenome ERZ501061 (study PRJEB25958, sample SAMN03398515) | human skin metagenome | study: EMG produced TPA metagenomics assembly of the Human Skin Microbiome Metagenome (human skin metagenome) data set.
TGTTGCCGGTCCATGTCGGCCTTCCACAGGGCCAATGGCGCATACGCCCCACATTTGAGCGATTCTTGCGCATCTTGTTGTGTCAGCAGGCCAGCCTGGTGCGGTCGTGGATCCAGATACGAGAGCTGATCCAGCAGGTGGTCGCATGCTCGAATGCATTCGGTATCACCCACGGTACGAGCAAGTAGGATCGCCTCATCCAGCACAGTACGTGCTGCACGATATCCCTGTGTCTGCGTATGAAAGTGGGCCAGGTTCAATAGGGCGTGTTGATGCAAGTCTCGGTCACAACCAGGGAGGGTATAATTAAAAAAGGCATGCAAATTCTCCTTGAGGATGACATACTCGCCACGGCGCGCACTCTCACGCCACATGTAGTATGCATGCGCCTGGGCACTCGTGCGCCACCTGTCTACCACGGCATGCGCGTCGCCATCGCGCCATGCGCGACACAGCTGCAGTAATTGCATGCGTTCGTGTTCGAGCATCATGGCAAACTGGAAGGAAGCGCGGCGCACATACAAGCCAAAGTACGAGCGCCGGTGAAGGAGAGAAAATTCAACTTGAGAGCCAGGATTCGGATCGCCGATCATGTGCATGCAATCGTTAAGTTCTGTTGTGAGTCGTGCAGAACGTACGTTCACCAAACAACTGCATAAGTCCATCCACGCTCTCAAACATGTCAAAATGGGTTGTTATGTGCGCATCAAGCTCATGGAGCGTTTTGGAGAAAGGAATCAGAGCTATGCGAAGACGATGTCGCATGATCTCGAGATTCGCAGGCGGCGCATCGATCTGTGCGTAAGTGACGCGTACATACATTCTCCATAGCGCGAACGAGGTACAAGAGGATCACGCGGCGCGCCCTGTCTTCTTCTGGAATACGTTTTTGGCACAAAAATGCGATGATCAGCAATAGCGCCACTGAATGACCCTGCAGCAGGTACGGCTGACCCGCCATGTCTGGGGCGCCGCCTGGGCTGTGATGACGTGGAGAAGAGCGTCCGAGTCAACGCGCCTGTTCCCTCCACCGCGTCTCATGTCACACAGCCGCATCTTGATTGTACGGCATGGTGAGACCAATGAAAATGTGCAGGGTATCGTACAAGGCCAGCTAGATACAATGCTGAATGAGATCGGGTATGATCAGGCACATAAAACGGGCATGGCGCTGCGCCATGAGCCACTTTCGCGCATTATCACGAGTCCGCTGAAACGCGCGTTGCACACCGCAGAAGCCATCGCATCGTTCCATCCCGGTATACCAGTCGAATTCGATGCAAGACTGAAGGAACGGTACTTTGGAGAAATAGAGGGGCGCGCCTTCGAGAGTCCAGCACATTGGCCAACACATGCAGAGGGCATGGAACCTCGCGATCAGCTACGAGATCGCCTGGCATCCTTGTGGGAAGAGTTGAAGCGCGACGCTCAAGCCAAGCCCTCTATCATTGTGCTCGTGAGTCATGGAGGTGCGATAAGTTCTCTCATCCACCATGTGATTGTGCGATCAGGCGACGCTGTATTTGCCCCATCTATTACCCCCCATCGTTGTTGGAATTGCAGCATCTCTGACATTCATCTGCCTGCCGACGCCCCAGGCGTCATTGTGCGCTGGGCTGACGTCTCGCATCTCGAAGATGCCGCACACAAGGTGGTCAATGTAGACGAAAATATTACCGCATAGTATATACATATACTCACTTGGCCAATCGCCGTTGCCGGTTGAGCAGGGTTTGGAGTGCGCTAAGCCACCGAATTTCGTCCTCCTCTGTAGGCACACAAAGCTGAAACGTACGGCTAGCTGTCACAATTTGGAAGTAGTACGATGGTGCTCGGCTTTGTGGCTCCAGCGGTGAGCGCGATCTCACTTCTGCCCCAAAGCCCAGGCGAGCGATCGAGCCAGGCGAGAGCGACAGCATCGGTGTACAGGAGCTCGGCATAGTACTTTCCATCGCATCAAAAATAGCGGTCGTGGGTATAGTGCGATGTGGGCGCGCATCCATATGCGTGCGTGCATAGCTAAGTGTGTCGAACGTTAAAACGAACCAGCGCTTTCGCCATTGCTTACGCCGACTGCCTAGCTTGAGCAAGTAGCCCTGCGCAATAATTCGGCTACCATCTTCTGGTAGTGGTGTGGTCTGCATGGTATCATGCGGTGCCCAATGCACCGGTTCCTCATCCGCATCATTTTCATCATCGGAGCTGCTGACTGCATGGGCTGACACGGGCGTAGGCTCCACAATGGGGGGCGGCAAGAGGGCAGCAGCGCTCGTATCTTGCACGTTAGATGGCACAGCAGCATTCTCAGATACTTTGCCACGCGCGAGAGCCAGGGCATCGAGCCACGCTGTCATGTCCTGTTGGTCGCAGGCTCGAAAGTACCATGTACGCTCAGGCGCCATAATGCAGATAACAAAGTCTACGCGCTTCATTTCCATCGCTGTGAACGTGTGCATTTGACTTACATTCAGCACGTTCAAAAGCAAATACTCCTTCTCGTTTCTGTACAAGGCCAATTGCGACGCACGAAGCACAACCCAGCGCCGTTTCCACGTTTTGCGCTTCTCACTGCGCTTTAGTAGGAAGCCAGCATGTATCACCTGCTCATTTACTAGTTCTTGCGGCATTTCCTGTCCCTCATTTTCGTCGTCGTCATCATCCTCTGCCGTCTCCATTGCTGCTCCCCTAACGCCGGTGAGTAGCGGAGCGTGTCCTGCCGAATAAAACACATCATGAGGCGTCGTACCCTCTCGAGGCAAAAAAGATTGTGCTTGTATCATCACGCCGAGATGCGCCCAACGAGGGTCGGAACGGCTGCCCAACGTCTGCCTCACAAAATGACGCGAAACAAAGAATGACCGTGGCTTCAACGCAGCCTTCCTTGGCCAAGGGGGGAACTTGCCACCGACCAACGCATTCGACTTACATCCCAAGTATGTAAATCCCGTATCGTTCACGTGACCAAATAAGCGGCCCTGGCTGGGGTCTGGCGGCTGTATACGGCGCTTACGATTGTCCGTCTATTACCATAATGTTGGGTCGTGCCAGCTTGTTGATGTCTGGCGCTGTAACACAACGCGCAGTGGCGCGATCTATCTCTCCAGTCAAAGAATGCCGCCGCTTTGCCTCTGGCGGCCACGGACCTAGCTACAACGAGCCATCTGGTACGTACTCTTGTCCGCTGACCCGTCTAGGCTACTTGTTTGGTGAGAAGGTACATGATTTATAAAGGAATGGAATATACTAACTTCAGCCACCTGCACCAGGCACGAAGCGTGTAAAAGATGCCTGGGAAATGCCATGGTACCTGGGCATGTATGGCGGTGCCGCCGTGTTTGCCCTTGTGATGTACTTCAAGCCCGACCGCAGTGTCCGGACATGGGCCGCTCCAGAAGCTGAGAAGCGTCTGGATGAGGCGGGTATTGAGTGGCGCTACAAGCCCTCGCCCAACTCAGGCTACCCGAATGGCATTCCTTAAGTTATCTACGGTCTTTACAGGGCCGGCATATTCAGCATTCACATTGTCATTCTACTCCATTTTCTCGCGAATGTCCATCTTGATTCGTAGGATTTGGACCTGCGAGCGTATTGTTAGTATCGGCGCTCTATTACCACCACCGTTTGTGGTCATTGGTCGTACGTACCTTGGTATAGTGTGTGTGGAAGTATTCCTGCACCCATGCTTCGGCAGCGAGGGCTCGTTTCAGTGTTGTGTGAGATGGTAGTAATAGAGTCACATACATGCTCAGACCTGAGCCATGCGACACCACGATGACGTTGTTCCAAGTAAAGGTTGGCAGCTCGGGCAGATGTTGAGCTTGTATCACTGCGCATTCCATTTGTTCTTGCACCTCTTTTATGATCTCGGGGTTGGCGCTGCAATCACACAATTGTCCAAGCGATGTCAGTGTAAGTTGCCAAGCTTCCATGCCGTTATACAGGGCACGAATGATTCCACAAAGCGAATCGAGCCATTCGTATCCGTACGAAGAAAACATGATGGTCACTAGGGACATGGCAGAACCCAAACTTTCCATGCGCTGATGCAGTGCACTAGCTTCAAGAACGGAACTTTGTGCGACCCGCGCGGTTTTCCGCATCATGTGGTAGATGGCTTCTTTTGCCAGCATGGAAAATACGACCAGTGCCAAACCGTACAAGCTTTTTCCATGCTCGTTTTCAATGTCTTGAGGATGGTGATGATGATTCTCATGTAGTACAGGAATCCAAGATAGAAAATGTTTCACCCATGCGTGATAGGATGGAAAAACGATCTCGACAAACTGAAACAGCGCTTGGGCGCCAATACCGAAAGATGTCAGAAGGAGCATGAGGCTCGAAAGACACGAGCCCAGGGGTTCCAGCTTACCATACCCGAGAGGGAACTTGGCACTAGGTTTCTGCCGTGCCTTATACATACAGGCTAACGCTAAAAGGTCACTGAGTGAGTCGGACACAGCATGGCTTGCCTCTGCCATGAGTGATAAGCTGTGGAGATATGTACCAGCGGCGCATTTCAAAAGCATTACAACCATATTCAAGGAAAGAGAAAGTATGGCGACACGGGTCACATTTCGTCCGCCATCCAAGATATCTGACCAATCTGTGCCATGCTTGTGGTCATGGCCATGTTCGTTATGATGGCCGTGGTGCTGATGGGCTGGCTTGTCCAGAAACCAGGGTTGATCTTCATAAATTGTTGTATCTGAATCACTCATGGATGTCGGTGCATGACTCGCAACACTTTCCATGTATAAAGGCTGGGTACCAGCCTACCAAGTGAGTACTTATGTGGACACCGTGTCAGTTGTTCGAAAAAAAGCGTATCAAATCACCGTCGATCATGTGGAGCCCACATATGGCCATGTGGTAGTGCCAAGCTCTAGCTGCCATCTATAGGAAATCCGTTGAACAAGCCTGACATTGAACATGAGAATTCACATTATCATTTATGAAAAATCTTTACTGCAAATCAATTCATACATACTATTGTCAGGGTTGTCGCGATGAAAAATATATGTCAAATTGGGAGATGATGAGCGAGAGTCTCAATAGTGCAGATGTTTTTGATCCACCAATTGTCCTGCCACACGGACCATATTCTGTGGAGGCAGGTTAGGTGTCAGCGAAGTGCCAGAAGTATTCATGTGAGGTAACATTGCATGGGGAGGATCAAAACCAAGTGCTTTGCATACAAGCCTGTAACGGGCTCTAACGCGCTCCACTAGCTTGCCAAAATCATAAGTGTCAGCCTGCGCGTCATCCTGGTGAGGTGGGGGGTTGTGACCATACGAATCATTGTATTGCGGTATTAAGCTCCATAATGCTTCAAAACTTTCGAGTTGTTGCCATTGACGCTGTTTCTTGCGAGTTGCGTCATCAATTGTAGACGTGTGCGATTGGATCATGCGTTTATACATAGAAATTACCCCTCTGTAGTATCCCAATTCATTCCATAAGTCGAATCCTTTTTCGCGACCAAGCGCTCTTCCTTCCATTTCACCAAACATTCGACCTTTTTCATACCCCTGTTGACGTCCCTTAGCAAGTGGCCTAACGATTAGAAGTCCGAATCTCAACGTACAAATCTTCCAGGTGAGTGACGTCGTCCAAGTTGAATTGTTCGAGCACAATTTGCCTTTATGTGTCAGTTGAAATCCTTATGGTGAAATGAAAGGAAGAAGACGTACTTATCTTCGTCCTGGGCGCTGCATGATGCCATCACGCCAGCATCAGACATGATGGTGGAAAAGGGGCGACTTGAGTACGAAAGTGTGGAGGAACCACATGTGCCGGTTTGTCACATGATTAAAACGAAGCCTCCGAAGGCAGGGGGTCACTCGTGAGAGAGACTGGAGGGGTAGGATTTGACGCAGAAGCGGGTGGTTGATACAGCCCCTGCGATGCATCTAGGAAGAGTGGAGAGCACGTGCTTCGGCTCATGGAAAGATGCTGAAACTCTTGTTCGGCTTTGGATATGGCATCATCAGATACACGCGTTGGAAGCCGAGGTGGTAACTCCAATGAGCTAGACATCACATCAGCGCCTTGGAATCCGGCATCAACATTGCCAAGACTCGAACTAGGAGCACTTGGACTGTCTGACCGTCTGTCCGGGGCTGATGGATTTGAGCCTGCATAGGTCGGAATATTTCTGGAGAAAGACTCAAGGCGTACCACCATGTCGTTAATTGGTGAGTTAACGCGAGTCACATCACCAAGCGCATTGTGAGGACTGGTCTCTGGTGGTCCATAAGCAGTTCTTTGTGGTGAGCTCGGAGACTCATTCCATGTAATCCGAGGATCATTCACGTACACGTCCAATGATTGCAAAGGCTTAGGCACGCTCATTCCACGCACAGAGTTGAGCATCGCGGGAGCAGACATTGGCCCATTCTGTGACACATTTTGCATATCATACATAGACATGGCTCGGGTGGATAGTACAGGATGAGTGTGTTTGCTTACCACAAAAGGAACACTGCGTTTGGTATGAAGATTTTTCTTAGCAAGTTCTGCCTTTAGTATACAGCCACGGTCAGAATCGATGCGGAAACCATTCAGCACATCGCGGGCCTGTAGTGCTTCTTCACGCGTGGAAAATTTGGCAAAGCCAATGATTTGTTTGTTCCTTGAGGTATGTGATTCGGATTCACGCATTTCTTTCTCTGAACCTGTTGTGCGCAGCTTCTCATTGGCACGACGAGAATCAGCCGACTCCTCAGGTTTTTGGGCACCATTGGTAGTAGGATGTTTGAGCATCGACGCCTCAAATCCTTTCGCAAAAAGAAACATATTGGCAAACTCGCGTTCGGTAATATCGTCAGGGAAACCGGCGAGGAATAGGGTCGTGATCTCTTGAGTTGGCCTCTCATTGGCAAAGGTATCTTTACGTCCATGTAAGCCGTACGATGAAGAATAGGGCGCCTGTATTGACCGCATTGGCAGCGTATCGAGTCCGTGTGGCACCCCGGACATTGGCTTTACATTGGGTGCCCAGCCTAAATGCATCGTGGAAGGTACGGATGAATACGTGCAATCGTCCACTGGTTCGGATGAAACAGGCACACGGGGTACCATGGGAGCAGTGCCCCATTCCCAATTCGATGCTCCTGTCGATGTCCGAGCGTCATGGGCAGCAGTAAACATGTCTATGCCAACAGGAAGCTCTGAGCCATTACGAGCGACAGAATTTCCCTGTGTGGCATACATAGAGGTATCATTCCAATCGCGTTGATCTTTTCCAATAAACGGATAGGTATTTGTCCGGGCAGCACTTGACGGACGAGCAGCATTCCAGCCAGATAAGGGATAAGTACCTTTAAGCGCGGCGGGTTTCATAGTTGCTGTTCTTCTATCCATACCCATTGAGGCTGGAGCATGAGCATCAGAAGCATGTGTGTCAGAAAATGACTCGGTCACATACATTGGCATTGGGTATTCTGCGAGCGGATGAGAGATTCTGCCGCTCATGCTCCCACGATCAAGCCCTGTCGTCTACTCAGTCAGGACCAATCAGAGACTCGCTGGCGACCTGCGCGATAATGGGGTGTTTCGAGGTATGCACAAAAGACAGTCCCTCCTGTGGCCTTTGCCAAGATGAGGCCGTAGAACGAGTATTTCGTAAGAGGCGCACCTGTAGCAATTTGCAGTCCTCCAAGGGAAAAGGCATTTGGCGCAGCATTTCGGCCGTACGTGGATCCAGCGCCACTTTGCACAACAGGTTTCTCCACAGCCTTAGGCACAGCGTCGCACTCCTGTCTAGGCTATCTAAACGATGAATGGGCGGACGACGGCAATTTTCACAAGCGCCAATGGAGTGCTTTCTTGCAAGTAAAACACACTCGCGCACTTTGCCGAGACGGAAAATTCGGATTTAACCTCCGCCCCTGACTCTGAATAAGCTATTCGACGTAATAGTGGGTATCGCTTTATTCATCATGCGCCAATCCAGCCACCACAAACTGCGAAACACGGTTAGAACCTCCACTGTTCAACAGTGTGATACGTACATTTAAAACGCCGCGGTCGTTGTTGCCTGTGCGCTGCATGGGGCGCGCTTGCCGAGACTGACCAGCCAGATATACGTAGAATACGACACAGTATCCTGAGCAAAAGCAAGCTACAGTGGATTTAGCTAGCGTGCTGCAGCTAAGTACACCTTGCAATGCTTTCGTGTGCATGTGCACTTCATGAAATTTTTTGCGTGATGACTCTGCTAATGCATCTTGTTCCATGTGTGCCTGTACATTAGGATGCTCCAATCTGGTCCAATAGGCACTACCGATAACGTCGTCATCGGAGAGAGCGAGTTTGAGAGTTCCGTTATGGTTGGCGGCGAGCACGACATGGGATGATAGTGAGCGCATCTGATCATTAACAAGTCGCATTTCTGATAAAGGAGGCGTGACAATATATACCTTGCAGAGGTCGTTAGAATCTTAGGACGTACATCTGGCTTGGGACATAGTGGTTCAGATATAAGTGAATATTCTGATTGACGTAAAATACGAACCACAATTTCTTGCATAACATCAAGACGTGTTCCACTCTGGCTTGTCATAGCGATACTCCAGCTCAGTAACGGGTCTTTCTCGCGTTTACCCAGCCGCAGCATAACTTCCAAGGCTCCTGACGCAGAGCGTAGGACACGCGCCAGGCTGTCAGCGGATACTTCTACAATAATTTCATTATCGTGGTGCGATTCAATGCGATAGTTGGAAAACACCGCTTCGACATCAAGGGTTGCCCAAATCTGGACTCCGTACTGCCCCGCTGGAGAAATAAGCCGTAAGGTGGTAGGCGTAAAATGTAAATAACAGGGAGATGCTACACTCGCAGACGTTTGTGCAAGACCTGCCAGAAGCGACACATTATTTACATATGCACGCAGGCGCATTTCTGTGTCACAGCTCTCCTATGGCCAGTCAAGCCCGTCGCAGCGTTCACCCGTCGCGACACGCGTCGTGCTGCGCTTGGCAGCCCACCGTTGCCCACGTCCCTGGTTCTGTTCCTCCGGCCGAGTTTTATTCAGCACGTGGTACAAATATGTTGAATTCTGAAGCAGCACGCGGATTCAGCATTGCCGCGACCATGTCAGGTTGGGGGAGCTGGTTGTACGTGCCTACACCTCAGGTTATACTAATACACGAACAGAACAGGGAGTCAACCGGCAGATGCCAAGCCTGCTGATGGTGCATGCCCCAAAGAAAACTTCTTTCCTGTCACGGACAAGTATGATCAAACGCAGCTGCTGGGCGAACTGGCTCCGACCGATTTGCACTGGACGTGCCCTTCAGGTCTTTCTACGGAGACATCAACCTGGTATACGACACTCGAAAATGGTGCATTTTTCATGAACCAAATTATCTATTCGCCTGTGGGTCTTTTCCAGCCGCAGGTCCAAATGACATTCCGTTACTATGATCCCAACACGGGTGAAAATGTGTGGAAGTCGAAGAATGTGGACTCATTTCAAGTGCTTGCCAACAACAAGCATTCATGCAAGTCGAGCGCTTTCACCATCGATTTCAAAGATGAGTCGAATGGCTCGCAATCGTACAATGTCTCTGCCACGCTAGACAACGATGTCCAGTTGATGTATTCCATGACCCGCCCTTCCGAAGCTAAGGGCTGGAAACTGGGTCAGGGTCCTAAAGGAGGCTTTAGTTACTTTGGCGAAAATGAGAACTCGCCGGATGGATACGTGGTGCATCGATTTTGGCCGTATACCAAGACGTCTGGTATGTTGGTGATCAACGGTCGTGCCATGGAAGTCAATGGCCAGGGCATGTTTGTGCAGGCCATTCAAGGTATGCGCCCGAACCTCGTCGCAACGCGCTGGAACTTTGGCAACTTCCAGAGCAAGGAAAACCATGGCACCAGTGCCATTGTGATGGAGTTTACGACTACGTCTGGCTATGGCAAGGTGGATGCATCGTCGCAGGCTCGCGTGCCGCAAACTGTAACAATAGGCTCGGTGGTTTGCGGTGGTCAGCTCGTGTCTGTTGTGGGTGCCACGCGTGCTTCTAATGCCAGCGAGGTGCCTGCTACGCATGTGCAGCATGAATCATGTGCCAGAGACGAGCTGACGGGGTATGATGTGCCCCAGGTGATGAAGTTTGTTCTGCAGGGTCCGGCTGTCGTTGGCGTAGACAAGCCATCTGCTGACACCGTTGTCCAAGCATCTATGGAGGTGTCGCTCGGCTCTCCTTCGGCCACCAAGGGACTGATTGAGAAAGTTGACGTGCTTGCTGAGATCCCGTACATGGTTCGCAAGCTCGTCAACTATGTGGCTGGAGCCAAGCCGTACATCTATCAAACACTGAATCCCACGCAATTGAAGCTCGAACTGCCTGAATCGGTGGCTCAGGCCATCGGAACGGACTCGTCGATCGAGGTGCCGGGCGTACTCTTTGAGGAGCATACATTCATTAGCGAGTGATATTTTCCAAAACAAGCACACCCTAGCGTAGTCACTCTATCGCATACCAGTGCGGTGCCAGTCCATTACTTAATAAAGTAGCGTGCCACCTTTCCGAGAATATGCAGTAAGACAACACTGAGCACGAATGCCACGGACAGCACAAGTACAATGACGGGGTCGCTAAAGAGTCAGTTCCACACAGGACCGTACGTACACACTCAGACCCTTGCTGTCCTCTGTGTTGATGCGCATCATGGTGTTCGTGCTACCACCTGCGCCGGCCTCACGGGTGCTGTGGGGCTTGTTGGCGGCCTGCACAGCGGCTTTCCGGCTGATAGCGTAAGTCATGAAGCTGGGCATACGTACCGCATAGCGCTCGAGTTGCGGCTGGCCAGCGCTGCAAGTTGAGCCTGAGTCAGAGGCGTATGTGTTCCCTGCTTTTTCTCCGACTGAAGTGTGAGGGCGATGCATGGGCGGGCCACGTACCATGATATCGTCGCAGCAAGTCACTGTGAGTGGAAAAGACCTCCGCTGCCACGTCGGACGATGGACGCGCGGCGAGGCGTCCACCACGTGGCATTTTCCCCTGCAGCGCTTCTTCGTAGCCTTGAGCGTCGTCACATGCTCGCTTTCATCGACCATCATGAAGTTTGAGCAGCTCAAGGTGCGGCCCAAGAAGCTGGCTCGCAAGGCGCCTTGTGCTGCCGAATTTGCTTCCATGCTGGCCTGCTGGGCTAGCTCGCAGGATCTGCGCTCGCAGTCCGAATGTGCGGAAGTCACCAAGCTTCTGCGTGATTGCATGACCACAGCGGTATGTATCGCACGCTTTTTCTGACCCTTGCGCAGCAACAAGGTCCTCGAAAGCAGGCCAAGCCAACGATCAACTACCATCTTGCCCGCTTTTCTAAACATGTCTAAGTGTGCTCTCTATACCACCTTTTTGTATGTGCCTTGGTTCTGCCATTTCGATGTACATAGATGCAGAGTGCCGTCGTGTGTTGCCGTGGGAAGTTTTGCGAAGGGCGCAGTAGATATGCCTTTAGCAGTCTGATAATGAAAGGGGTGGACGGATAGAAAAGAGGAAGCTGCGTTTCTTCCCCCACATGTCTGTTCGTACGCTTCTTGCAGATACGCCCGAGCTTTTGCGACGTGCCTATGATTTGAGGCTCGAGGTGTTTACGGAGGAGCAGGGCTACGATCCAGAGGTAGACTCCTATGACCGCGTAGCCGTGCCCATGCTGCTTCAACACCAGGCTACGCAGGACGTTGTCGGCGTGATACGTATTCTTCCGGCGCCATTGCCCAAGATCAAGCACGAGTTTTTCGCACGCTCAGAGCTAGCTTCAGATGCCCTCCCTGGTGCCGGCCGGTCAGAAGCCGATATGAAGGCTGCTTTCCTCGAGCACCAAATAGTACAAGAGGATAAGCACGGCGTGCGCTGGTACTCGGGAGCCAAGATCGGACGACTGGCCGTGAAGCGTGGCTTTCGTGGCCAGGGATATGGCCGTGTCATCTTGCGCGATGCCGAAGAGTGGGTAAGGCGTACTGTGCAAGAGGGTCAGACGGCTTCTGACCCGTTTGGCGTCGCGTTCCAACTCAGCTCCCAAGAGCCGGTGCGAGGCTTTTATGAGGCAGAAGGCTACCGCATTGTCGGCGATGTATACCTGGAGGAGGGACAACCGCACATCCACTGTGAGAAGCGTGTCCTTGTCGGCGAGGTGTAGCAGGGTATCTTATTCAATGCTATGTTCGGCCAGCTGTACTATGCGTGCGAGATGCGCATGGCGATCTTGGGACGTGTTCAGATACATCTTCGCACCGTGGGGGGACGTGCGGAAATGTTGCAAGACGGCCTCCAGTACCTGCCGACGCACTTCGGCATCCACCGCGGGATTCGGCCGCATCAGCGCCTTGAGCACGGCTGTCCAGCTCGCCAAGGCCGGCGGCGAGGCGGGTGGCATGACACTGGCCGGCGCTTGTACATGACGGAGGAGGTCGCCGTGCGCATGCAATAGGGCATCCGTGATGCATACGCCACGACGGAAGCAGAACATAGGGGCCTGAGGCGCCAGGAGCAGACGCACAAGCGAGCGATACGTGTCAGGCGTGGGCGTAATGTGCTGCTGGACCATCATGTGCCACAAGAGCAGCACCAAACGCGTCACGGCTGGCAAGGGCTCTTGGGGTGGTGCCTCGTTCGGCCACAGCGGTGGCCATGGCTGGCTGAGAGACGGTGGCAGCTCGTATGCCTCTCGGTCCAAGCGAGACGAGAAGGGCACGAGGCCGAGGATCAGCGTCTCGAATGTGATGGCCGTCGGTGCCACTTTCAGGTTCGTACACATAGTATGCATGAGCTGCAATGCGACTCCGATACGGGGGGGAACATCGTCCTTGGTATGGAGACATGCCTTGATCATCGAGGTCAAGGTCACGGAGTTGGGCTGGACGTCCATCGACTGCATCAGCTGCATGACCTGCTGCACGGCCTGCTGCGCCATGGCCGGACTCGTGGACGTACGCAGCAGAGCATCTAGCACTGTGGTGAAGGTGACGACGTCGGGGTGCAGACCTAGCGGAGCGATGCACCGCAGTGTGTCGGCCATGGCATGCAGTTGCTTTTGGCGCGCTTGTGCACGAAGAAGTACATTGATGGTAGTGATGGAAGGCGACGGCACGCCGTTTTGGCCCATATTTCGCAGGAGCGCGTGCGCCTTGTCGAGATGGTTGGTCAGGCACAGACCATGCAGGACGGCGTTGTACGTTTCCACAGGCACATGCAGCTCTTGGCGCGCTTGCTTCGCCCGCAAGGCGTGGTATAAATTCATGCCCTCATCAGCTCTGCGCTCCCTAAACGTGGCGGCAATCATGGTGGTATAGCACACGGCATCAGGCCCGTGTGGCGGTACGGGCAGCATCTGGGACGTCTCGAGCGCAAGTGGTAGGTATTCTGGCCGTAGTTTGCCGCAGAGCACACGCCATGTCTTGCTGGCGAGATCGTAGCGACCTGACCGTGCATAGCCATCCAGCATGGCGTTCCACACCGACATGGGTGGCCATGCTTCCGGCATGTGCTGACGCAAACCCACGATGTCTCGCCATACATGCGCGGCGAGATCAAGTCGGCCTGCACTGAGAAAGCCACCAAGACACACGACCCATGCACTGTCCGTCCAGGCCCCGAGTTGCCCCGGCTGTGCAAGCTGCTCTACAGCGAGCCATCCCGAGGCTTCGACCGTGGATGCGGCACCTGCGGCCTTGGCCGTGCTGTAGAGCCGCCACGCATTCGTCACATCGCCACGCGCCAGCAGACTGCCCAGCAGACGCGCGATGCGATTCGGGCCCGCCCGTCCGCCATGGCCACCCAGCAGTCCACGCGCCAGCTCAGCATGCGATATCCAATCAAACGCTCGTTCATACACCTGCGCAGCGTGCTCTGTCGCGGAGGCGTCCGTCCCATGGAGGAGGCGCAATAGCTTGGTATACTGGCGTCGGGCGTGCGCCATGTCGAAAAAAAGTTCCGTGTGTGTGCCGACGTCGAACGATTGCATCGTACGCACGAGACCTGCCAGGTCGTTTTTCATGGCGTGAGCCAAAACGAGCATTTCCAACGTGTCACGCACCGGCTCCTTCGCCTGACCGGCATCCAGGATGTGCACGCTGTCATTCGCAGGGACCCGCGCATGCTTCCTTGCATCGACGTACGCATCGAAGAGCTGGATCGCGCCATCGGCGTCGTCACACAAGAGCTCAATGCGCATCCAGCCCAGCACGCCAAACAGGTCTCTGCGCTCAGCAGCATGCAGACCCCATTCTATGCACCGCTCCTTCCACGCCGCCTTGCGCCGCGTGCCAATGGGCGTGTGCACAAGATTCGCACGCACAAGTGCCAGGAGATCGGCGAAGTCGTTGCGCCGCAGTTGGTGCAACTGCTGCTGCGATCGAAGGGACGTCCATGCTTCCCACACCTGCTCCAAATCGCGCGTCTCAAACCCCGATCGCAGCATACCAATCTCTGGTACATGCGCAGCATGCATGATAGGCCGCAGCGGCGGCATATGCCGCCAGCGGCCCGCGCTCTGCACACACCGTCGAAGCATCGCTCGCCAACCGTCGCGGAGCGTCTACGATCGTGACGCCGTCTTCTTCGTCTCGGCCGAAGTACCAACAGCGACCTGGAGGCCCCCACGCTGGGCGATCAAGCCACCAGCGCTCCCGATCATGCCGGAGCGCGATGCCGTGCCACTGCTGGAAGAAGGGCACGCGCTTGGAGAGGATGAGCACGTGTCTATGCTTGAAGAAGATGCACAATATGTGATGCCACCACGGCCTACACGGTATCTGTATGCACCTATGTCGTATGAGCAGGCCATGACGCCACAGCGGCCCATGTGGCACCCCCTATATTGGTACGCGTTTGTGAAGGAGCATTGGCATATTGTTGACTCGCTGCGTCCTCCTGATCGCTTCTACTCTGCCATTTCGCGTGTGGGTAGAACGCTGCGGGTCTTGTGGCCCCAAAACCGCATGCACCAGACTATTCTGATCGTGATTTCGCTGTGGATCATGCTTAGCTACACGAGCTGGGCCGTCAGCGAGTCACTCCCGAGGCGCAAGGTGGATATCTCTGCGAAGCTGGACTACGCTACGCGACTCTCGGAACAACTTGAGTCCTCTATACTCGAGCCGCGGCCTGGCGACGGTCACGAGGTAGAGAAGCCAGAATGGCGGCGCTTGCGCTGCTACTCGACGCGACGTCCCCTTCGATTCTCTGATGCGATTGCATGTCAGGAGCACTGGAACTTCACCATGCCAGCCTTTCCCCATGTCGACTCGCTCACGAGCACCGACCACACCTACATCCATATCAACCCTGTGATCAATGAGGCGCAAGGCTGGTATCCATCGAAACGCCAGGAAGCATCTTCAGATGATTTCTCCAAGCGCCCGTCGGCGCGCGCACCTGCGAGTATTTACGTCGTGTCGCGCGACGTGTCCGAGTCCGATGCCCTGCGTGACAAGATTCTCGTCGACGTGATTGCTACGCACGACAAGAATGCGTG
>ERZ501061.400-NODE-400-length-15390-cov-4.221976_pt1 | contig 15390 bp, 9 predicted proteins | sample MGYA00510854_ERZ501061 | MGnify/ENA primary metagenome ERZ501061 (study PRJEB25958, sample SAMN03398515) | human skin metagenome | study: EMG produced TPA metagenomics assembly of the Human Skin Microbiome Metagenome (human skin metagenome) data set.
CAACAAAAACAAACCCCCCCCCCCCCCCCCCAAACAAAGGCACAGTGCGTGCAGCAAAATGTGGAATGATGGATGACTGATTGATGCAGGTGAGTAAATAAGGTAGTGAGAACATTGACGCAGTCAGCGTAGGTTTTCTTCATCGCCTCCGCGATACGCCACGGAAGTGTAGCTCGGATCGGTTGTGATACAAGCATCATGAACGAAACGAGTCCCCTGTCGAGCCTTACGCCCGTGCAGATTAAGCAGCTGCAGCGCGTGTTCTATGCGCTGGACAAAAACGCCGATGGACGCGTCTCAGACTCAGACGTAGCAGAGGCGCTGCGGAACTTGGGTGTGAAGGATGCTGAGGCTGAGGCAAAGACGTGCTTTGAGGGAGCTCCATCTTCAACGTACGAGACCATGAGCTTTCTGACAATGATGAGCGGTGTCATGGAGCCATTTTCAGACACACGGAAGTTGTCGGAGGCATTTGAAAGCTTTGATGAGAAAGACGAGGGATTCGTCGACGTAGATATGATACGGGAGATACTTGACCACAACGAGGCTTGGGTATGTAAAGCGCTGCGACGACTAAGCGGGCCGATGCGCCTCCATCAGTGCAATGGTTCTTACATTCAGATCAATACATGGCTGGTCCCAACGTTTCTCGACAGGACACACAAGCGCTTTGACTACCGCAAGTTCCTATCGACATTGGGCATGTGCGAGTGGAAAGACTTGGTGGCTTAGTACCAGCCTAGGCATCTTCGATGTGCTCGATACCATCCAAGCCGAATCGACGCTTCACCATCCTATTTTTTGTTAGTGTATCATACATAACATTCATACGTACGCAACTTCATGAGGATCCCCCGTGTTCTTTGTTAAATCATCACTGATTTTCACGGCCTGGTTCCCATTCACAGAGTTCAGCTTGATGACCATGTTCAATGCACGGCTGGGCTCACCGTTAGACACGCGGCGGAAATCGTTTGTGAGATTCGTTCCGACGCCAAAACCTGCACGAATGCCCACGTCCTTGGCCATACGCTGCAGATCGAGGCAACGACGCACATTCAATCCATCAGAGAAGATGACAAGCTTCGTCGATGGATCGACCCCAATCTTGCGGTACATGTCCAATGCATGCTGCACAAATGTCGCACTATCGCCCGAGTCTTGCCGTAGACCACGCCAGCGTTTGAGAATTTCTCTGCCTCGCTCATCGGAGAGCAAATCATCCCAGAACACTTTGGTGCTGAATGTGTCGGTGAGAGCAATGGTCAGGTCGTCGGATGGCTTCTGTGGTGTGAAGGCTGGCGGCTGGTACACCTGGTCCCAGAGCTCAAGCGCATGTACATTGCTGCGTTTGTACCCTTGCATCGCAGCGATGGCCATCGTCCATTCATGAGCAATCGTACCGCTGGGCACAAGTCCGAATTGCTTCGCCAAGTATACATTGCTTGTGCCAAGCAAACGACCAGCGTTCGGGTTACCTGAAGCTTGGATGTCCTTGTTGGCCTGGACAAGGCCTTCAAGCACAGCCACCTGAGTCGCTAGCGAACGACGACGGCGAGTGCCAAATTCGCTCAGCATGATGCCTTGGCTCAGCATGTCCATGCCCTTCTCGTACGCGCGTTCACGCTGGCCCTCCAGGGTCCAGTCAGCTTCACACATGAGAAAGTACGTCTCGCTGATGATCGCCATCAGTGGCACCTCATACAAAATCACATCTTTCCATGCACCTTGGACATCAAGATGGATCTGACCGTGTGTGTCATTGACAGGTTCGAAGTGAAGCCTAACCTGCGAGGCAGGCTGCAGTTGAAAATGTGCAAGGTAGTCTAGGTATGGTTTTTGTAAGTATGCACACGACGTATGGAGCCAATCAAGCTCATCAGGCGTGAATTTAAGAGTGCCGATATCTGTGTTTGGTCAACCATCGAGATTCCATCGTTCGTGGTGGAAACGTACGGTCAATGCTATGCTGGATCTGTTGTGCACATTCACGCGTAAACAGCATGTCCTTTGCGCGATTCGTAAACTGATCTGTGTGGGCGAATGTATGTGTGTGTATGAGTGTATACACCGAGGTGTGCGTGTGAGTGTCGAGCCCGGTGGAATCAAGAATGGTGACATCGACGCGGGCGTCGTTCACGTACATGTCACTTGCGCATCAGGGAAATGATGCAACACCGCTTGTTGCATGGTGAACTTGTACAAGTCCGTGTCGAGAAGCGATGGAAGCCGAACAGGGATACTCGACATGGTGCGAAGAAAGGGTGTATAGTATGAAACGAGTGAGTTTATGGTACGAGATCAAGAATTTGGCGTCCGCGGGGACACGAGTTTAATTTGGCCCTATGACGCCTGACGAGAGCGATCCGCGCCTCGTGTGGCTGAAAAATACTGGCAAACCTACATGGCCATTTATGTGGAGGGGAGTTGAAGACCCAACAATACAGAGGATAGGGGTGTGCCAGGGCGAGCCGGGTCGCGTGGCGGTCGATGGAGGGATGTCGTCACCGCGGAGGACGAAAGCCATAATAGTACGCGCGGCATTCGAGCTCATGGGTATCTGAGAATGATTCAGGAAGCATGCCGACCCTGCGTGCTGCACACGGCGTCAGACTCATGCACATGCGTACACACATACCTGGTGATCCTGCAAAGATGCAATGACTCGGCACGACGGTATGTGGCGCAAGCACTGCGCCGTCTAGGATTTGTGCGCCATCCCGAATCACACAAAAGCGACCCTACACGTATGGTCAGCCATCGGAACAGACAAGCATGCACATAGAAGCGACTAGGCAGTGTTTGATCACGTACAATCACGCACCGTTCTCCGATGTCGACATGACTTCCTATCTGGGCAGCCTCGACAATGGAATGTGCACCAATACGCACATAGTCTCCCAAGCGCATAGGGAAGTAGGAAAAGAACCTGTAAGAATAAGCTGACCGTTCTGCGAGAGTGGAAACGGACGGTCGGGAGTGTAGGGACGTACCCATGGTAGGTCTTAGCAGGTGGACGCAAGAGGCACGCCTCTTCTAGGCACATATAACGGCCAGTCACGATGATGACGGATGACGCAGAAGCGGGGGCTGCGTTCGATGAAGCATCAGAGCTTGATTGAGTACCTCGAGATCGGCTTTCGCTGTGGGATCGGATCACACGGACCAAGTCGCCGCGGATCATGGCGCCTGTGTGAACGATACATTTTCCACCGAACACGATGTTAGATGCGCCATAAATCACAGAGCGTCTAGAGATCTTGTTGCCTGTTGCAGCTGTCTGTATATATTCACCAGGCTTGGCAGCTGGCGGTGCAGGTCTTGCCATACAGAAACGACCAACGTCGCCTGACTTCCGAGTGTTGAAGGGAAATCGACGTCGTGGTGGAATTCTCCACCCTGCTTGCTATACGATACGAGACACACAGACAAACAGGGCAAGATGCCAATGTCACAGAATGAAAGGCAGATGGCGACCGAAAGCTAGGCCAAAGACGTGGTCGCAAGTGAAGCGGAATCATCAGCAACGAAATGGCGAGGGCAGGAAGTGGGAAAGTGGGTATGAAAAATCATGACTACGAGGACCTATTGTGGGAAGGCTGTTCACTTTGTCTCAGCAGCAACGAATAGTCGCTAATCGACGAGCGGGCATCAAAGAACATTGGCTCCGTGTGCCCCGTCCGCTGCGAAGCGTGTGAATCGTCCGCCACCATGCTGCTAGGCGTAGCTTCGAGGGACAGCAGGGAAGCGCGTGAGTTGACAAGGATTTGCGGTGTGGATGGTGCAGACGTTCGTGGATGCCCCAGTACGACGCTCTTTGAGACAGGCGTCACGGGATTTGTATCACGTTTTTTACTTCTGGACGGGCTCGAGAATGCCATGTCAGGCACAGGCGAGGGCGTAGACGTTGAAGCCATGCCCGCGAGTGGCGGTGCAAGCGCCGGTAGCGGTGCTGTCCCGTCGACCAGGACGGGCGAGGGCGAAGGCGGCCCCACGATCGGATACGGTGAATGGGTGGTCGGCGGGAGGAGCTCTTGGGCTGGAGATGCCGATATCGAAACGTCTGGCTGCTGCGGCTGTGGCGAGGACGAGCGAAATAACGACGCTAGCGTCGAATGCCGCGATTGGGCCTTGCGCTCTCTGTTGCTCCCGGGCGATTCGCGCTTCGACAGGGATCGTGGCATCGTCGGAGACATGGTCATGTTTGACAGCATGTGCGGCAAAGGAGCCAAGCCTGCCACATGAGAGCTGGCCGCGGAGCCCTTGCTGATGGCAGTGGCAGACGGTGTCGCGGACGGCGTGGTTATGGCTGGAACGAGCGGAGACGCTGGTGCTGGAGACGATGACACTGGAGATGATGGCATGATCAGCCGCAGGGGCGAAGACGACCTCGCCGAGGACTGAGCCGATGGGGGTGGGGGCGTTGTGGCCAGTGGCATTGGTGCTGATACTGGCACCAACGACGGTTGGGCAAAAGGCTCCATCGGCGGTGGAGCGAGCGTCGGATAGCGACGGGAGCTTGACGACGCAACCGATGTCTTTTCCGGCACCACAGGCGCATCAAAGCCTGCTGACGTATCGGCGGGCGAGGGAAGCATGTCCGGCATGCGGCTTGTCGTGACGGGGCTGGCTGTGGAGGGAGTCATGACGGAGGGAATATAGCGCACACAAAAGTCACGGAGGATGTCGCCCACAAGACCATAGAAGGACCGCTGCAGACGTATAAGCGATAATATACAGCGCTGCATCACAAAGTCTGTGCCGCGCAACAGGAGGGGGATTTCATCCACCAGCTGCATGTGCATTGACAAAAATGCCAGCGCACCCGCATTGACCTTGGTGTTTGGCCGCCGCGCTCGTTCATGCAGATAGCGCCGATACTCGCCTTCCTTGGCGGAGCGGTTCATAAGGACCATTTGCGTGCGCTCCAAAAGAATGAGCATCGAGTTGATCAGCACGTACACCGAGCGGTGCAGCGACGTCTCCAGTTGCGCACACGCCTGATTCAAGATGCGCCAGTGGATTAGTCCACGAAACTGCTTGAGCCGCTCCAGCGACGCTGGCTCGTGCACGTCGCTGCATGCATACACGGCAATCCATTCGTCAATCATGCGCACCTCGGCCGTATACATCGCACGCATGTTTTGCATCCACATCGCACAATGCTGCGTAAAGTGCCGAATCGTGTGCTCTGTCGCGTTCAGCCGCGCGACAAGCGCATGGAACCTGTCTTCGTCCTCGGTCAGCGGACCATCGACCGTCGGTGTCTTGGCACGCCGCAGACCAGCAGGCGCAACAGGCCGGCGAAAGCCTGTGCGTGAGAGTGACGGGAGACCAAACCCGTGCTGCCCCACAATGTCCATGCGCTTCTTGCTCTCGTTGATCCGGTCGGCGACGCCCTGAATCTGCTCCAGCGCTTGTTGCAGCTGTGCGTACTCGGGATCGGACGGGTCCGTGCACTCGATGATCGACTGCAAAAACAACGGATACTTGAGCACACGCTGCACAGGCTTGATTAGCAAAGACGGCAAGTCCCAGGCCGTCGAGTGCTGGCGAGACAGATCGTCGCAGTCACGGAGAAATGCGGCTGCAGCTGGACTCCGCGTCGTCACATCAGCGAGCCGCGCAATGCTCGCCTCGTGGCGTGCGCAGTAGAGCGCAAACACCTGCTCAATCAGCGGCATCTTTTCCAAGAACACGCCACTCACAGGCCGTTCATTCCGTGCGGCGGCAGCGAGCAGATCGGCCATGTCCGTCGCCAAAGTGACACATGCCTCGACGCCCGCAAAGATCACATGGATGTCTGTGACAGAGAGCGGCGCGGAGGCTCCCCCCGACATGCCAGGCATCGGCGGCATCAACATCGGCGGCCGATTCTCGGGTTGGGATTCGCTGGAGGGAGACACAAACGTCGGGGGATTCGCACTGGACCAAGCACCGACGACCTCCGGGTCCGGCTCAGACGACACGCTCTGCGTGCGTGAAGAGGGAGCATCCTGCGATGCATACATCAGCGAGAGCGACGAAGACGAAGACGGCGTCGTAGGCCGAATGCCAGAGCGGAGACGAGCTTGTGCCAGATACAGGTTCTTGATCACATTCATATCACTGGCATACGACCGCTCTGTCTCGGCCAGCTCCGTCAGCACATAACGTCGGTGCCGCTCGCCTCGATTTTCATCGCTACTGCGGAACACAGGAGCTGCGACAGATTCAGGCGTTGCATACGGGTTGGGCATGTCTGGCGAGTCGTGGGCGAGCAATGGCGACGGCGTGGGTGATGCCACGACGCCGGGGCTGGGCATAAGGCTCTGCGATGTACCGGATGTGGTCCGCGACCGAGGACCGTTTTCCTCATGCATTCGAAATAGACGCCGTAGATTCGTGTTGCTCCGCCATAATGGTGCGCCTTCGTCGTGGTGCGACGAACTGCTCGGCTCTGGTGACATGCGGGAACGTAGCGCCCCCAAAAAATGGGCATTGGACCGAGCCGACCGTAGCGTCGGGCCCAACGGAATATGCATGTGCATATGCGATGACGTTCCACTATCGGGCGTGGGACTGCGAACGCGCGTATTGATGGGTGCGATGTCATGGACCCGGGGCTTGCTGAGCGAGAGGCCCAAGCCTCGGGTCTCGCCCGACGGATGAAGAAGCGCCGCCGCATCTGTCGAGTCAATAGTGCCAGTATGTTCATAGAAGAATGCATGCGGCGGTGTCCTTGTTCTTTCGCTCGTCGAGAGCGTCGCGTGCGAGGCAATGACCTCCGGTTTGGACGGTCGTAGAGCTGTCTGTCCATCCGCTGGACTCGACCCCACAGGCTGCCGCCACTGCGAAGCTACATCGTTAAAGCTTATGCCCGCCTCAGCTTGCAAACGCGGCGTTGATATGCTTGAGCGTAGTTGGGGCGAGTACTTGCTTGAAGAGGACAGAGCTGGACTCACGGACCGCTGCAGGTATGGAAGCTCCACGCTGCGCAGAGACGGACTCCCTGCCGATGAGATCCCTGAGCTGTCAATAGGTGAGGCGGACCCTGCGATTGACGCCACTGAGCTTGATCTTGATCGGGCCTGCGTAAGTACGCCGTAGGGTGCAGGCCGTAGATGCTGAGTAGACTGAAGTGGCTTTTGCGACGACGACGACGACGACGAAGACGGCTGCGCATTCAGTTGTTTCAGCCTTGGAAGTACTGCCACAGGAGCCCCTGGCAAACTGGACTCCCTAGGCGACGACGCGGGTCCAGTTTGTGACATGCCAAATAGGGCCAGCGTACGTCGACACGTACCTGCGACAGGGGACGATGGTATGCAGCCTCGATCTCACATGTGGTACTTCTCCACACGCACAAAATCCCATATCACGTGCAAGTCCATCATCAGCCCCAATCAATTGCCTATATCAACATTCTATCGTAAGGTACATCCACACTTGCACCTTATGTACATTCTTTGATCTGGCTTGGGCCGGGGAAAGAAAACGTTGCGGCCTATAGACTGACAGGCAAGTGCGGCTCATCACAGAATCACACTAAGGCGGGCGATAACAGACCCAAAGAGAGAGAAAGAGAGAAAGAAGAAAAAAAAAAAAAGAGAACAAAAAAAGCATCTTGCATCATATGATGTTGAGACTGTTGACACCGTAAAGTACAAAATAAAAAGAAGACAGACTTCCATGCGCATAATTTCAGCAAGTTAGCAAGTTGACTTGCGCTGCGTCGGGTCGCGAGGAATCCAACCATGGCGCACGCCCTGGCGGTAGCTCCAGTCATCAGCATTGTGGTTTTCCGTGCGCCAAGTCCACATGATCCAGCCAGCACCTGCCTCGTACGCATCTGTCTGTATATCCCAGTTCTTCCTCAGCAGGCGCTTGTAGTGGTCTGAGAAGTTCTTTGCATTACCCGACTTGTCGTCGCAACTGCCATGGTACGTCGAGTCCGGGAACGAGCCATCATAGCGTGCCCCCTTGAAGCGACCATTTAGACCAGGCGCACAGTCCGTAAACACCGGCGACCACTCGCCAATGAGTGCCCACAGGTGGTTGTTCGCCGCCAGACCACCCTTGAGCGAGCAGTAGTACTTGTACCGGTCTTGCTGCGACAAGGAAATAGAGTCCGCATCAAAGATCCGATACACATGGGTGTCAGTCATGACGCCCTGGTACTTGGGCGGCTGCATGCGCGTGTGCCAGTAGTCGTTCTCTGCGACATTCAAGAACACGTCCCCAATAATAACGACCAGCTCGGCATCACTCTCGCTGTTGCGCACACGGTTGTAACCACGCTTGTACTGACCCAGAATCTCATTCACATCACCATTCGGCTCATTCACAATCGAAATGGCCGTCACAGCAGGGTACTTGCTTTGGCTAAATTCCGACGCCAGCTCGTCGAGGATCTCGAGCCAGCGGTCCTTGTTGACATCATACTTGAGCCAGTCCATATGACCCGTGTGACCACCGTGGTCATACGGGTTCGCAAGGCCAGGCACAGTGTGAAGCTCAATGATCACCTTCAATCCGTACTTGTCCGCCCAATGCGCTGCCTCCTTAAGCTTATCGTACTGGTTCAGCTTGATGTATGGATCGTCGTCGTACGTCTTAATACCCCAGTATGGGAATGGGATACGGACATGATTCAAGCCCAACGACGCAATCTCCTCAAAGTCGCTTTCCTTGATGAAGTTGTCATAATGGTCGCGCAGGATCTTGACGGCCTTGTCATGGGGCACGTACTTGCCGAATGACCACTCGTCGATGACTCGGTCGTCGCCTGTTCGCTCGTACACGGAGGGCGTGATAAAGTTCTCAATAACGAGCCAACCACCAATACCTACGCCACGCACTTTGTCAGTGCCGTAGTTGAAGCGCAACTTCGAGTCGGCGCGTGCCTCCATCCTATCACCAGCACGTTCCACGTCCTGCGCTGAGGAGTTAAGACGCTTGCTTAAGCCGTGTTGCACCGAAATCCTGCCGCGCCGCACCATGCGCGGCTCGGCAAACGCGCCTGATACTGATAGAGCGAGTGCGGCAATCCATGCCACACTCAAAAACGAGAGGAAGGTGCTCTTCACCATCAGAAAAAAAAAAAAAAAGAGGGGAACGAAAGTAAAGAAAGAGGACTAGTTTGTTCGCAAAGTCAGCGAGCGTCCTCAAGCAAGAGCACTTCAAAGACTAGTCGCGCTTGTGCTAGTTTTCAAGCGTTCCCTCTATATGTTTTTTATGCGTCCCTGCGTGCAAGCAGAGGAATGTTGGGATGAGACGCAGTTCCAAGGACGCGTGCCTCGGTCTTCATGTAAGGTTGGCATGGCGCTTGCAGACAATAGCTGGGCGTATGCCGTTTAACATCTACCATTGGCCCAAAGTGGGGCCTATCGAAATTATTTCCTGGTGTCAAAAGCCTCCGAATATTATGTAGGATCGCGCGCCAACTGATCTAGCACATCCGTTAGGTTGAACGCTTGCTTGGCGGTTGAGAGACGGCCATGGACCGGACTGTGCCCTATTGGATATGGTCGGCTTGTGTTCTGGCTCTGTGGCTTGGCATCACAGCAAGCGCCAACAACGTCGATGTGAAAATTACAACGTCGCCGCCATCGCCACAGCATCGTCAACCGGCAGAGCTCCCTGGCGAACCATCCCCACTGGGCCCTGTCTTCCGATGCTACTCCCCCAACGCTCCTGATCATGAGCCAACGTCGCAGGATGTAGCAGAGGTCTTTGATAGCAGCGTTACCTTTCGCACAGATCCGCGACGCATGCTGCTGAGCAATGACATTTTTTTCTGTGAGGTCCCTACGCAGGACGAGCTTGGTCGTTGGCATACACGCATGTACGCGGTCTTTGGCACCGTCATGGTTCCTCGGAATGATGCGCCAGCATCCCTCTCGACGTCGCCTGTCAACCGCGCACATGAAATTGACCCGGGTGCAGCCGCCGCTGCTGCAGGTGTCGCACAGTCCGAAGCGGAGCAGCGAGCCAAGATGCACGTCGATGACCCACTTCTTAGCTTTGACGAATGGAAAGAGCAACATTTAGAACATGCGCGCAAGCTGCGGAAGAGCGACAAGGCGCGCGAGCGCGCAGCACAAAAGTCTCAGGTCTCAGGTTCCGACGCTCGAAGCTTCGACAAGTCAGCTTTCTTGGCCGCATCTCTGTCGGGATCCTCTTCGTCACCCTCCGCTACATCAACATCCGAGGTGGCACGCGCGCCTGATAGAGAGGGCGATGAATCGACGCGTGCTGCACATGCTGAATCTGCTGCTGCTGATGTAGCTCAGGGAGCTGCACAAGCAGCTTACAATCAAACTATGCTTGATGCCAGTGCGTCTATGGATCAGAATGCACCCGCCGACCCAGGTCCCCCGCATATCTACGCGCAGGAGGACGCTTCAGCTGGACTGGCTGAGTTGAAGCATCGTTGGAATTATGCCTCACTGGATTGCGCTGCCATTTTGCACAAGGCGAATCCGTTTGCCAAGTCGGCCAGTGCTATTCTGAGCGAGAAAAAAGACAAGTACATGTTATCGCCGTGTCCATGGTCGGCTGGATACCAAGGCGACAAGAGTGGCCGGCCTGAGTCGCAGTTTGTCATCGTCGAACTGTGTCAACAGATTCGTGTCGATACTATCGTCTTGTCAAACCTTGAGTTTTTCAGCAGCATGTTCAAACTGTTTGCTGTGCGCGTCGCACGCTCTTTGCATGCCCCTGAGGATGAATGGCACACGCTAGGCTTCTTTCATGCTCGCAACGCGAGGGGCTATCAGGTGTTCAAGCTATCAAGTGCACCACAATCGTACTTCCGTTTCCTTCGGATTGATTTCCTCGAGCATTACGGCACTGAGTTCTATTGTCCTGTGAGTCTTTTGCGTGTGTACGGTCGGAATGAGCGTGAGGATGCCGACGATGATATGATGGATGATATCAATGCTCTGGACGACGATGATGTTTCGGACATGTTGGATGATACAGTGCCAAGTGAACCTCTTCTGGAGCTGGCAAGTACTCATGCCATCGATGGCAATCGGGTCGTGGAACGTGCATGCGAGCGCGAGCCATTCCCAGGTCTGTGGCGCCCTGTCTGTGAGCGTGTTCTACCCATTGTTCTGCCGCCACCACCTCTATCGATGCCAACAGGGCTCGCTACTAATGACTCGTATTCGCTCATGGCTTCCCAAGTACCGCCACCTTTGGATCCATTCGCGCCCTTGCTTGTAGATGACATGCCAACTATGTGTATGTCGACTTCATCTGTTGCAACTACATCATCGCATGATCCCGTGGCAGGCAGACCCGTCTCGACGTCGCAGCCTTCCTCACCACCGTCCTCAACAGTGTCGACAGAATTGTCCGTTGAGCAACAAACAACGTGGACTTCGGCTACATCGACAGCAACGGCGGCAGCAGCGACCTCGAGCTCGATCATGATGCCGCCTCCTTCATCGCCACGGACTACATCCACCGCCTCGCTATCGGAACCGCCTTCACCATCCACATTCCCCGCACCTACTTCATCTTCCGTAACAGCGGTTGGGGGAGACTTGCATACTTCTTCGCTATTGGATGGAACATCGGAAACGAGACGAACCGCCGAACCCAAAGGCAATGCAGCGAAACCGAAATCATCCAACAAGCCACAGGGCGATACCAAGTCTGGCGGAAGCGAATCGATCTACCGAACCATCACAAAGCGTTTGGTGGCCCTTGAGGCGAACACGAGTCTGAGTATGCAATTCCTCCAGCTCAACAGTCAAAAACTACGTGACAAGCTCTTAGTGCTAGAGCAAATGCAAGAGACGCGGCTTGCAGAGATGTTTGCCGCGATGAATGCAAGTCAGGCTCGTGTTTGGGGCGACAAGGTTGGTCAGCAGCAATCGGCCCTCGCTGCGCTTGAGGCCCAGCAACAGTCATTCGAGGAAGAGCGCACACTTCTCTTAGCTCGTATTGAGCGCCTCGCCGCTGACGTTCGCTCGGAAAAACGCTGGGGCATGGCTCAACTATCGCTGCTTTTGATACTGCTACTCATTCTCGCACTCACACGAAGTCCTACGAATCTTGCGCACGTTGCGCCTCATTCTGGGGAATATAAGTCGCCGCCATCTCTACTGCATGCGCCAAATTCAACCGAAGCGTCGCCACATCCCATCGACAACATGGAGTATGACTCAGGTGAGCCTCTTTCGGCGATGTCAACACCTGGGCGCTCGTCATCTTTTACGCTGACGCCGCGGCCTGTAGCATCGCTGCAAAGAGCACGCCGGCGGTACGCGACACCGTCGACATTGATTCGTGCTCGACGCCTTCGCCTTAACGGCGCAAAGTACCGGCGTCTCTCTGATACCCATACACCACACATGATGCCGGACCCAGCTGCAACAGAGTGGACGGAAAAAGACAGCGATTAGATAAGCGCGTATGTCTCTATATGTACAAAAAGCAGTCTTTGTAAATACGAATATCATGAAAGATGTAGTGCGGCAGAAGCAGATTTGGGTGACGACAGCATTGGCAGCGGGAGTGTTGACCACAGGAATGAAGAACACAGCGCTCGCGGAACAACATTGCGAAAGGCACAAGAGGTCAAAGAAAGAGAACAAGAGCGCCCGAGAGGTTTGAATGCGTTTACAAATGCAACGGCGCCGACGGCTCAGACTCGTATATAGCATCGTACACAGCCATGAGCCCAAACACAAGGAAAATCATCGCCCCTCCAATAGTCAAGTGTCGAGGACTGATGCGGGTAGCAAAGATTGCGCCAGCCATGACAGCGAGCATGATGCATGCCATATGCGCGAGACTCGTGCCTATGGCGACAATGCCGACTCGATGTGTCGATGCCAAGGCCATCGTGGTAATTTGGCTTCGGTCGCCCCATTCGCCCAGGAACGAGAGAATAAACGCCTGCGAAAACACAGGGCTAAACATCAGGCCGCATAGATTGCGGGTACCTTCGCGGAGAAACACGCCAAAGTGCGACGGCGATGCCTGCTCTTTCACCGAAGGTGAGGTCCGTGGATACGGCGCAATGTTCGGGTATCCAGGCGAGTCGTCGCCAGCCTGTTGCTCAAGGTCCGTGAGCTCATGAACATCTTCGTCTTCTTGAATTTCTTCCTGTGTTTCTTTCCACTCCTTGTCGATTTCGTCGCCACTCATAGCTAGGCCCTGGCGCAGCGCAATAACGCCAAAGACGATAAAGAGGATAGCCGAAACCCAGTGAGCTGCGCGACGCGTCAGCAATGCAGGAAGAATTGCTCCCATGAAGCTCGATAATGTCGACATGATGATCATCGCTGTCCAGGATCCCCAGAACACGGCGACAGACGAGTGGCGCATGGCCAGAATGGCACTCACGATGAAAGTTTTATCGCCGATTTCACTCAGCTAAAACATTCGAGACGCGTCAGCGGAATACGGAAACAGAATAGACGATGTCTTCCTTAGTATGGATCTCTCGACGTACAGTTGTAAGTGAAAAGCTCTTGGCTAAACCATAGGCGTCATCGTAAGTCAGGTGGACTTTGCCTAGCAGCATGTCTGTCCAGGGTGTCAGACCTAGAGAGGCATCTGGAGCTGCCATCTTTGTAAATGCGCGTGCGAATATGTGTAGTTCTGTGGGCTTCCTGAACTGCGCAGGCGCCTATACTGTCGATACGCCGGTCGCCTCCAGCCCTCGAGTCCGAGCTAAATGACGTGCCTGGAAGGGATTTGTGACCAGGACGAGTTTGTGTCCGATTGTTTCTTGGTCCCAAGTCACGTGGGATATCGCTTGCCAGTCTGTCGCTCTCCAGTCGGCGTTGTTTGATACCGTAGCCACTCTTATGTATGCCTTTTCAATAGGCATCGTAAGAAAATTAGCGCGCTTGTTCGTCCCAAAGTCAGGTGATAGCCAAGTTTTCATGTAGAAGACGTTCGAACATATACATACCTTCTACCTACATTGACTTGGGTGATTCGACCGTAGGGCCGTCATTCATGATAATGGGTTCATCAACAAAGTGCGTATGAAGTCGAGGAGGCATGCCCGCCTCAGACGTGGGAGCGGGTGTGTCAGTGGCTTGTTCGTGCACACTAGAAGTGCGTGAAGGTACTTTGTTCATGGAATCGACTGGATCGTCTCTTTTAACGTCCTGGACGTTGTCATGATGATGAAGATCATGTGGAAGCATGACGGCTCGGTCGACAGCTGACGGCAAGTTTCGATGACGCCCACGGATCATCACAGCCGTAATCACGAGTTTCGAAAGAACTGACATATCGCCAGCAAGTGATGCCGACTTGCTCGTCGCTCCGTAACTCATGCCGACCGTACCGTACGCAGACATGAGCTCGTAGATAATACCAAACACGCTCATGTTCGAGAACTCGGCTGAGTCGATTTTGCCCTTTTCACACAGCAGTACAACCCACAGAGCGAGCATGACCCACCACAGATCGTACGCAAGCTGATTCCGAATATGTGTGCCCAAGAAACGGCCCCAGATAGCTTGGGAGTCTGGCTCCAATTTCTCAGACTTGGCATCTTCGTTCGTCTCTTCCACGAACAGGGAGCGATCCTCGTACACGTTCGTACTGCGCATCGTCATCATCAGCGGGAATGCAGCAATGTACATCATTAGCACCTCAAGCAGCTGCTCAGCCGGCGATAGTTGCGAAACAGTGAATGTCTGGAAGCCCGACGAACGCGTGGAGACCGACTGAAACAGCGAGGCCAGGACCCACGTCCCGTTACTGGCAAAATCATGCCGCAAGTTCAGATCACAGATCATCAGCAAGAACCAGTCGACCAGTGTAAGAATCAAAAGTACAGCAAAAAGAAGCCATGTATTTTGGGATGGAAACAAGTACAAGAAGCAGCGCCTTGGGTGGTCCAGCAGGAACATCAAGGTCTCATACATTTTCGATCTTCGCGATACGCATCGCGACATGCACCAGATCACAAAGCGAAGCATGACAGGAAAGCCTGTGTTTCCAACGACAATCAGGATCATTTGGGGAATCAAGACCATGTACGCCTTCGACATAGTGCCCGTGAGGCTATCGTCTCTGAGCGACATGCCCAAGTTTGTGATGGAACTCACTGTCTGGAAAATCCAAAACCATGTCGAGTTGTGGGGTGGCTTCGGCTGCTTCTGCAGAGCTTCGCGGTACTGCGCGCCTGGACCGGAGGCTAGGTACGGCGCTGTAAACACAATGGTGATACACACAATCGTCAGCCAGTACACGGGAATGAGCCAGGCAAGCAGGTTCAGTGCTCGATATTCCACGCCACCCAATTCCCGGCGCTGCGCACCCGTCAGGTTCCGAAAGTGTGAATTCCCTGTGACGGTCGCATCAAACGTGAGGTAAGGCGCAAATCTCGTGTCTCTTGCGCTGTCGTCACCTGACAGAGCAGGCTGC
>ERZ501061.405-NODE-405-length-15290-cov-4.050607_pt1 | contig 15290 bp, 9 predicted proteins | sample MGYA00510854_ERZ501061 | MGnify/ENA primary metagenome ERZ501061 (study PRJEB25958, sample SAMN03398515) | human skin metagenome | study: EMG produced TPA metagenomics assembly of the Human Skin Microbiome Metagenome (human skin metagenome) data set.
TTTCATCCAGCACACAAGCGCAGCGCTCTCACTGAATGAGAACTTCGATCGCGACGTGCGCACGGATATGGACATGGTACGTAGGCGGGTGCTTTTTTTGTGTGCGCGCAAGTCCAGGATTACATGCTAACATACTGCCCTGCTCATAGGCTCTTGACCATGCTGTGCCGGAGTCATTGCCATGGCGCCACACAGACGAAGGCCCCGATGACTCCGCTTCACACACGAAGGCGTCGTTGATCGGGCCGAGTCTTACGATCCCTATCACTCAAGGTCATATGAATCTTGGCACTTGGCAAGGCATTGTATGTTTACCGCTAGTATGTGCACTAACATGCGTTCTAGTACCTGTGCGAATTCCGCCGTGCCAAGCATGCGCGTCGCCTTGTTGCCACAGTATTGCCATAATAGGCTACAAAGCGGGATGGATCCATTCACAGACGTGCGCATATAGGCCGGATGCGCATGTTCATAGTACTACGTATCCTTCTAGACGATCCCAGCAATGACGCAACGCGTGTGGTGGCCATTGCACGCTCGACTCGGAACGGCGCACAGACGGCGAATCAGATGCAGTTAACACATCCACCTCTGTAACACATGCGTCACCATTACATGATGCACTTATTTGCTAGCTACAACCCCAGCCTGCAATTCGACAACCTCCATGGTGCATCTAGATATCTATGACACGTCTCTACAGCTTGGCCTCTAGCGGCGGCGCTCCCTGCTCAACAATGGTGCGCATGATCCGCAGCGCATTGGCGATGCTCTCTTTGTACATGTGAATAGGGTGGCCCTGGCCCTCTGGGTTCGAGCGCTTCGACTCCAGACCGAACTTGAGCGTTTTGCTGCCGGCCAGGTAGTTTACGCCAAACCCATCTGGGAAGCCACAACCAAAGCCTGTGCCTACAAACTTGTCACCTGCACTCAGACCACTCGTGCTCAACTTCCATGAGGCCGACTCGCCCAAGAGTGGGTCACTAAACAGCTTGGGCACTTCGCCGTCGTCTTCAGGGCGGAACGAAAGACGCAGTCCCATCAAATGCCGATCAAAGCCCTTGCCAAATGAATGGTCACGTGTCTGGCGTGTGTGTGACGTCGTAGCGTCCGTCAGTAGCTTGTAAAGCTCAGCCGCTGGCTTGTTCATCCGCACTCCCTGCACAAAGTTGAACGCCTCGTTGCTGAAGGAGCGGATCACATCCGTGCGACCGTGCCTGAAGAGGCGCGTGCTCGCTGTTTCATACGTCGCCGTCTGTCGGCCATGCACGGACGCGTAAGCGAGCTGCAGGGCCATTTGAATGTACGCATCAGGCGCTTGTCTCGCGACCTTCTTGATCCAGTCTGCACCGTATTCACTGTACCACAACACGCCGATGTCCGAGTCGGACGTAATGGCCTTGGCCGTGTCCTCAGCAGCGGCAATGGATGCACGAACCTGGTCGTCCACAACCCACGAAAGCTTGTGCCACGTCGGGGAAGTCTCAAGAAGCGACACGCCTTCGAGCTTCTCGGGGAAGTTCTCCGTGGGCGGCGGCATCGGCGCAGCAAGCACTGTTTCAGAGAGGAACGATGGGATAAGTGCATCTACGGGCGAGTGCTCGCCACTCAGACCCGCACGGCCCGTGGGCTCGACGACAAAGCTGATCGCCTTGTCGAACCAGCGGTTGTGGCCAAGGCGACCAGCACCAGCTGTATTGATGCCCACGGCAGACGAATAGCTCGGCTCAGAGCCGACATTTGGCTTGGCGCCCAACGGTGCGCCGATGTTGTTGCAGTCGAGAGCCAGGACAAACAGACTCGTCTGAATAGACTGCAAGCTTTGACGGTTTTGTGGGCCAAGAGACAACAGATGCTCGCGCGCCTTGGTCCATGCATCGCGGTCATCGCATGTCATGACAGGAATGCCGTCGCCTTTTGCCTGTTTGGCATCGGCAATGATGTCTTGTAGAGCCTTTTCAATCGCCGTGAGCGGGAAGATCTCGCCGTGCTCGTCTATGACCGGCAACTCATACACATTGTCACGCACGAGCACAGTGACGTGGCGCGATGCAGCTGAAATGGATGTGGCCGTGTTGTGGTCCGCAGGACGGTTCGGAATGCGTGTCACGCCAAACATGCGGCTGTACTGGTGCATACAGAAGGCCCCGGCACGCGAAGCATCGGGCTTGATGGTCTGCCTGTCAAGCGCAATCTTGTATAGCGTAGCACGATACGTAATCCAGGTTGCGCGACGCAATCCATATTCGATGCCGTCCCAGTTCTGAAGGTCAATCGCTTCCTGTGTGTAAGCAGGGGCATCAACACGTTCACTGAGCTCAGCAGGCATGCAGGGATCCGGCAGGAACATGTTCCACCAGTTACTGTTCACCAAAAGAGGCGCGCGCCATTCATGATATGCTTTCAAGAGCCAGAAACGGTCGTCAAACCAGTTGTTTTCCGTCGTTTGATCCACGTCCACCAGGCGCTCATTGAGACGCGGACCCACACCGCTTTCGATCAGCTCTTTTGCCCATGTACGACGCTGCTGCATCTCACTTTCAGCCGTGGAACCCGAGGGAAGCTCGCCCAGTACCTCTTTCTGCCGCAGAATTGGCTCCAGACTCCGCAGGTAGCGTTCCAAGCTATCTTCCAGTCTCGGCACTGGCAGGCGCGGCAGTGCCGATTGCATTTGGAACGTCGTAGGACTAATACGCGCAAGCATGGAAGGCATGAATCTTGATACACTCGACGTCGAGAGTGCACGCTTCGATATACTCACAACGGGGGTGCGGCCTATTACTCGAAATGCCATGCCGGGGAGAAAATGGCTTGCAGACCCTGGTTTTCAACTCGGGGCACCGGTTCCACTTCGGCTTACTTCCAAATTTCGTTTGGTTTTTGCCTCTGTTGCACAAATGAACGTGCTGCACGCCCGTCCCATAACTCGGCGCGTGTGTGTGTGCATGTTATTGCGTGCCTGTGCATCCAACACAAACCCCAAATCAAAGAGGGGCAGGACCAGCACTCAATCACGTGATGCGGGGTAAGGGTCGCCCCATCGCCGCGAACCGACAAACGCCCCCCCTCCGTCCGATCAACTGCTGAGTCAGCGGTGTGTCTGGTTCACAAGCAGCTTTGCATTATCTTCGTACAGCTTCAGGTGATTGTCTTGGATCTCGTGCACGGTTATCATCCGTCCTCAGCGCTAGTGTGCTGACTGTCACTGTCGTTGATACCAGCCGGTGAAAACGATCATCTCTGATCGTGCTTTTGTTTGCATATATATATATATTTGTATGTGTGTGTGGGTGGGTTAATCGGTGTGATACCAGTAGTAATAATACATGAAGCACGTTCGTGAGACACGCACTCTCACACTCGACTACGACACTGAAACGGGGCATCGCATGATCAACCAGTATGTTGTCGACTCAGAGCTAGGCCGCGGCGTATTTGGAAGCGTGAAACTTGCGCATGACGTATACTCACGCGCGAATGTCGCCATCAAAATCGTGCAGCGAGAGGCCCCACGAAAGCTTGGCGTGCCTTATACCCCGCGGCAGACAGATGAGCGAGTGGTGCGTGAGATTCGTGCTATGTCACTATGCCTGCATCCAAATGTTGTACAGCTGTTTGAGGTGATTGATGATCCTATGAGCCGCAAACTCTTCCTCATCACAGAATACATGCAGGGTGGTGAACTTGTGTGGCGCGATGAGCTAGAACAACCCACACTATCGCTTACTGATGCCAGGCGTGTGTTTCGAGATATTTTGCATGGTTTGAATGCACTGCACGAGAATGGTATCATCCATCGCGACCTCAAGCCAGCCAACATCCTATGGACACGCGATCGGACCATGGCTAAAATCAGTGACTTTGGCAGTGCTTACGTGCGCATGACGCCATCCTCTGTTGATGAGCTTTCGAGTGCAACGGATCCTGTTCTTGCTCGTACTGCCGGCTCACCAGCGTTCTTTGCGCCTGAGCTGTGTTATGGTGCCTCTGATGGACCGCCTATCACGAAGGCCATCGATGTATGGGCACTGGGTGTCACGTTGTATTGCATGTTATTTGGACACGTACCTTTTGATGCTGAAACGGAGTATCTACTTCTGGAGTGCATTGTGCATGACGATTATGCCGTTCCGACCTGTATGTGCTGTGATCGTGTAATTGTGGGGCCACGAGCTCCCCGCTGGGCTCCGTTGTACCCGAATAGCCAGGATCTCTGCGGCAGTGGAAGCGGTAACACATACAGCAAAAGTGCAGGCACAGATTCGCGCAATGAGTCTACAAAGCCTGCTGAAACCAATCGATCCCACTCGCTCTCGAATGAAGCGCATGCAGTTCGTCACTTGCTTGATGCCCTGCTTGACAAAGATCCAGCGACACGCATGACGCTCGATCGTGCCATGACACATCCATGGCTCGTGGCAGTGTCATGGTAATTTGGTCTATGGGAGACATGGTTCAAGGTAAGAAGTCAGGGTTGGGCTGTTTGGTGGCTTGTTGGTGAATTGGAAGCAAAGACAAGCAGATTCGTGCAGTATAAGGTGGCCGTAGTCTAGTTATTGGAGTGTATGATACCCCATGTCATGGGTGCTTGACAAGATTTGTTGCAATACCCAGACCTAATGACGAAAAAAAAAAAAAATGCATAAATATGATAAATTGTCCAAATGGTAAGGGACCATAGAACTCGCATTCATTCGCCAAGTCGGCTTATCGACGACGAGGTTGCTTCACTCCCTCGCGGAGCGAACTTGTCTACGCAAGCCACATGGGCTTCAGAAGCTCGTCAGTGGCGTGGAACTCGGCGTGCAAAGAAGCGTCTATAGCTTGTTCAGACGCAAGGACATCGACAGCAGCTACAAGTGCCGTCCAGAAGCGACATGCTCGACGCAATTCCGTCGCGACATCGCGCACGTTTTCAAACGTATCTACGAGCATTTCAACAACAGTGGTCTTGGCCTCGACAATGTCAGGGAGCATACTTTCCTCTGGCTGAATCATACCATTGTGCAGCGTGTACAATGCATCCACATAGCACTTGATCAGGATGCCCATACCCGTATTGGCATCAGACTGGAAGGGCAAACTCAGACTTATGTCAAGATAGTCGTCTCGTTGCTGCCGAGTCTCTGTGCGTAGCAAGAGCGTAAGTGTCACCATTTCGACCAGTGAGCGAAGCGAGCGCGACAAGCCTTTCACAAACGAGTTAAATACCAGCATTTCTCGAGATAGCGGTGCATCCCATGGCTGGGCCTGGAACAGGATAGGCAATAGACTCAATGTGCGCATAGCGAGGAGCATGCGCCGCTTTTCTTCGTCCGTACCAAATGACGGCCCACCGCTGTAAATCGATTCGCTATACGGATTCGCATGGAGCACACCAGCACGAAGCAGCTCCAGTGCCAAGTACAGCGGCTCTTGAAGCCGGTCATTCACACGTACATGCTGTATCGCCGTATGCAAAGCACGGCCGTATGTTGTAAGGGTATGCTCAGCGTTCAAGAAGCCACGTAGCTCGAGAAAGCGCCAAAGCGAATTGGCGACAAGTTCATCTTTTTTTTCAAGTCGCATCGACGAGTCCTTGGGCAAGATAGTCCGCGCGGCGCGCGCCGCATCGGCGGCCGTATTCAGGCACAGGGGAATGTCGATCGTAGACGAGTTTTGCCGACGCAGCTCAGCATCGAGCAACGAAGCGGGAACGTACCAGCGATCGACCTGAGCAAGAAGTTTCTGTGTAGCACTCGCATCGTGCGGCACCGGTACATCCATGTGCGGCTGGAACCAATACACGGCTGAAACTTTGCGCTGGCGCCAGAAGGGATGCATCGCCGCACACACCAGGGCAATCGCGACGCACCGGAGGCTCGTGGGACTTTCCGTCAAGTACCCTCGCACAAATTGGTGGTATTCATCTGAGTCGCCATTGTCGAGTGGAGCCGACTCAATCACAAAGCCACTCAGCAGACTGCCAAGCACGCTCGTGCTCACGAGACCTCGCGACAAGTACAAAAGCACCTGCTCCGGCAAACGGAACGAAAAAATCTCGTGCAAGTCGCTGGGAATTTCCGGTTTGACACCTCTGTCGAACAAAGCAAGGGGCAGCGGTATCACCGAGCCGCTGCTTGGACTTAACACGACGCTGTATTTGATCATCGCACGCGCGTGGCAGAATTGGTCCAAGTACGCGCTGCGAGCCACCATGGGGTGGTCTGCAAACTGTGTGCAGAGTACAAAGCCGCTGCGATTCTGCCGCACAAGCTGTGCGACTGAACGAAAGTCGGGTGCGCCAGCCGAGTGCACAAGCCCTGTCGATTCGTCTTGCAGCGCCGGGAACGTTGAGCAGTATTCCATCCCAACAAGAAGAGCGACATCAAGAAATTCAGCTTCATTACACTGCAATTCACGCATCATCGCAAGCTTGGATGCAAATTGGAATTTGCCATGCCGCAAATTCAAGTGTAGAATCACCTTGTCGACACCATCGAAAGCAAAGAGCTCCGTCGGTCCATACATCGCATGTACATACTGCTTCGAATGCCGCTCCATCAAAACGAGCTGCCCAGTCGCTTGGTACGGCGCCACAACATACTCAATATGATGGTGTCGACACATGCGCAAGACGGAACGATACAGGTCTGGCAGGTGCAAGCTGTTGCTCGATGCAAACAACTGCGTCGCTAGGGCTACATTATCATCTTCATAAGACTCCCATGCACGTTTCCTTAGACCTGGACGGCGGTCCTCATAGCTGAAAGGACGCGTACGCTTTGCTGGTGACAGACCGTGCAAGACAAACACGGGCTTGATGCGGTGCTGCTCGAGGACGCGGATGTCACTCTCGATCCGCGACATGAGAGCAATAGGTTGACCACCAATGGCCGTGACAAGTGGCTCTGCTGACTCCGGTGCCGACAGCACCTGTCGAAGATAATACGACAAATCAATGCCTAGTCGAGTATTCTTGAGAGCATTCAGTGACTCTTCTTGCAATAAGTGTGCATCGTGCAAGAATCCCTCAAGCCCGCGAATCATCACGTAGACCTCACCTCAGTTTGATTTCTTCTATGCACAAGCCCTAGCTTATGAGCTTTCCCACTTGTTGGTCTGGTTCTTCTTGCTGTGGCCGTGGCCTGAACTCAGATCAACTTGCTGCCTCGACCGTGCCTCTAATCACACATACATACACGCCCACGCCCACACCCAAGCGCACGCCCACATGCGTCATGGATATACACGCCTCCATCACCACATTCAACGCATCGGTATGGCAAGATGTGTGTGTCTCGGCCGGACCTTCGACCCCAAGGTCTCCGCACTGGCCTTCGGCCCACGAACATGAAGAGGCTTTCATGTATACGCGCTTAGTAGTTCCGCGTGAATCGGCTGTTTGTTGCAACACTAGGACAGTAAGACCTGGCAACAAAGCCGTAAGCCGATATGGGTGGCTAATGTGACGACGCACTCAAATATAGCTGCCCCGTCCACAAGGCGCCAAGATCTCAAGCACGTTCATAGAATCGACGTGTTCGACGTGCACATAGCCCCCCTCCCCCATGCTATCAAAACACTCACTCATTTTATTCAATAAACATGCATGGAATCCATGTCTTCTTTTTGGTGAGTCTAAACACACCTTCCTATGGCTCAAAGGATAGGTATGACTGGGTACGTATGCACTAGACAAGACAGAGAAAAAGACACATGACTGCCTATCGCAGACACAGGACTCAATATCCGTGCATGTGATGAAACAAGTAGAAACAACATCATCACAAACACTGTCGCATCATAAAGCCATGCAGCAAAGCGATATGCAAATGTGCGTGTGTGTATGTGTGTGCATGCGCGCATGCGTGCACGTATAGGTCACAGGTACCGCTTACTGCAGAATGATACCATCGAAGCGCTGCTTGAACCAAGCAGCCGTCTCCTCCTTACGCACACGGTGTGGAGCACCAACACGAGACTGGCGGTTCTTGCGGCGGGACACACGCACACCTGGGCGAGTCATGCAGACATAAAAGTCCATACCGAAAATACCAATACCTGGGTCATACTTGATACCCAAGTCAATGTGTTCGGTAATACCGAAACCAAAGTTACCCGTGTCGGAGAAGTTGCGCTTCTGCAACTCGTACTCCTTAACCTTCAGACCGCGCTCAAGAATTTCCTCGGCCTTGGCACCACGAACAGTGACGTGGCAGGCAATCTTTTCGTTACGACGGATACCGAAGCCACGCAGCGTGTAGCGGGCCTTAGTCGTAACAGGCGTCTGACCCGTCAGCTGTTCCAACACCTTGGTGGCACGAGTGAGACGGTCACCCGACTCACCGACCGAGATGTTGATGACGAGCTTGTCAACCTTGAGCTCCTGTTCCTGTTAGCATGCCCAGAATCCTAACACAGGTTTGCCCGCCCTTGATGCCCAATTTAGCATACTCGCACACACACACAAACACACACGCAGACATACAGGCGTTGAGATGCAGCTTGTTCAGACAATTGTCACTAAGCACATAGCCTGTCGCTGACCACAACATTTTGTGTTTGTGAGTGTGCGAGAATGTAAACGGACCCACAGACGAGCACTGCATTAACATACCCTCATGGGGTTGCTGACAATGTTAGTATCTTGTGTACTTTCGAGCGATGCATAACTAACTACCACACTTACATCGCCTTGCTCGATTCCGCCATGATCTTATTCAGTCGCAGTCGACGTGAAGAAGTGTGGCCAGCAGTGCTTTCCTTGCTATAGTCAAACGACCTGGGGCCAGCTTGCTCATGTCTGGATCATGTGATGTAGGTCACATGACATGTACAGTTTTGCGACTTCGAGCAGGAGGCGCCTTCATAAAAGAGTTATTATGATTGGGCAAAGGGGGTGTTTGTGAAGCGACCAATCATCACATCGTACAGCACAATGTCGCGTAGCCTGCATGATATTGGCTCCAGCTTACGTGTGCACCACCCTTGTTGGGCCACGTCCGTTCTCGCGCAGTACGATGGACCTCTCAGATCGCAGGTACACGCACAGTAACGGAGCAATTACACACACCGTGCACAATGCGAGTTCAACATTTCTCGAGCTCATCATACGCCTTCCTGACTCGCACTGTTCGTTTACTACCGCACCAGGTGTAAGACCAGCTCAAGGACCCCAGTTTGGTCCGTAGAGGCATTTTGCAGTTCGGAAATACAAGCTTTGCCTCAAGTCGCCTCACAGTCTACGCGTTTGGCCGTCTCACCGTTTCGACATCTTGGACCTGACCACAGAGGCTCAGTTCGTTTTCCCTCCTCACCATTGAAGAACACTTCGCTTCCTGTCATCGAAGAGCAAGGACCGCTTCTTCGTCATCGGCTTTTGTTTCTTTTGCTATCGAATTAAGGATAGGGGGAATGGTCATTTTCTCTAAAGATGAAACGTCCATGTGCACCGCCACAGATGAGCCGCCGGATATGTCTCCCCATGAACACCGCCATTTGTCAAGCGCGCGATCGCAGTCAGTTTCTGTGCCTTCGACGGCACGTCCTACGTTGATAAAGAAGCGGGAGTCACCATGCTTCACAACTACTGCGCAATTTGTGTCGCCATCGATCCATGCCTCTTACGCCCGCTCTCCAATGTCCCCCTCCGCACTAGAAGCAGCGACACCCAAGCTTGGACACAGCCCTGCTCACACAGATTCATTGCCAGGCAGTCCAAGCAGTGTGTCAAGCACTGTGAGCGGTGTATCATTGCGTCGTGGCGATACAGCAGATACTGAAGACGAGCCTGAAGCAGAGCTCGAAGCTGTTGACGAAACGGATGAGCTGGACTTGGATGAACCAACTCTTGCGACGCTCGACCTCAGTGATGATTCTCATGCGCACACGTCTTCCATCTCGCATATCACCAACATGTACCCACTGCCGCCGAAGCTCGTGGCTATTTATCCAAAGACAAACACTAAAGATCGTGTACCCTCAAATGAAGCACAAGCGGAGGACAACGATTCCCGAACCAGGTTTCTTCAGAAAGGTCGCGTGTCCGAGTTGGCAGCTATGACAAACGATTTTACGCGAGCACATCCACAGCAAAACCGCTCTTGTGAAACGGAAAACAGAAATCCACCATTGCCGTCGCCGCATGGATGGTCTGGAGAAGTTGTCGAGCCACCTCCCCCACACCCAACGGTTCTTCCACAAGACACTGTGCCAGCGGTGTCCTCGCCGCTGTGCGTGAGTTGTGAATCGAATAACATGCATGATGGACAGGTTGGGCAGCAGCGAGCAGTGTCAGAATCTAGAAGTGAACCAAAGAACAACTGCACTCAAAACAAAGGTGTTAGTGCTGCTGTCGACGACACGAATGCCGTTGAAGCCCCTGAACCTCAGGATGACTCGACCGTCACCTCTAAGACATCCACTGCAGGCGAGGATATGCCACGCCCTGGATCGATGCCCGTGCGTCGACGTTCACGTCGTTCGTCCCGAGCCAAAAAACCTTTGAAGTCTGTCTTATCATCCTCGGAAGATGAACCGTCGGGCCGGTCCCGCCGACGTGAACGCAAGAAACATTCCGTGCGATTTTGTGTGGATCCGCCAGAGGAGCGGCGTACACACAGTCCCGTTGATTATGATCGAAAAGCACACCCAGTGCACAATCACTTGTGCAGTGACGACCTGCGTGAAATGCGGGATCTTCACATGTCAATGGATCTGCTACAGTCTCGTTGCCGGTCCATGCACCTGCAACAACAACAGACCAAAGAAGGGGCGCCTGTCGACATGCCTGCTTATGATGTATGGCACACGACGGCCATGCATTCGCACACACCGAAGACGCCACTGCCACCATCCGGTCCCACCTCACTTTCTGCATGGGAACGAAATAAAACGGATGGCGCGCCGAGCATACCATGTCGAAGGAACAACATTGGCGGGGACACAAGCTCTGAAGTAAGGAAGGATGATGCAAAATCTAACGATCCGCTTGCTGATCTAGAAGCTGTTCGCGAGCAGCAGCGCCGTCATACCAATGGTGTCATGCCTTATGGTAGTGGTGCCACTACTGGGACTGGTCGATTCCTTAGAAGTGCATCGCCTCATGACAGCTCAGCGGCATCTGGATTATCGTTACCAGCACACAATGAGTCCAGACTAGCATCAACGCTCGCAGCAAGATTTGGACTTAACAAGCCACCACCACCGCTTCCAGGCATGGAGCCGAGTGGTCCGGTGCGGTCGGCCGCGAGCAGCCCTGAACCGGCCACTTCTTTACGATCCTCGGCGAGATCGACATCTCCTATTGGCTCAACACTAACAGCACAAAAGCGGGCATCGAGGTCGGTGTCACCGCATTCAGGCTATGAAAGTCCCATGCAAGACTTTGGCGATTATGGGAGTGAATATGACATGATGGATGCCCAATAATGACAATGAAATGGCGAACTCTGATAGTTGTACATAGGTTTTCAGGTTGATAGCGCTTCTTAGATTATATATTGTATATATGTTGTACGTGGTCAGCTGAATAATGTGTTCCATTCTTCGTGCCGGAGGGGGAAGGGGGTGGCGGAAAATGGTATTTGGCGCGCGTATGACAGGCCATCGTTTGTCTTGCCTGACTGAGCCCACACGGACAATAGTACAAGAAGGGGGCTCATCAGTGTAATGTGATTGGTTCCATGTCGTCCATGTGCCAAAAAAAAAATAAAGCAAGCAGCCCATTCGTACGGGGCACAAGCGGGCGGGGGATTTCTAAAGTGATCAGGTTTGAAAAAAAAATTGCGCTTCAATGCGAGTGTCGAAGCGAGGAGAGGAAGAGAGGGAGAAGGAAAAAAATTCAAGACGAAGAAAGGTTTTTTTCCTCAACTTTATCGAACATGTCTAATGATGCTCAGACAAATGTGCCGAGTTCTACTGGACTCGAGTCGTCGCTCTCGAACATGAGCGTACAGGGATCAGCACCAGCTCCAATGAAGAGCGAAAGCGCTTCAGGCGCGGGCGCTCCTAGGAAGCGTTATGTGCCACCGCACATGCGTCATCAACAAGGTGCTGGTAGTGGGCCAGGTGCGCGTGGCTCGATGGGTGGCTCGCGCGGTCCACCAGCTCTTCCACCAGCCTTTAGTGGTGGACGCCGTGGATTTGGTGGTAGCGACTCGTCGTCGGGTGCCGGCGGCGGTGGCGGCGGCCGATGGAGTAGTCTCAGCGGTGGCGGTGGCTGGAACGATCGTGGCTCACGCCGCAACGATGGCTTCGGTTCATGGCGGGACAACAAGCACATTATTGGCCCAGTAAACGAGCGTCTGGAGCGGGACCTGTTTGGTGTGCCGGATGATGGCATGCACCAAAGCACGGGCATCAATTTTGACAAATATGGCGACATTCCCGTCGAGGCAACAGGACGTGATGTACCAGAGGCCATTACTGAATTCACGCACCCGCCTGTTGACGAGCACCTGATTTCTAATATCAGACTGGCGCGTTATTCTACACCGACGCCAGTGCAAAAGTACTCGATTCCAATCGTCGGCGCCGGTCGCGATTTGATGGGATGTGCGCAGACCGGCTCGGGCAAGACAGGTGGTTTCTTGTTTCCCATCCTGTCGGCTCTATTCACGCATGGTCCTCCTCCGATGCCGCCGCAGCCACCCATGTATGGCCGCCAAAAGGCATTCCCGTCCGTGTTGATTCTTGCCCCAACGCGTGAGCTGGTATCGCAAATTCACGAAGAGGCACGAAAGTTCACTTACCGCTCATGGGTACGACCGGCTGTGGTGTATGGTGGAGCTGAAATGGGTGCGCAGCTGCGCCAGATTGAGCGCGGCTGTGATATGCTCTCAGCGACGCCCGGCCGTCTGGTCGACCTGATTGAACGTGGACGAATTAGTCTGGCGAATGTGCGCTTCCTGGTGCTTGATGAAGCTGACCGTATGCTGGACATGGGTTTCGAGCCGCAGATCCGCCGGATCGTGTTGGGAGAAGACATGCCAGGCGTTATGGACCGCCAGACCCTCATGTTCTCGGCCACGTTCCCGCAAAATATCCAGATGCTTGCCAAGGACTTTTTGAAGGAGTATGTGTTTCTGTCAGTCGGTCGCGTCGGCTCGACCTCCGAGAACATTACTCAAAAGATCGAGTACGTGGAGGACCGCGATAAACAATCGATGCTTCTCGATGTACTTGCAGCCATGCCAACGAGTGGCTTGACGCTCATCTTCGTCGAGACGAAGCGCATGGCCGATATGCTGTCGGACTTTTTGATCTATTCGAACATTGCTGCGACATCTATTCATGGCGACCGCACGCAGCGCGAGCGTGAGTATGCACTGGACCTCTTCCGCTCGGGCCGCACGCCGATCCTTGTTGCCACAGCTGTGGCTGCTCGTGGACTGGATATTCCCAATGTCACACACGTTGTGAACTACGACCTGCCTTCGGACATTGATGACTACGTTCACCGCATTGGTCGTACGGGACGTGCTGGTAACATTGGCCATGCCACCGCGTTCTTTAACCGCAACAACCGAAATATCGTGCGTGACTTGGTCAAATTGCTTCAGGAAGCGAACCAAGAAGTGCCCTCATGGCTTGAGAATGTCGCATCGGAAAGCGCGTTCTCAACTGGCAGCCGCGGTGGCCGTGGTGGTGGTCGAATGGGCGGTGGCCGCTTCGGTGGTGGTGGCCGCTTTGGCGGTATGGGTGGTCGAGACTTCCGCTCAGGTATGGGCGGCAGCGCATTTGGACCACGCAGCGGTGGCTATGGCGGTGGCTACAATGCTGGTGGGGGCTTCTACAATGGACCACCGGCGCCCGACCATTCTAGCAGCGGGCAGTCGTGGTGGTAAGCGGCGAGCAGGAGTCATATCGCCCTCTTTTTCTTTTGCTGTCACATTTGCGCAAGCAATGGCATTCCCGGCGGCTACCTTCTCGCCTCATTCACATTTCTTGAGAAGAAAAACATAACAAAAAAAATCTGGCTTGACGTTATTTGGGCACACAACGGCATTGGATTCCGGACAATTTTTTCGCGCCAGTCTTCATGACGAGGATGTACTTGTGCAGACTCGCCGCAAATGTCACAAAAGCCCTCGCTATGATTCCTTCGTTGTGTCAACATGCGCTGCAGTTTGTGCATATACCAGTCCAAGCTCGATGCCGCGGCAGGCGCAACGAAGAACCCGTATTTTGTGGATCTCTCCTTCTTCCCTTTATATTTCCACATGTGTAGCTAGCATGTAATGATATCGTCTTGATTTTGACTTTAACGCGTGCAGCGATCACATATCACAGGCCTCGGTCGGTTCGCGGCATGTAATAGAGCGGCTCACCCTACCCATTCCTAAAGCGTGCGATGACTCATGCCCTTCATATGCACTTTGGGGCCTCCACCGACGACTGTACATGGGGTCTTGTGTCGAGACTTGCTGAGCCTCGCAACTTGACGGCAGCATGCTGGTGGCAGTAACGCAAATGACTAGTGGCGGCATAATCCGAGAGAATCTCGCGATAGCGCAGAATCTTGTCCGCCGCGCTGCAAATGCAGGCGCCAAAGTACGTACAGCAGATGCGATACGCCTCACAACCTGACATAGGAGGCAGTCTTTCTTCCCGAGGGTGCGTGCATGCTCTCTCAAAGGGCTTGCCGGGCAGGCTCACGCCAATTGCAGCGACAGATTTTATTTCCCCACCTACGTCAGTGCCTTCATTGACGCGGTCATCTGAGAACAGGGCCTTTGTTACGAGTCTATGTACGATAGCGAACGAGTTAGGCGTTTGGATCAGTGTGGGTGTACATGAACCGCCCCCACCTGAAGAGACAACTCGCTGCTTCAACACGCAGCTCCTTATTGATGACAAAGGACAAATTCAGGCGAGGTACCGCAAAGTATGTGTGCATGGAGACGTGCATGCTCCAATCTAACAGACATCTAGATGCACCTGTACGACGTTCAAGTTCAGCATGGTATGTCCATATGTGAGAGCAATACAACCATCCCTGGTACAGAGCTAGTACCGCCAGTATCTACGCCTTTTGGGCGTACAGGTGTACGTTCTTTCGATGTATCATACTTACATGTAGCTGTTGACGTGCTACGACATGCGATTTCCTGAAGTAGCACTCTCGCTGCGTCGGAGCGGCGCGCAGATCCTTACTTTTCCATCCGCTTTTGCTGTGCGAACAGGTGCAGCGCACTGGAGCACATTGCTCCAAGCACGAGCAATTGATACACAGTGCTGGGTCGTCGCTGCTGCACAAGTTGGTACGTATCGCGCGTGAATAACACGATAGGCACACATCCGGGGAC
>ERZ501061.407-NODE-407-length-15253-cov-4.514410_pt1 | contig 15253 bp, 13 predicted proteins | sample MGYA00510854_ERZ501061 | MGnify/ENA primary metagenome ERZ501061 (study PRJEB25958, sample SAMN03398515) | human skin metagenome | study: EMG produced TPA metagenomics assembly of the Human Skin Microbiome Metagenome (human skin metagenome) data set.
AAGCTGCACGCTCCTGACCGATGAGACCGTGCGCGCAATTGTCGAGCACGCGCCGCGCTTGAGGAATGTATCGCTAGCCAAGTGCGTGCGTCTCACTGACCAAGGCGTATATGCCCTCAGTGAGCTCGGCCGCCATCTACAACACCTGCACCTTGCGCATGTGTCGAATGTGACGGACCGAGCGATCATCCATCTTGCTCATCAGTGCACGCGGATCCGGTACTTGGACCTTGCTTGCTGTACGCAGTTGACCGACGAGAGCGTGTTTGCCCTTGCGTCGCAGCTGCCGAAACTTCGTCGGATTGGCCTTGTTCGTGTAGCTCAGCTGACGGACCGGGCAATCTATGCCTTGGTCGAGCACTATACGAATCTGGAGCGCGTCCATCTCTCGTACTGCGAGCACATTCAAGTGCCAGCCATTTTCTGGCTCACACTGCGTTTGCCGCGCCTGTCGCACCTCAGTCTCACAGGCGTGCCGGCCTTCCGATGTGTTGAGCTCCAGTCGATGTGTCGTCCGCCCCCAAAAGAGTTCAATCAGCACCAGCGTCAATCATTCTGCGTGTACAGTGGACGCGGTGTGCATGAGCTCCGCCGGTTTCTTCAGCACGTCTATGCAGACGAAGCGCTCGCTCGGCAGTTTGGGCCTCTGCATCCTGACCGGAACCGCGTCTTTCAGGCTGGCCTGGCGCGGCAGCAAGCAGCACAGGCGGCACTGGAGGCCACGGACACTGTGCGCGCTGCACCGGCCGCGCCCTCGTCTGTGCCGACTCCGACTACCTATGCATGGTCCCGTTCCAGTCTCACACCGCGTACGCGCCTCCATTCCCCTTCCTAGACCCACGCTCTGTACGTTCTACGATACGATGACAAGAATAGACAAATAGAACAATATGACACACTGCCATTATGCATATCCACCCTCTGGGAAAAGCTCCGGTATCGAAAGCGGGTCACCGATCCGCTCACTCATTTGCTGCTGTTTCTGACTCTTTTGCGAGGCCAACGATGCTTTCCATGCACGTACGGCCTCTGGCACAAGATGAGGTGCATATGTGCGAGCGAACAGCGCGGCTTCTGGCAGCCGCTCAGCACGTTGTAGGACACGAACGACGCCCTGCGTATCTTGCACCTGCAATAGTGCGGCGACTGCGAGATTCAGCTCGCCTTTGTCTGACGCAGCCGCCGCCACAGTGCGCAGGAGTGCATCGTCCTGCTTTGCCGTTGCAATGAGAAAGAGCGAGTGCACGTCATTCGCATGCTCAAAGCATTCTTGCGCGAGTGGCACATTCCAGCGAGCCAAGGCTTGGTCGCCAATGGTTCGCCAACGAGACTCGGCACCTGACGTAGGACCGTGGTGCGCAATATCAAGAGCGATGTCAAAGTCGCCCAGTTGCACAGCCAAATCGAAGCGGTGGTCCGGATCAGTCGCGACTTGCAGAGCAAGATCGGGCATGTCCTGCGTCTCGAGGAACTTGGCCACTTTGCCGCGTTGGCCATGTGGCACCTGCGGCAAAAGCGATTCCGCAAGGGCAAAGTTGCCCTGCAGGATTGCCGTCTGGTACTCGACAACGGCTAGTGAGAGCGAGAAGCTGTATAGGTTCATGTCCTTGTCGGCCGCAAAGATGCGACTAAGCTGGGGCAGATAGCCCAGCACGTACAGTTCGGTATCACAGGGACGGATCGTGTACGTCTGTTCACCAATGAAGTACTGGAGCCGGTTGGCTGCATTCGTGTATACGAAACACTCGCCCGTCCATCGACCTGTGCGGACACTGCCCAAGCGTTAGTATCAACGATGCAAGAAGAGAGATGGACTTGCGAAAACAAGCACAGCATAAGCGTTCATACGTACGTTTCATTGACTTCGGCAATGACATCAAAAGCATCCTCAAAGCCATCGCCGTCAGACGGCATACCACTCTCGACAAAGGCCTCGTAGGCGGCACGCTGGAACCGCAGGACATAAAACGAATCCACCGTCGTAATGACAACGAGTTCATTCGTCTGCGACCAGAAGATCTGGCGCGCATCAACATTGATGCGGCGCACCAGGGTACCCGAGACCCAGTCATAGAAGCACACAAACCCAACGCCAATCACAGCCAGCAGCGCACCGCCAGCAATTCCCTCCACGACATAGTTTACGAGCACAAGCCCGCTTTGTTCCTTGAAGTTCTTGAACACACGCACGCGCGTTGTTGAGTTCTCCCGGATGGCATACGTATTCGAGTCGGACGCCCACGCAAAGCCAAGAGCCGAACCAAACGCTTTGTTCCGCCACGCAAGGGCCGTGAAAATCGTGTATTCGCCATCGCCACATACGGTGACAAAGCGGCCGTTCGGTGAATGTTCCAGCAGTTGTGGGAACACCTCGGTCGTACCGAGCTCCCGCGTGGTCAGTCGCACGCGCTCGCCTTCGGCCAGCTCCGACTCTGAAGTAGTCGCAAGATTCGCACCAAGAATCTCCGCGTTGCGTGCGTACACGATCTTGCCACTTTGGTCCATGCTCATGCACGGGTCTTCTTTGCCAAGCTTGACGACAACAGCGCCTTCATCGTAGCCCAGGGCTATGTCGTGGCTCGACTTCCGATGCGCTATGCACCACACGCGCTCAAGACCGTAGTCGAGCGTCGATTCCAGGCGGTAGGTATTTGCGTGCCACAGCTTGACAGACCCGTCCTCCGAGCCGGAGATGATGAGCGGCAGCGACGAGTGGAAAACGGCGAACGATACATTCGACATGTGTCCCGTCAACGTCTGCACACACGATTTGCTTAGGTAGTCCCAGATGCGCACAGTCTTGTCATCACTCGTCGTGACGATGTATGGCTTGTCACCACCATGGTAGTAGTCGACAGAATTCACGCCTTTTTCGTGTGCCATAAGCGTAAAGTTCGCCATCGGCGAACCAAGTGTCCACACCTTGACGGTGCGGTCCAGCGACGCAGATGCAAATGAATTCGAGTCTTTCGGGTTGAAGCACAGACTCATTACAAAGTGTGTATGTCCCTCAAACGTCTGCACGAGGCGCCAGTTTCGCTCCCAGTCCCAGAGCTTGATCGTCATGTCATCACTGCCAGTTAGCACGTACGGTCCAGTCGAATGCACAGCGATACTCCGAATATAGTCGGGGTGGCCCTCAAAGGCTGCAACCTTCTCGTGCGTGTTGTAGTTGTAGCAGCGCAGGAAGAAATCATCGGATCCGGCAAGGAACCAGTTCTTGCGTGCTATGAAGCGCACACATCGCACAGGCACGTCTGCCACTTCAAATGTCTTCACAACAGCACCCGTCTCGTAGTTCCAAATGAACACTGTACCATCGTAAAGACCAGCGAGAAGCCAAGGCTCAGTCGGATGAAAATCCACCGACTTGACGCGCTCCGACCGCGAGAAAAACTTGCGTTGAATGTCCAGCAGCATACTTCAACGATGCCCGGCAACTAAGCACCTGATTTTGTTGCCACGCTGTGTGAGCACGAAATCAATGGAATCGTGTTCTCACAACACACACGCCAGTGGATCGATAGATCGTCCTGACGACCGAAGTAGGGTGGCACTTACTTCCTATACGCGCTTCCCCCGTCCCTCACTCAATTCATTCCAGCCAGCCGCAGGTCACCCGAAGCTTTCCCCTTAGCCAGCGCCGCTAGTCACTCCACACACGCACCCACCCTTTCGAACCTGCCTGTACGCACGCACTTCCACGTGGTATGTCACGTGAGTTATTGCGCGACGTGTTGAGACCAGTCATGCATCTGCCGAAAAGAACACATGTTTCATCAGCCTCGTAGGCGACGTGTAGAGAACACTCTATGTTTGCATGTGCAACGCCTAATGTCATGGACACGGTCATTTTTTCCCTCCTTGCCACTTGTCCTCGCTCGTTGACCTAGTGTGCGTCTGTGCGCGTGCGAGTCTGTAAACCACCCAGCACGTCCCTTGTCCCCTTATCTCCCCCCAATCGACTGCTTTTTTCGTGTTTAGCGATAGCTGTTTGCGACACGGGATAGCCCTGGTCCATGGTTGCAGACCCCGATCCACACCCACCAAACTCCCTACAGCAACATCAACAAAGCCCTTCGCTGTCACAACCCACACATCCAACCATGTTGTCTTCCGAATCTGTCGCAACTGGCTCGTCGCATACAGATACTGGTACTGAGCCGCCCTCGTCCGCATCCCCACGCACGCCCTCACCGATTCTTGGAGGCGGCCATGGGATTCGTCGCTCCTCAGATGACGATACGGCAGGGCCTGCGGACTCAGGACAAGGCCACTTGACATTTCCGCAAGTAGGGATAGGCCTCGGTACGATGGAGCAAGAAATGAACATGTTGATGGACCTCGAAAATCTTGATCGCGACGATGACACGCCAGAATTCAGCATGTCAGATGTCGCTGATATTCTGTCGCAAATGAAAGACCTAGGATACTCTACCCCGTCAAGCTCAGCTGCTTCGACATCCTCGGCAGAGTCCGCACCATTCGTACGCGTACCGCGTGCAGACGACGCAGATGCGACGGCGCAACTCGCGCAACTTGTTTGGCAACTCGCACGCCATTTGCAGAGACAAGAGGAAGGACGCGAGCGACTACGCCATCATCTTCGTGTTACACGATTGGCTTCACTATCATTATTTTCTTCTCTTCGCATTTCGTATACACACATGCTCCAAGCTGAGCGGGATATCAAGGCGAGACTGGAAGTTGAATTGTCCGGCTCTAAGAGCCAGTCAAAAATGCTTAGTGATATGGTGTCGCGTGCATCGCTACATCAATATGAAGATCGCGTGCATCCAGTCGATGATGAAGCAGCGCGCCGCGCCGGTATGCCGACGGACACGGAACGGACGAAACTCCTCGCTGACAAACGATACCTCCGACAGCGCGTCAAAGATACCGAGGCGCAAGTGTCGCGTCTTGAAAAGGAACTCAAAGATCTGAAGCCCCTTCTGATTCGTGCCTCGCTTGACGAAGATGTCCCTGAATTCGGTACACCCCGGTCTCGGCATCGGCATCACCACAGCAGCAGCAGCAGTAGCGGTGTCGGCGGCATGAACATGGATCCTCTACACACTAATGGTAGCAACAGTCGTCGTCGTGAGGCTGTGATGGGCGATGCAACATCAGAACATTTAATTCTTGCTACTCGCATGCTTCGCACACTTCGACATGCAGCACCACCATCGAGCAGCACAGATGCCTCTTCATCGTCTCCATCCAAACTCGATACGACGCCGTCTACACCACGCCGTGCGCGCGATACGTATCCTCCCCGCACCCCGAAAAGCACCGAGCGCACAGAAGATCTGCACACTCCCTACGCACCGCCGTCCACACACAGCTTGCCATCGTCGACGTACTCAAGCGGCATCGATGATCTTTTACACGCAGCGCAGTCCCTTGCACCAACGAATGCTACATACTACCAAGATTCAAGTCCTACAAGGTCGCCATGGCACCGACCCACTCATGCTCCTCTGCCGTTTTCAGCACCTGTCTTTGGAAGTCCGAAGCGCCGGCGCGTCCTAAGCATGGATGTGGACAACGCACCTATCTCAGCGCTGGATGTACTAGCGAATCAGGCTGTCAGCGAACATCCGACAAGCCCAACATACCGCCATTCCATGACTTCGTACTATCCACGCATGATGACACCAAGAACCACGTCATCAGCGCCGGCCCCAGCTGCAAGTGTACCTACTACAGCAACACCAGCTACAACAGCCTCAGCGTCAACATCCGCAGGACCAACTTCCACCACATCAACATCCAGCGCCTTGCCGTTGCGTCAAACCCCATCTGCGAAACCAAAGCCTGCACATGCACAAAGTCCTGAAAAGCGGCTGCCTTATGTACGCTGGTCTTCGGAAGAGGATATCAAGTTGCGCCGAGCCATCAAGGAACATGGTCAACGTTGGGAACATGTGGCACGAGCCGTCGGCACACGCTCATATCACCAATGTCGGCAACGGTATCTTTTGATGCGGCGAAAAGAAGCCGCTGCCGCAAATGGAAGCACTTCGCCTAACAAGTCGAATTCTACCAATCATCCTCCTAGTCACTCGCACCCTCTACCCAACGGCATTAGTGGCGGCGACAGCCATCCTCACCTGACTTCCAGCTCCAGTTCCATCTTGCACCATTACCCTCATGCCCAACATCCCGCTTACAACTACCAGCATCACCACCCCGCAACACGCGCATCCTCCGACACGACAGAGCACGGTCTGCCTAACGATACACACGATGAAAAGAGCAGCGGTGATGCGTCATCTGACAATGAGACACCCGCGTTGGATGTGCACTCGCACCTGTTTCGCACACCGAAAGCGCATGCTCCTTCGACAATGTCATCTCTCACAGTGCATCCACGTGAACAGGCACTTCATAGCTAGCCATGACTTGGAAGAGACCATCCCTGCGTCGTTTCGCTCACGAATTGATAGACGGGCAGTGCCCACACAATCCCGACGATCAGAGCCACAACTTGATGTGCATGTGCGAAAGCAGCAGGCGGTTCAGATAGCGCACCGACCCGCTGGATCTCCTCGAGCCAACCGAGCCGCAAGCCGCCATGATACTGGAGAAGAGAGCTGTGTGCAAGCGTGGGAAGCACGAACCCAGCAATTAAACGAAACATGCCCCATGGACGCTGGTGGGGCCAAGAAGGAAGACTTATACATATTAACGAGAATCCTGTCGATAGCGCACACCAAACCAACACTGAAAGGTTGATGTGCTCATATACAAAGAGCAAAGGCAAAAGACCGAGTTGGACCTGGCATGAGTATGAGTTCATCATGCTGTCCCTTATTGCTTTAATTGGACATACAAAGCCATAATATAATCCAAGAAGGCGTGCACGCGATGGATGCGCCTCGACCCACTCACTGGCGAACAAGAGGCTTTGGGCTTACACAATTAGCAGTTGGCTAATGCATCACAAATCCAACATACCAAGGGAGGCTATGATGCCTGCAACACACACTATCCCTACAAAGCACGTGTACACATCGAGGATCGACAGCATGTGCACTGCTACGAACCAACGAGCCAACGGTCTTGCAAGTCACAGCGTTGGAGAAGGAGACAAGCAGGATGAGTTTCGAGGCCACTCGCGGTGGGGCAGTCGGCAGGCATATGTCGAAGCGTGGAGGTGGAGATATCGATGGTTGGTTTGTGGAGAGAAGGGACTCGCTCATTGCTGATCTGAGCGATGACACATAGACGCATGAGCTTAGATCCCCGATCACACGCACACTTCCATCTCATTTGACAACTTGAGTGCGTACAAGACGCCGGTCTGAAGAAAAAAATACAACCTTGGTCATGGAAAGTGTCAGCACGACGCAACTCGCAGCTGAGTATCCCACACTCGCCGCATTACCACGTGAGGATCTCGTGGCTCTGGCCGATGCAGATGCTAGTGCACCAAACGAAGCTCTGTTGGAAGCCACAGTCCGTACGTTGCCTAATGTAAGCGAGGAGGACGACGAGCACCTCGCGCTCCTTGAACAAGTTGAGCATGCAGCAGGTACGCACACATTTATACTTACTCACGCTCAGCACGGAATGAGGCTCGTCGAAGCGAGCTCGAGACGCTACGAGATGAGACGCGTCGCGCTTTTGTATACGCACGTACCTTGGAGACACAATGGCCAGGAGTTGAGCGTGCACTGCGCGAGGCCAACAAGGTAATGGATGCAAAGACTACGATCTACCAGATTCTAACAATGTACACAGCGCTTTACACCATTCGCGATGCAGTCACGCTTGCAGCTAGCTGCGAATCAGCTGCACGAGGAGAGCGAAGAACTGGCAAACTCCTATGTAGAGGGCCTTTCAGCGATTGATGTATGTGATGTGCAACTCGAATGCTCACTCACTGCCCAGGACTCAGCATTCGTGCGACAATATCGCGAAATGCGCACACGCCATCATGTACGAAGCATGCTGCACGAACAGTGTGTGAATCACCGCGTACAGTGGCACACGTAACCACGTGGTGTGGAGGCACACGTGCGCTCAAAGAGCCAGCCAGGCCCTTGAATAAGACTCGGCCGCATCAAGCAACCAAATAATTAAGAGACTAGCGTTTTATGGGTGAGGAAAGCGAAAGCAAGGTCACTTATCGTTCCGCTCCCTACCGCTCCCATGTCGACCCAGCCTCTTCTGCAGCGCTCCGCCGGCAAGCGTATTGCTCTTCCCGTGCGTGTTGAGCCCAAGGTCTTCTTCGCCAATGAGCGTACATGTATGTAACGATACATCGGGTGTGCTGGCGCCCTCGAAGCAAACTAACACCCTAACTTAGTCCTCTCTTGGCTCAGCTTCACAGTGACGCTGTCAGCCCTTGCCGCTGGTCTGCTCAACTTCGGTGACCGCGTTGGCCGATTGAGTGCGGCGCTGTTCAGCCTTGTGGCCGTAGCTATTATGCTGTATGCTCTTGTCACATACCACTGGCGCGCGCAGGCAATCCGGAACCGTGGAAGTGGCCCATATGATGACCGCCTTGGTACGTATAGTATCTATGGATCAAGCGTTGTGGATGGTATACTTATGCATTTCTTTCAGGTCCGACGATTCTGTCCGTGCTTCTTCTTACCGCGATTATTGTCAATTTTGTGCTCCGCTTCAACGAGTAACTTTCCTTTCTTCTCACATGTTTCATTGGTATCGATCGCGTGATGTTCTTTCGTATGGCGCCGGTCCTTAAAGATCAAGTCTACTAGCTGCCGTAGATGTGCCTGTAGCTAAAGCTGCCCTCTGAGCAATAGGGTTCGCATGAATTGTCACTCCCTGCATCCGTATGTCCTGGAGGGGCCGGTGCTTGGCATTCACGGGCACCTTCTCCATCAGTTCAAGTGTTCCACCGAGCTCTGCACCATCAATCACCTTGCCAAAGATAGTGTATTTGCCGTCGAGATGAGGTTGCTTGCTGTAGGTGATGAAAAACTGTGGAAGGATCGAGTCAATGCCCAAGTTCTCGCCCCGCTTGCTTACCTGAGACTTGTTCGTGTTCGGTGCACTGTTCGCCATCGCTACCACCCCACGCGCGTGAAACTATTCGTCAGCGTCATCATCCCACTCACGCCGATCCTGGCGCTTTCAATGTGTTGCCTGACAGGACATACCTTGAGTGTAGCTCGAATCTCATCTTGGAATGGCTCACCCCAAATGGACTGGCCACCCTTGCCTGTGCCAGAAGGGTCACCTGTCTGCCCATGTAAGTCCGAGCGCCAACTCAGACACAAGCGTACCTGTATCATGAACCCTTCCATTTGTAAGAATTCACAGAGAACCCTAACCACATACCTGCCATATTTCGGTGCCATTTCACATCGTCATAGGTCCCTGCCGCACAGTGGGCGAGAAAGTTTTCGGCCGCGCGAGGCACCGCTTCACAAAACACCTCAATCTGACTTTTGAGCGATGTTTCTCTTACGGGAATGTCGACATACCTTGATGTCACCGAGCGTAGTATGAAGTGTGACGCTCATTGCATCCAAATAGATGCGTCAGGAAGTTGACAAGGTCTTTGTGTCTGTGCTCTCAGCCAGAGGGCGAATTCTCGTGCGCCACTGGAGAAAATAACGCGCGTCACACAATGTGGCGAAAGAGCCAAAACTCTTGAGACACCTAAGCCATCCACTTTCCTGCCGGAGCATCTTTTTCACTCTCTTTCTTTGCCCTCATGCATTGCATCATTGTCGATGCTACATGAACAACACCATGTGCTTCAAGCAGCATCGATCCTCACGGGCGACCGCGACATTGAGTTAGGCATTCGCAAACTTGCCAAAGGCTCCGCTTGTGTAGATCATGTGCTGCAGCGCCGACTCGAGCTGTTTCTTGACAGTGGCGCCTCTCTCTCACCACCTGAGTATCTGCTCAGCATGCGTGCGTCAGTCCAATGGCTAACTGGTGTGTGGGCATGGACGTGTGCGCTCGAGATTCATCGGTTAGCTGAGTCTCACGAAGCGCCCACGCAAAAAGAAGCCGCCCCAATTCTTGGTGTGAGAGACTTGAATATGCTAAAAAAACTCGTGACCGTATCATTCGCATGGCTCATCATCCCTGCAATATTGGCCTTCGATGCTGCATATCCATCACCACCGTGTCTTGACGAGCTTGTCTCGGCTTTTCGTACACTTTTACACAAGAATACCTCTCGATCCAGCAGCTTGACGGCCTTACCTGATTCGCCCATGGCACATACGGACGTGGCCATCCTGGTGATGCGCATGTACTTTGTGGATGTACTTCGTGTGCTGATTCGCCTGGCCTATGGCTGCAGTTCTACTCACGCGCATGCTCTGCTTGATGCTCTCCTAGAGGCCCTGCCGACAATGTCCGTGCTTACGGCCCTTCGGAGTGTTCCGATGCCTAGTGCGCTCGCTTCGTCTGCATCGGCAACATCTGGCGAGGAATCGCAGTCGAAGCGGCCGCTACAGCCACCACCTCGTTTCGTTCGCGAGCAATGTGCTCGCCTGCTGTCGTTGCAGCTTCTGCGCCCGTCCGGCACACGTTCGTTGCTTATTGCCATGCTGGGTGCAAACGAGCACGATATGCTTAGTGGTGACATGGACCTCGAGTCGAACGACGGTGACGCTTCTCTCGCGCGCCTCGATAGCGTCGCTAAGCTCTTATGCACGCCACCGAAAGGTATGCGCCGCACCACCTACTACATGGACATGGTACCTCATATCCTATCTGTGCTTGATCCCGTCACGCCACCAGGGACAACCCCTGTCCATGGAATACATCGTCGAGCTGCTGCTCTGTCCTGCGTGCGCATGTTTGAGACCGATTCACATGCGATGTGCGCGGCTATGCAAACACACGTCTGGAATGTCCTTCTGCCGACGCCTGGCGAGTCGCCGCCGTCCTCTGCGTCTGCCGTTGACTCGGCCTTACGGCAGCAGTACGCAGCCATGATATTAGCGCCACCTGCACCACACTGGATCCACGCATTGTGTGGGCCAGTGCTGAGTCGGTTCCTCGCACTCGACACGCACCTTCATGCGCCATCTAGCACGCCGCGCATCGTCGACGCCGTGCGTGAGAGTCATGCAAAGAGCCTGGATGAGTGTCTATCTACCTGGCTCAGACTCGACAGCGACGAGGGAATCATACGTCTGTTGCACGACGCTCTGCGACAGGCTCTGAACGAGTCGTGGCACTGGCAGGATACTCCGCAGGGCGTAAGCCTTGTACAGTCTTCGGCCTCAGAGACGGACGTCGTATCACTTCTCGAGCGGCCTGCATCATTAGAGCGTGTGCTCCGACCGGAGTCGTTGGACGATGAACCACACATGCCCGAGGGTCTCTCGCGCACGTTTGCATGGACAATTGACCCTGCCCGAGTCTGTGATATTTTGCACCGTGCGAAGCGTACATCCGTGGCTAGTGCTCTAGTTCTCGATGCGATGGAGGAGCATCGGCGCACGCGTAGCAAGAGGATCTCAGGACTTACACACGATGATCCTATAACGCTCGAGCGGCACGCCGTGTACTTCCTTCAACTCATCTTCCAGCTGCTCTCAACGTTTGGCCAAGACTTGCTGCAAGGCGACATTGAGCGTGTTCTGCACTTGGTTGACTTTGCATGTCAGGATGAATCGGCCTTAGATACCGAGCTGTGCAACACGGCGCTTGAGCTTCTCCTTGCTCTGCTGGAACAGAACACTACGCTGACACCAGCATCGACGCCGATGCTGCGCGTCATTTTCGACAAGATTGAACGCCTCCGCGATGCGCCGAACCTCGACACACGGGCGCTGAGTCAGGAACTCGCCCTAACACTCTCTGCGAGAATGAAGCACGTCTCCCTCGCATCTAGTGCTCCTGCTGCAGTTGATCAGGCGGCTTGCTCCAAGACACCGAATGACAAGGCCGCGACTTTACCCGACTACCTGTGCGTGTATGAAGAGGCACTGCAGTCACTTCAAGACCCCATTCTTCCCGTTCGCGCACATGGGCTGCACTTGCTTACACGGCTTGTATCAACAGAAACGCGACTGCATTCGGCACCATGCTATGGCCATGAGCTCGACCCTGCGCTTGTGCCAGCGATATTAGACTTGTTTCTTCGAGCGATCCAGGATGACGAGAGTTTTCTCTATTTGAATGCGGTACAAGGCCTTTCACAAATGGCCACGGGCTGGCGCGAAGCCGTGCTTCGTCCTCTGATGGCTATCTATGTTGGTGGGGACAAGACCAGTGATGGAATAGCACATACTGTGGCCTATGGAAACACGTTGTCTCAACGTGAAACAGATCAACGGCTGCGCATCGGTGAGGCGATGCTGCAAGTGCTCCAGCATCTCGGTGAGGCAGCGGTGTCAGAGTTGCCCCACATTGTCCCACCGCTCTTGACAGCCGTACGCAACCCCGTTTTTCCAGCATCTCTCCGCAGTTCCTTCATCTCTATTCTCGGCACCTTGGTCGAGACCGCCCCCCAAGCACTTGCCGCGAATCGCGTGTCGATTGAGATGGTTCGTATGTGCACGGAGCTCCTGCAAGGCACAACGGAGCGGCGTCCCATGCGGCGGCGTGAAAGGGTACGAGCAATGGTGCATGGCACGGATGCACTGGGCCAGCGGACAGAGCGTCGTCTGGGCGGATCAGATGACGAAGATGAACTTGACGCTGATGACGACGGTGGCGCTCGTGACGGGACATCTTCGACAATGTCTATGGCTCATCGAGAAGAAACAAGCGGCATAGATACTGATGTTCATCGACCAACATTGCGCCGCTCTGCTTTGCTTCTTCTGACTTGGTTACTCCAAAAGACTGTGCAGCAATTGGATGAGTACCACGAAGCGTGCAGACGTGACGTGGATCACGTGGATGCACCACTTACTGCACTACGACTTCCTGGTGGTGGTATGCTGCCGGACTTGGGAGGGCGCCCAAAGCCCGTGCTGCCTCCGCTGCTTGTGCCTGTGGACACGCTCAGTTCGTTCGTCCCGATCGTATCGTATATGGCACAAGAGGATGCCGATGAAATCGCACGCATTCAGGCACGCGACTGTCTCGACTTTGTTGATCGAGTCAAGACGGCCTTCTTAGGTGGATAGAGTGCATAAGCAACAAAGGCAGTGCAATGCCCGTTCTGCGGTAAGGTGCGTGCATCGTCAATGACTTGCGGATTGTGTTACAAGGTTCTTGCCCGTTTTGTGGAGGGTCGGCAGGACATTGTGGTGTTGTAGCGACCAGTTAGACAACCGGTTAGCCAGGCTGTCAGCCTGCCATTTTATAGGAACACGCGTGACTTCTCCAGACAACACAACGTGACTGCGATCCACGCACGTACAGTGTCGACATGTCGAAGACGTGGGATCATGCGCAGAATGCTGCTGGGACACCCATCGACGAGCGAAACTGTCAGCTGTTTGGTTTTGTGTCGATTCTGACGCAGCTATTGATGGGTGTCGTTGTTCTTGTGACGTTGCTGTACAAGCGACACCAAGAACGGCCTCGGCGTGCATGGCAGATTTGGATGCTTGATGTATCGAAGCAGCTGACTGGTCAATTATTTGTGCATATTCTCAATGTCATGTTTAGTGCTGTCGGCACAGGACAGGATGGCATCAATCCTTGTTCGTTATACTTTTTGAATATTCTTCTAGACACAACACTAGGTACGTGGCTAAACGCCCATTTCCCCCCCCCCTCCTGCTTACAAAGTACAGGCATCGCCATACTCTATGTTCTTTTACGTGGATTGCTGCACACATGTCAGTATGTGTTTGGATGGTCAGGCTTCGTATCAGGCGAATATTCGGCACCCATGCGCGATGGTCGTGTGGCTAGCATGCTAGAGTGTTGGCTTCGACAGACGACCGTTTACGTGATAGCTCTTGTTCTGATGAAACTATTCGTGCTGGCCCTCATGAACATGCTGCCATTCTTGATTCTTTTTGGGAGCTGGCTCCTTAGCCTTTTCGGCACCCACCGTTCACTGCAAGTCGTGTTTGTCATGGCTATCTTTCCTATGGCAATGAACATGCTCCAGTTCTGGATCGTCGACTCCATGTTACTGTACAAGCCGAGCAGCACGGCTCCACCGTTGACCGGCCTGTATGAGCCTGCACGACAAACAGAACCTGATGATGTTCATGTGACGAATGTGTCGGTCGACTAACGCCCTTCTTTTCCTCCTTCCACTTATGCCCCTCACGCTTAGACCATCACGCCTTCTCTCCCATCTCCGTCATCGCTCCTGTACGTGCCCACTTGTATGTATATAGTGCATGACTTGTATACCCACGATTGGCTCCAGTTGCACGTGTACATAAAAACATGATAAGACGCTAACCACGTGCGCACGTGGTCTGTCCGTGCGCCGCATCATATGTATAATACATGCATCCATTCGTGCGATATGCGCGCACAGACCCATGGACGGGACCCAACGACGAGGCCTGTGGGGCGATACAGTCGTCCATATAGCTGCACGAGCGTCTCACCACCCTCCCGCTACAAAGCTAGATCATCTATGTCGTCCGTCAAGTATCCAATGCCCGAGTGCTGGTATGTATAAAGGGGGGCAATCGAGAGTGTGTGTGTGGGAGAGAATGGGAGGAAGGCGCTTATGCATATGTGCTGGTACTAACTATCAAGGGGCCATCGTGGTGTATGTATACTGAAATACGAGGAACATCGGGGCTGACAGGCGCTCGTACTCTCGCGTGAAATCGACAGGCATCAGCTGAGTTTCCTGAGAACACTCTCCGTTCATTCGCACAAGCCATCAAGGACGGATCTGAAGGCATCGAGAGTGGTACGTGCGTGTATGAGAACAAGGTCGACCACTTACACGACCAGATGTACATATCACGGCGGACGACGTCATTGTAATGTTTCATGACATGACGCTCGACCGTACGACCAACGGCCACGGCCTCATTTCTGAGCATAAGTATTTTGGCGAGAATGGACTGGAACATGTGCGCACGTTGGAGAAACCTGTACAGCAAATCCCGAGGTTCGAGGAACTGTGTACACTGCTGATGAAGCCTGAGAATCGGCATGTCAAACTCAATGTGGACATCAAGCCAAACAATGATGCCGAACGCCTGTTCCGCATCATGGGTGAGACGGTACAAAAGTTCCCTGAGCACGAGAAAGAGCTCGCACCCCGTCTCATTCTTGGTCTTTGGCACCCGAAGTTTATTGCTCCAGCGAAGAAGTACGTGCCTTCGCTACGCCGCGCATACATTGGCGCCTCGCCGGCGGATGCGCG
>ERZ501061.413-NODE-413-length-15058-cov-3.629341_pt1 | contig 15058 bp, 7 predicted proteins | sample MGYA00510854_ERZ501061 | MGnify/ENA primary metagenome ERZ501061 (study PRJEB25958, sample SAMN03398515) | human skin metagenome | study: EMG produced TPA metagenomics assembly of the Human Skin Microbiome Metagenome (human skin metagenome) data set.
GATTTGAGTTTGGCTGATTCTGTGCCTGAGCCATGAATTTAACACCCAGTTTAATCTCATTGCTAAACACTTCACCTTTTTGCAAACGTGCGATATCAGTTGGCGTGGCTTGCACTTTGGCTTTTAACCCAAATTGCGCTTCGTCGGACAAAGTCACCCCAATTGTGGCAAGCTTGGGTTTTAATACTTCATAACCGTAAGATACCAAATCAATGGCATCATGCGGGGTATGGGTGGATTGATGGGCATGATTAAAACTGCTAAATAATTGCTCCACCATCGCGGTTGTCAGTCCATCATTGGATTTTAATGTAATTTGAGTAATGACTTGGGATTTATCCACCCATTGTTTCGCCGCTGCCATAATCGCATCGGTCAATAAATCTTGGTACGGCTTGGCGGATTTTTGGATGTTTGGCAACACAGTTACCATCGGCTTGGGCGCAGCTGTTGGCGTTTGAATTGGCGCTTGCACCCTCGTAGGTTGTGGCTTATGTGTCGTAGGCTCGGTATTCACCAGCGGCGACTGCATCGGCGTAACTGCAGGCACTGGATTGGGGATTGAAGGCGGTATTGTTGATTGCTGGGTCGGCATCGGAACCTGTTGCACAGGCATTTGATAAGCTTGAGCAGGCTGTGGTTGTGGCGAAACAGGCTGGGTTGGATACTGCAGCGCTACAGGTATCGGGGCTGAAGGTACTGGTTGCCCAATAGGTTCAGGCAAAGTGATTGGGGCGCGTTCAGGGTAGTGTCCTGTAGCAGATTTTTCTTCGGCAAATCGTGGAATCAGTCGCCCTAACACACTTCTATATAGACTGGGATACAGACTGGTTTTTTCGTCTTCGTCATCTAGCGCATAGCCGTCAAGCCGTTGAATCAGAAAAATTACCGAATTATCTGCTTCGCTGGCTGCGTCGTCGTCATCCGCTGTTTGGGCGGCATGGGTTTTAATCGGCAATATATGAATATCAGGCATGGTGTATTTGAGCGATTGGGTAAATTGTCGGTAGCTTTCTGCCATTTTCTTATTGGCAGTGATATCAAAACTCGTCGGCACGGAGAGCTGAACACTCACACGTTGTAAGTCATCAATGGCGGTGGTGTAGAGGCTAAAGAAATTTTCCATTTCATCAAACACATCGCTTGGGTGTTTGTCGTCAATGATAAAACGGTGATTGGTGGTGATGTAAGCCATAATTTACTCTTAATGGTGAAATTTTTTATTGATGGGTTTGTGTTTTTTTAACCGCTTGCGTAGCATCAGGCGCTAAATTCGCCACTGAATCAGCCAGTGGGTTGGCGCTGGTAGGACGGCTAATCGCCGAGCTTTGATACATCTGTTTGGCTAACACCATGCCTGCCTGTACCGCTCGGTTAATGCCATCGCGAGGGTCATCGACCAAGCCATTTTTAGTCCAGTTACGTTCAACCAATACCGCTACCGCTTTATCCCATTTGCCATTTTTATCTTTTAGCCCATAGACAAACCATTTATACGGACGAGCATAACACGCCACCGATGGCTGAGCTTTGCCTGCGCGAATGTCCGCATTGTTACACAGATTTGCCACCATACTGACGGTGACATTGGGGGTATAAAAGCTGCGACCGTTTTGGCGGGTGGGATAGTTAAAGCCGGGTGTGCCTGTTTTGCCCACCATCACGCCCTGTGTCCATGCACAGCTACCAATCGCTTGGTTACAGGCAGCAAAAGCTGTGCCATTGCCGCCGCCCAAACCTGTGCCTGCTAGCAGCGTACCTGATAATAAATTGAGCGCACCACGGGCGTCAGATTGGTTGATATTGAGAGGCATGGCACCGAGTTGGCTGGTAGCTGTGGTCAATGTCTCTTGACTTTGGGCATCGCCTCGCCAGGCTTTAGGACGCAGCGGAATTTGATTGACGCCCCACAAATCCTCAATCAAATGCACGCCACGACGCTGGGTCGCGCCATTATCGGCAATCAGCAGATTGGCAAACATATCCGACACACCCAGTACCGAGGTTTTGGCATTGCCTGCGCCAAACACTTGGTTCATGCTGGCATTGAGCATATCGCCCCCTTGACGACACGCCCCATTCATACGTCCGCCATTGGCTTTGACACAGCTTGCCACTTGGCTTTCGGTAAATTGCAATTGTTTGGTGGTGTAATCTTGCTTGCCATCGGTGAGCAGTACACCTGAAAAATAGCGGCTTTGTAGCATCGGGTCGCTATTATAGGCTTTACCAAACAATAAATCTTTAAATCCGCAATTCACTCCCCCTTTACCGGCACAATTCACACTCCATCCCATGTCATCACTGGCTTTTTTAAAGGCGGGCATACCTGGGCAAACGCCTTGTCGGTCACGTTGCAATGACATCGCACTGGTCGTGCGGTGACAATATAAAAAATTCGCCACTTTTTCGGTGGATGAGCTTGCCATCACTTGTTTGAGATATTGCGCTTCAGGGGTTTGCATATTTTTAAACCGTGGATTGGCGCGTACCAGTGCCAATGCTTGTACGGTTTTAACGGTCGAACCTGGGTACACGGTTTGGTATAACGCATGGTTCATGAGGTTTTGCTTGCTCCAGTCTTTTTTCCACAGTATCGGGCAACCTGTGGGCTTAATCGTGGTATCGCCATTATCGGCACGGTAGCAGTTGGAGTCAGCGCTAGCAAGGGCAAGCACGCCTTGGGTTTTGACGTCAATCACCGCGATACCGATACTGCGTACCAAGGCGTTCTCATACATACCATTGGCGACGTTTTGCAACGCAGGCGACAGCACGCTATCACAGTCCGTGCCATTGGGGTTATTGGTGACACAATCCGCTACTTGCTGGGCGGTGGTCTGTACGGCGGGATCTAGGGTTAACGCCATGTTGTAGCCGATTTTGATATCTGAGCCATCGACATTGATACTATTGATTGGCGGTGCCGTGAGTTTTTGCCACCAGCTGCGTTGATCATTTTTTTGTTGGTAGCTTTGATAAGCATCCAATAACTGACGGTCAAAATGGCTGGCGTGAATGTTGGACAATTCGCTATACATCAACCCTAGATTGGTCGGTAAAGCAACCTCAGTTTTGCTGGTGGAGGCAATCCGTTTTTTCGGGTCTTGCGTGGGTTTGTCTTGGAGGGTTTGCAGCACGCCATTGGCTTGGTTTTGAATATCGTTTTTGGTTTTATTAAAAGCATTGTTGGGGTCAGATGCTGGTGCATTGGGTAAAGTCGCCGCCCCTGTCAATGGTTTAACCGCCAAGGATTTGACCGACACCGGAATCAATCTAGGGTTATTACAAAGCTGGGTTAATGGGTCAACGTCACCTGTGTCAGTCATGGTATTGCCACGGCTATCGACATACAGGTAGCCTGTCTGATTGTCCGCCGTTTTGGCGGTTTTGATGTACACACAGCCCGGTAGCCCATACCAAGGGTTGGTTTGGGTGAGCCAATTGATTGGCATATGGGCGACATTGGGGTCGTTTTGGTTGCGGCGATTGGGCTGTTGTTCTCGCCATTGTAGTTGCAACAATCGCTCAGGGCTGGCAAGCGTTCTTAGCGCAAAGGCTAACGCGTCTTCGTTGATATGTTGCTCACAGGCTTGTTGCCAAAGGCTGGCAGTTTGCAATTGGTATTGGTTGGCCAGACGTTTTTGCTGGTACAAGCTGAGCAGACTTTGATTGACTCGGTTGATACTGTCGGTAAAACGGGCTTGGTTTTTGGGCTGAGTTAAATCGCACGTTTTGGCAGGCGTGGCGTTGACCGAACTTGATAGATTAGCGTTTGCACTTTGGGTATTAGTATTTTGGCTGTTGGCTTGGTTGACCACATCCGCCATACCCAGATTATCGACGACAAGTGACACGGCGTTTTCATTCGCCTCTGCATTGTACGTGGTATTTGAGGCGGTTAAGGGCGAGAGATACCACGCCAGCCAACCGATGAGACCGACAACAAATACCACCAAAATCACTTGTAAGTTGGTCAAAATGGTTTTGTAAAGCGCTTGAGAAACCCGAAAACTAGCAACTTTACCGTCGTTTTTGATTTTTTTGTTAGTATTTTTTGTTTCACTTGCTTGCGTATTGTCGGAGGCATTGGCAGGCGTGGTTATTTGTTCAACATCTACTGAATCAGCGACATTTTCGTCCTGTGACAGCGTGTCAGAACCTGTGTTGTTGACAGTTTCTAACTTGCCACTGTTCATAGTTTCTTGACTGTTTTCGTCTTTCGGGGTTTGGTTTTCGGTCATTTTGAACCTTTAATTTTTGCAAGCCTTACTAAAATTTGACGTCTCTACGATTGGATAAGTTATTGAGCATACGGTTTACGGTTTATTGCCGTCCAACATCAACTTTGGCTGAAACAGCGCCAAACTGAGCATAATACTATTGAGCCATAAATTACTGGTGCCATAACTTAAAAACGGCAACGTCACCCCCGTGAGCGGTAAAATCCCCAAATTTCCCGAAATGGTGACCAGTGCCTGAAACACCGTAATCACCACCCACAGCAAAATCACCCACGCCAGCAAAAAATAACCACCCGACAACAGCCGTGATTTCATCTGCTCACTGGCAAACGCCATCTGCTGACGGGCAATGAGCGCAAGCCACGCAAAATACACCATCATCAGCACCACACTGGCCCCGATACCCACCACTGCCATCACCGAGGTAATCGTATAGTCACTTTGCATCTGTAGCGGCACGCCCTGACAGCCCGATAAATGGCTGTTTGTTAAGTGATAACCACACCACGGAATATCGCCAAACCCATAGCCAATCATCGGCACACTATCGCGAAACCAATGCAAAATCGCCATCTGATCGTTGCTCGCCACAAACGGATTGACCCACGCATTGACCCGCTCGGCAGTACGCGCATCAAACCCGCTTAAATTCACCAATACCATCATCAGCAAAAGCAAAATCGCGGTACTCGACAACACGCCCAAAATATAACCCCGTCCGCCCATTTGGAAAATTTTGTTGGATAGCGCCACGCCCACCAAAAAGGTAAACAAAAACAAAAATACCAGCATGGTGCCTTTTTCATTGGCAATACCCAGTGCGATAAACGGCAACACCACCGCAAAAGCAAGCAGCAGGGTCATTTTTTTGGAGCGAAAGAACAGATGATTAATCAAGCCGCGTTGGTTAATCGCCAAAAACACGCCCAAAAACACCATCAGCCAAATCTTTGACAGTTCAGCGACTTTCGCACTGTCACTGTGAATCAACACTGCCAAGCCCAAATAGCCCACCGCAAAGGCAAGTAGCCACACACGCGCTTTAGTCATCGCCGATTTGACATTGCCCCAACTGCTGTGTAGTAAGTTATTGGCAACAAGGGTTTTAAGCCCCCAACTCAGCAAACTGCTAATCGGGCGAGCCAGGCTAATAAACACAAAACACCAAAACAAATCTTTGAAATGATTGAGAAAAATATAACGCAGTGACAGATAACTACGGGTGCTTAAATCAAATAAAATCATCAAACCAAAGGTGGCAAAGCCTACAAACAACGGATAAATCCACGCAGATGATAGCATGGCACGGTTGTCGGGGAATTTTTCCATGAACCGACGCATGGGGGAAAAAATCGTCAATACACTCAGTAGCACGCCGACGCAAAACAGCACGCCCCCCACCATCATCGGCAATATCACTGTATGGCTAACACCCGCAATAACCAGTCCCCACACAGTGATGGCTATCGGTAACACTTCCAGCCAATGCTTACGCCTCGACAGCCATAGCAAGCCCCACGTCACCCATGACCAAATACACACCTGAGTGAGCATTCCCAAATGCATGGGCGTGCCAATTAACGGCAGTAAATTGTTCGCTTGCAGGGCTTTTTGTTGGTTGTTATTGGCGTCATAGATACTGGCGACATCATTTGCTGATTGATTTAACAGTTTGGCAATGGCAGGCTGATTGCTAAACAGGCGATTGTAGGCAAAACGTCGATTACCATCGGCAACCGCAAGCAATGACACCGCAAAATTAGCTTGGTCGGCAGGGGATAATTTATCGGTTTTTACCGCCATTAGGTTGTTTAAACTATCGAGTTGCCCGCTAGCGTTAAGGTTTAGCCAATCTTGTCGATTGCTGAGTTTATCGCCCCCCAAATTCACTTCGGTTTCATTTTCAACCAGCTCAGTTTGGCGTTGCTGTTTGCCTTGGGCTTGCCATGCGGCCGCTAAGGCTTGTTGGGTTTTAACAAAATGTTGCTTTGCCTCACTCATTAATTGTGTGGGCTGACTGGCCTGGGCACAGGCTTGAGCCATGCCATAATTGCGGTCATTACGGTTGTCATACAGATTAGTAATAACGTTGTCACCACAATATTTGCTGAGCAGTTGCGGTTTGGCGATGCCTTCAGTATAGCTGGTGAGTTCGAGTTGATAACGCTGCAGTTTGGGCGAATGGGCGTAATCTGCCAGTAAAAATGCGCCAATTAACAGGAGCCATACCACCGCTAAAATTATGATTTCGCTCAACGTTTGCGCTTTGGCGTTGGGTTTTTTGCTGGCTTTTGTACGACTCACTATGTTTAGCATGGGGTTTTCCAAATTGATTAACTTTTTTTATTGTTATCCCTGTTTAAAAAATTAATTGGGGTCATACAACACCACCGTGCGCGCGATTAAATCATGCAGCGTTTGTTTACGGGCGGTAAACCACATCAAAAAACCAAATGGCAATAAGATAAGCTTTAAGGTTTCGCGGATTAACGCATGGAAAAAATTAACCCGTTGACCCTGCATACCAAACACCCACATACCCATAATCACCTTGCCCACCGTTGCTTGTCGTCCCAAACAGGTCAATAACGTCATATAAAACAAATAAAATCCATACGCTATCAAGGCAAGCGTTTGATCGGTAAACCCACGAATGCCAAGCTGCGGTAAAATCTGCGGCAACAATAATTGATAAGCCAATCCCAATAATAAACTCACTAACGCTAAATCAAATAGATACGCCAATGCACGGCGCACAAAACCTGCATACAGCATGGTATGAGCCGGCTTACGAGTCTGCAGCGCAGTCGAAGGCAGCTGATTGGTAGTGGGCGTTGGGTATTGGCTAGGTTGCTGTGGCTGTACTGCGGGAGCGACATAATGTTCGGGCTGGGTCACCTGAGAGGGCTGAGGCGCGTTATAGGCACTGTCATAGGCATTATAGCCACTTGACTGTACAAACGAATTCGCTTGCTGCGGCTGAGTATGATTATCAGATTGTTGCGCAAACTGACGACTGCCACAATTTGGGCACATAACCGCAGTTTTTGGTAATTTTTGACCACATTGTTGGCAGACAATAATCATAGATGTTTACTACCCTATTTTCATATTTTTAATTTGACGATCCAACCACCCAGTTGTAGGGCGGCAAGCACTCAGCGGGCACGGGATTTGCGCCGCTACTGTTTTGCTGGTCGATAATGGCTAACACTTTCTCGGCGATGGGTACCAATTCTGGATAGGTTTGCGGATAATTTAACATGTTTTGGCAACGTTTTTGTTGATCGTCCGTGGTATAAAACTGCGCCAATAACGACCCCACTGCGCCTTTGTCATCACCCGCTTGCAGTGCCATTGCCGCTGCCAATTCAATCATATAAGTGTTGGGGTATTTACTGCTATCACGCGGCGTTTGTAGCGCATAAAGCAAAAAAGATTTGCTATAAGGATAGTTATTTTTAAATAAATAATAAGCAAAATTGGCCGCATATTCGCCTTGATTGGGGTTGTTTTTGACCGCTTGCGCTTGAAGATAAACGGCGGCTTTTGGGTCTTTTTTGCGCCAGTAATAGCTTTTTGCCGCTTCATTGAGTTGTTTGGCGAGCGTTTTATTCGTGGGCTGCTGTTTAAAATAGCCCATATCCGCGTTGCGAAAGGCTTCAAGCGAGTATTGCTTTGTCGCATTGATATCTTGGCTGTAACCAAGCTCTTGCAGCTGTTTGAGCGATGGCTCGGCAAACTCACCCACCTTGACTACGTTATCAAAAAACTCAGGGCTAATACCGAGCGTGTCTTGATACAGCTTGGCTACGCTAGTTTGCGACGAGGAAGAAAAAAAGCCACTTTGCTCTTTAAGCGCTTGCGTCATAGTGGCTTTTGCAGTCGGTAGCGATTTGATGATGGTGCTGTAACTATTTTGGCTTTTTGGTTTTTTTTGTGGATTGTCATCGGTACTTGCCGCTTTGGTATTATCGGACTGATTGGTAGTGGCGGATTGATATGTTGTGGGTGTTGAGGCGGATTTTAACCTTGATACGCCATAGCCACCGATTGCCACTAGGGCAGCAATCATCGCTATCAGCCACCCTTTAGAGGGCTTTTTGACAGCTACCTCACCGGTGGCAGTGGTATGCGGTGGCGAAGTGGGTGTCGCATCTGCAGTATCAGTGTGATGCGCGGGTGCTGTTATCGCAGCTGTCATCGTATCTAGCATTGTATCTGGCATCGCCATTGAATGAGTCGCCGCTGTTTGGGTGGCGTCGTCGACTGCATCCCCTGCACCGCCGACATTAATGGGTTGGCTCGCTGTGACTCTGTGACTGCTAGATTGAGTATTGAGCGATTGCTCAAGCCGACGATTGTTTGCCAATGTTTCCTCATCCATCAAACCGGTCAAACCTGCGCTTGGCTGCTGACTGGGGTGATTTGCGGCAGTAGACGCTACAGAAGCACGGGCAGGCGTGGTCTGCCAGACGCTGGTTGTCGCTGCAGCGCTGATTGCGGATACAGGCGTGACGGGCGTGGTTAACGGGTTATTGGGTACGGTTAAAAACAGACAGCGATGACAGGGTTTACCGACAAAATGAATGTGGCTGGCATCATTGGGATAATTTTCACACACTTTAAACTGGCGGTGTTGAACCAATCCGCGTAGATGGTTTTCCCACTCGGCGGCGCTTGGGCGATCAGTTGGATGGGTGGATAAAAACGCTTTATCAAACATCGCACGGGTTTGGTCATCCCAACACACATGAATGCTATTTTTTAGCGGTGCAATCTCTGGATTTGGCTGCAAACCGTAAGCATATAGCCGCTCTTTGATAAATTGGTCGGTGTTGCGATGGGCAGCATTTTTTAATCGGTCTGACACAGGGATAAAATAAAATGGATGAATGCCATTGTTTAAAATTTTAAACAGCTCAATCGCCAGTACAAAACGGTCGTGTTTTTCATCCAACAAACCAATATCTTTGTGTTCATGATATTCAGGACTTGTCATTTCAGGTGATATGACAGGACTTGGATAAACGCTGCCATCACTGCCAGTAATACGGTAGCTATCACAGTCGATAAACCCAACGATAAAGCCTTTATAATCATCATCCATGCCCGTGCTTGGCTCTGGCATCAGGCGCATATTGGCTTCTTTAAAATCAATAAAGGCATGCCCATGACCATGCAAGTCCGCCATCAAGGCGCTAATATTGGCACACAGCTGCACGCGATAATTGAGACTCTGCTGATACGCGGTCAGTTTTGCTGCCTCTCGTGGGTACATAAAAGGATTGAGCGATAACGACCTATCAAAATCCAGCTCTGGCATGGCATAGCCAATAAGCTCATCCTGCTCGCCGACAATCAGATGTCTCACCCAAGCAAACTGGGTATAGCCTACCCCATTAATCACTTCATAAATATGCTCAGGCGGGCGCGCCATCATGGCTTGTAGTTTGGCAAGGCTGGGGTTTTTGGGATCGGTGGGGTTTTTAAAGATTTTTGCCACCAAATTGCCCGTGCCTAATAGATTGCCAAGACGGTAGACAATGCCCATACCGCCAGAGCCGATCTCATGAGAGATAGGCAAATCAATGGTGATACGCTGATTGTTTGCAATTAAATACGGCATGGACTATCTCTTGAGATGGGCAGATGAGGTGGGTAAAGCGGCTAACTCAGTGCTAGCAGCGGCACTCATATGATTTACTGGCTCAGTAATACCCAAATAGTATAGCTGTATTTGCTGATTGCCGCTAGAATCGCTGACCGTGCTAGCAGGCAAATGCGTAGAGGCGGTAGCTGCGGTATTGGTGGTAGAGCTAGTTAAAATTTCTGCTAACCCTTTATCGAGCGTCAGACTATCCAAGATTTCCGTCTTTTTGCTTAACCCAGCTATTTGGCTCGTTATCGATTTGATAGGCAAGCTAATTTGGCAGTTGTAGTAATGCATCGTGGGTTGGATGGTGACCCCTAAACTTGTCAAATCATGGGTATCGGTAACTGGCAAACAGCTTGCTTTAGCCGCAAGTTTGATAGCATGATTGTTAAATTGTGAGTCGGTCAAAGTAGCCTCGGTATATTGGTTTTGCAAAGCGGTACTCGCAGCGCTACTGGAAACTCTGGCAACCGTTGGGTTTTTATTAGCGACCACCGTGGTAACAGTGGCGGATAATAAGGGCTGATTCACCCTATTTTTGTTTTCGTTTTTATTGTCGTTTTTAGTTTTAGCGCTGCTTGTTTGTTTGGATTTGTGCTCGATGACATCGATAGACCCACCTTGCGGGCTAGCTACTATCACTTTTAGGATGGGATCATCGATGGGATTGCCACTATCGGTAACCGCTGCGACTTTGCTCAAGTCAATGGCATAGGAATCACCCAGTGCGTGCGCGGTCAGTGGGGGCGTTATAGCCGAGGTGGGCGTTGTGCTCGCCACCGATGCCGCAGTATTGGCATTGTTGACAGTTTGCGTCGGCAGCAATCGATCTTTATTTATCCAGCCCAATATACCTGTGCCAATGAGCATCGCGGCGCCAGCCATCATAGCGGTATTACGCCGCTGTCTGGTTGAGTCACTGACTGACTGCGAAGGCGGCAACACCTGCGACGTTGTGGCAGCTGGCGTTGCAGGAGCAGTATGTACACCACTGACACGGGTATTTTTATGATTGACAGCATCGGCATGCCAAACCGTGGGGTTGTTTGGTGCAGTCGCTATCGTGTCATTTTCTAGGGTGTCATTCTCTAGGGTTTCATTTTGCCCCTCAACCATCGGTTCAAGGTTTTGATAATGCTGTTGATTTTTTAATAACACCACCAAGGATTTATCATCACCGGTTAATCGATAGGTCGCAGGGTTGCCAAGCGCCTGTTCAATAATCGCGCTGCCCTGCTGTGAGCTTTGACTTTGGGTTAAATTAAACAGCAAGTTGCCAAAAAAAGGGCGGTAAATTTTGGGCGTAACACTTGCGCCTTCAAATACCAAGTCCGCACAGCCATCTGACATCAGTGCAAGGCAATCCACTTGCGATAAATCAATTGCCTCAACCCGTAAGAAGGATTGCCAATTGTCTTGGGTGATAAAATGCGTCTCATTGACGTATTCATTCTTGCTATCGTCCCCGTACACTTGCAAGTTGGTAAAATAATCAATGTGAGGATGGCGCACAACAAATTGGCTGGTGATGAGGGGACTATCACCGATTTGCACCAATAGTGCTTGATGATTTGAATGGATGAGTAGCCCAGTAAAGGTAGTGTGATAATCTCTTAGGCTCGATTCAGCGGGCAGCTGTGACTGCAGGTCGAGGCGTATTTGTGATAATTGCTCGATAATTTGCTGTTTGACTTGCACCAAATCAACCGCAATGCCCCTGTGACTGACACCGATACTGACACTGCGACTAACATTGAGACCGACACCGAGACTAAGCAGCATTTTGCCAATCGATTGACTAAAAAACGCTGCCCCCGCTTGGCTAAATTTTGCCGAGCCCGCCCCATCACATACCACAGCGACCAAACCGTCTTGGGTTTTTTGCAAATAGATACTGTCTTGATTGGGCAGGTTGCTGTCGATATGGGATTTACCAATACTGGATGCGCCATACACTTGCCAAGATGGTTGGACTGATGAGTGCGATGATTGCGCGAATAAATCCGTGGTTTGGTTCATCATTATCCCCAATTTTTTTAGGTTTTTTTATTGTCATGAGCGTTGAAGGTGATTGTCTTTACCATCAACTTTGAATGGTCGCCCACGGTGAGATGCTCCCTAATTGCACGGTTTCCCCAGGCGCAGATTGTGACACGGTCTTAAGACTCGCGGACAACCACACAAAAAATTCGACAAATTTAACGGAGTTGAGATGCACGGGCGGGGTTAAAATCGACAGTTGCTTGAGCATCTTAACTTCTTGCACGCCCGCATCAATGGCAATCGGATAAATAATACATTGATTATTTTGCTCGGCTTGGTGACATTGATTGATAGCCGCCTGCCACACATCTTGGCTATCGGTGGGCAGACCATCCGTCATGGCAATAACCCAAGGACGGGTATAATTGATACCGTTGTCGCGTAGATTGATACGCTCTTGCTCAATCAAATTGAGCGCAAGTAACATACCTTGCCCGAGCGGCGTCATGCCATTTTCACGAAATTTAATGGGGAAAAAATCAATCGCATCCGTCCAATCCATCATCAGCTCTGCAGTGTCATTGACCCCGCCCACGATGACAATGGCTAAACGCACACGGTTGCGGGCTGTTTCATCTTTCATCAAATCATGATAAAACGCTTCAATCCCTTCATTGAGCATATCGATACGGCGTTTGTCGCCATTGCCTGAGCGTATCGCCATTGAGCCTGACAAATCCAACACCAAAACGCACAGAGTACGCTGAGCAACGTTATTGCCGTAGTCGATTTCACGAAACTGGGGGGTGAGGGCTTGCGGGATGGATGGCGGCGTAGAATTAGTTGCGGTTTGAAAATTGGGTATGGGGTTGTGGGCGACCATAAAGATATCCTATTTTTATTAAAATTATTGTAATCGGTATCTCAGCAAAAGCCGATACGAAAAGCAAGGTTTTTTGTGGGGATTTAATTAACAACCCTCAAAAATATTTCTACAATCTTACCAGAAGGGCTTAAATACTCCCCCGCCCCGTTAATCATAAGTTATAAAAAACCCCTAACACGCGGTTAAGGGTTTTGATGATTTAAGCTATCTTAGTTTTTTAACAGGCTTATTTAATAAGCCCATGTAATACGCTTAGTCTTTTAACACTTCTGCCATGGCATTGGCTACATAGTCGATATTGCTAGCGTTTAGACCGGCAACCGAGATACGCCCATTAGCGACCATATAGATACCAAAATCTTTGATAATGCGCGCTACTTGCTCAGGGGTGAGACCGGTATAGCTAAACATACCGTTTTGCTTGGTGATATATTCAAAACTGCGACCGGGTAATTTGGCTTCTAAGCTGTCACGCAGTTTTTGGCGCATGTCTTTGATACGATCGCGCATCACATACACTTCTTGTACCCATTCATTGAATAACGCTTCGTCATTCATCACGATATCAACCACGTGACCGCCATGCGAAGGTGGGCTTGAGTAAATGCGGCGGATATTGAACTGCAATTGACCTTGTACCGCTTTGGCTTGTGCTTCGTCTTTACACACCACAGATAAACCGCCAACGCGTTCACCATACAGTGATAGATTTTTTGAGAATGAGTTACTGACAAAGAACAACAAGCCCATGTCCACTGCTTTGCGAATCGCATAGACATCTGCATCCATGTCTTCACCAAAGCCTTGATAGGCAATATCCATAAATGCAAGCAAATTTTTCGCTTTTACTACTTCAAGCACTTGATCCCATTGCGCTTGGGTCAAGTCAACGCCCGTTGGGTTATGACAACAGGGATGCAGCAACACCACATCATGGGCTTGCAAGGTGTTTAAAAAGGCAATGAGCTCATCAAATTTGATGCCATTGGTCGCTGCATCATAGTAAGGATATTTGCCCACCGCAAAACCAGACCCTTCAAAGATACCAATATGGTTCGCCCACGTTGGGTCAGACACATAGCATTTGGCTTGTGGAAACCAAGCATGAATAAAATCAGCCCCGACTTTGAGCGCGCCTGAACCACCGATGGTCGCTGTGGTTGCCACACGTTTGTCTTTTAATACTTGTGCGTCTTTACCAAACAATAGGTTTTGGCAAGCCGCGCGATAACCTGGCAGACCGTCCATTGGCAGATAGGGACGTGGTTTTGGTGGATTAGCGATTTGTGCTTCAGCTTTTTGCACACAGTTGAGGACGGGTAATTTACCGTCATTATCAAAATATACACCCACACCCAAATTAACTTTGTCGGCACGTGGGTCTTGTTTATGCTTGTCCATCAACCCCAAAATCGGGTCACCTGCATACGGTTCTACATGTGAAAACATGAATAGCTCCTACATTTAATTGATAAGTTTGACTGCTAAAAAATTTACGCTAACGTGGCATTGCCCAAATATTCAATGTCAACGGATAAGGATAAACCTTGTAATACAATAAAACAACCGTCACGCCTATTTTTTTGCTGGTCTAAGCGCTTTAATTAGCAAAAATTCAAGCCTTTTAAAGTGTCCTGTTCAATGGGTTAATTGACCCATGCAGTTACATTTTTTCACAGCAGTTATCGCATAAATTGCAAATTTTGCGTGTTATTTACATTTATAACTTATATTTCTATCAACAATATGCGCATAATAATTTCATCAATTCCGTGTGTATTTTTGAGGAAACACAACATGATGACTGCTATAAAAAAATCCCAAATCGTTGCCGCGACAGTTGCGGTGATTGCCATGAGTGCCGTGGCAACCCCCAGTCATGCGCGTACCGTTAAAGCCGCCGCTAAGAAAACGACAACGGTAACCACGACCCGCGTGGCGCCAAAAACCACAACGATTGTTAATCAACATATCGATGGCACGAGCGATACGGTGATGGTTCGCCCCAATGGATTTACCATTGTTGACGGTATGCCATTTTACCCGACACAAATTGTCACCACGCCGACCTATCGCACTGTCTCTACGCCTGTCGTCACTACCACAGCCCCTGTGGTAACAACAGCCCCTATTACAACACTACCTAGTACCACTGTAGTGTCAACATCGAATGTCAATACCACCACCCCAGTGACGGTACAAACAGGCTCAGGCGCGACAGTAACCGTGTCAAAACCTGCTACCGTTGTTTCTACTACTACGACAACTCCCGTATTGCTACCGGCATCA
>ERZ501061.415-NODE-415-length-15043-cov-4.293568_pt1 | contig 15043 bp, 9 predicted proteins | sample MGYA00510854_ERZ501061 | MGnify/ENA primary metagenome ERZ501061 (study PRJEB25958, sample SAMN03398515) | human skin metagenome | study: EMG produced TPA metagenomics assembly of the Human Skin Microbiome Metagenome (human skin metagenome) data set.
GATCTCCATGGGTTTGTCAAGCTGACGATAACACTCGGGGCGCTCCAGGTCGAGTGACGCACTATCGTAGTCTGCAAGTACCCATGGGAAGATCGGGAACTGCGTCAGGTCGTTCATCGTGCGCCCAGCGATCGTGTTGAGTATCATAAGGTAGTCCGCGTTGGATATGCGCCGTTCTTGCCATGCGAGCGTCTCGCGACCGACAGGTGCGCGGCGTAGCACAACGCCGGTGATGCGTGCAGGTGCCAACGGAAGCTCGCGAATGCCCTCGACAAGCGCCTCGCTGTCCAGAAAGACGTGCGGCACTTTAGTTCGTACAATGTCCTTGAGCCGCTTCATCTGTGCCTGCGTGGAGAGGACGAGGAGACAGCTCTGGCCATCGTGGGAGAAAAGTTCAAGCGCTGTCGGACGGTGAAGCCAAGCACGATCCAAGCATAGGCGCAGGCGGTCCCAGCGCCACTTTTGGACAGGCTCATTGCTCTGTGTAATCTGACCCACGCCAGCAGCCAGTATCAAAGCATCGCGTTCGTGGGATGGCGCATCCCAGACATTGACGATCTCGCCATTCGGGCGCTGGAAGTAGTCATCGAGTAGGTACATGTGCCGCGTGCCGACAATCAAGAGACTACTTTGCAGATCGATGCCCACGACGCGGGACGTATTGAGAAGGTCCTCGACACTTTCGCCTGGCTCGAGTGTGCGCAGAATACAGCGCACCTTGTCCTCGAACTCCTCTGGAGGCGGAATGGGTGCTGGCGCCATGACTGCTGCTGAGGCCGCGTGTGCAGAGCGTCCAGAGAATGGCGCAGTGAGTGCATCAGATGGCATGCCCTCCATGGGCGTGTTGATATCGACGAGTTCCGGGAGGGGCGTCGCATCCTGCTCTGAGACATGCAGATGCATGTCAGGTGCATGTGGCATAGATACGGACACACAAGACACATGCTGGGGCACGGCCCACAGTTTGATCCGCGCACGACCAGGCCCTTCGGTGGGATCAAGGCACCAGTTGCCAGAGGCCTCTGGTGACGAATGCAAGCGGAGGAGATCGCGGGACTCGGTCCATTGGCGCCGAATGAAAGCGACGTCTTCGCGTGCATCCTGTGCATTGCGAGCAGCGCGCAACGCGTCGTTTTCCCTGAGCGCGGCATGCCATTGTCCAATGCGCTCGTGTACTTGGAGCTTGTTCAAGACCTGCGGCGAGACGTGAGGAGTCCATGCCTTGACGCGGTTCCGGCACAAGCTGGTGAGGAACGCCTGTTGCGATGCAAAGGTAGACGCCCACGTGGAAGCAAAAGGAAGAGGGTCCGGCACCTGGTCGAGCGGAAGCTCAACAAGGTCCGGCCAATTCGCGCCGATGAACGTGAGACACAAGCAGGCGTGCCGGTCGGCCGATGCACGTTGGACAAGCCACGCATGATACACGACGCACTGGATGAAGCCTAGGTCGGAAGCATCCGTGAACATGAAAGAGCGAGCTTCATAGCAGAACGCAAGCGCCGTCGAAGCTTCCTGCGCAGCAAACGCATGCAGCACATTACGCTCGAGAGCTAACGTTGTCTGCATGCGCGTTTTGAACGAGACGAGGTTCGGTGGCGCATACACGACAAGCTGGGCGAGATCAAAGATGCGGAGCTGTAAAAGCAGCGAGCGCAGCGATTCATTCGAGGCCATCTCCAGCAAGTCTGAGACAAGCTCGAGCGTGTGGCGCAGTACGGTGCGCTCGCGGATGAGTCGATCTAAATGCACGAATAGCGGCGTGTAGACAGAGATGCACAGGCGCGACTGCATCAGCGGATCTGGTGTTGGCATGGCCGAGTGCAGGTTGTGCAGGAGTGTGAGCGTGTGCGAAGAAAGAGTCAGCTCGGCAATCCGTGCTGCTAGCATGTCAAGTATATTGTCGCAAAGAGCGGCAACGCGGGGACCGCACGGCTCGTCAATGAAGCGCGGCGCCGTGGCACGGAGCAGGGAAACGAGCGTCGGAGCGAGCATCAGCAGAGCACGCACACTCTCATTTCGAGAGTGCGCAACGAGCAAGCGGACGGAGTCTTCCAGCACAGCCAGCCTCGTCGTGTCGGCCAGTGCCATGGGAAGTGATGCGCGCCGCTTCTTGGGTGCGAATCGGCATGCCATAAGGCCGTGTGTCAGGCACTGCACTATTACACGCAGTGCCTGTGCATGACAGATATCCTGGTCGTATGCTCGAGGAGCAAACGTCCTGAACAGCGATGACTTCGGCAGTCGTGTGCCAAGAAACAGGGTCCACATCCATGGCATCACACACGGCACGTCCCAGTACATTGGCAGCGTCCGTTCCAGCACACGGAAACCGCCGAGCCGCGTCCATGTTTGCGCCAGCGACGGCGACGCGCTCAGCAGCATGCCGATCAGCTCGAGAACGTTCGGCACGTCTTCGCGTGCCAGGCCAGGACGCGCAAGAATCATGAGCCACTTGGCGTGCACGAGCTCAGCGACCATCGCCACACGCTTTGTATCGTCGGACAGCATGCGTACAAGCACATCGAGCCATGCACGTGCCATAACGAGCGTCCGAGTATTTGGCTTTGCACACCGAGGCACCAGCGTTGCCGCACACTCAATCGGAGGGTATGGCGAATCGGCATCTGTTCGTGCACGCGACGCACCAAGCGCTTGCGGCGAAGGAGCGGTCTGACCAAGCGTCATTGTAATAAAGTGCATGGTCGCCTGGACGTTTCGCGGACGGAAGTAGTGTTCCAGGGCAGTTTTGACGGTGTCAGTCAAGAGCTCGACGGGGACGAACGGCGCTGCCCGAGCAAATTGGATGATGCGCCGAACAAGATGCACATCTCGCAAACGGCGGCTTCCGAGTGGCAACACACGGCGAAAATGCACCACGTACGCCAGCTGCACATCATACGGCGCATGCGCCCAGAGAGAAGTGTCAAGTAGGACAGTGCGGTACAGCGGAATGTTGGCTAGCCGCCCGTCGGGCATGATGGCTTCTTCCAGCAAGTGCACAATGTCCGGTGTCAGCATATGCAGCTGGGACCGTAGAAGCGCTCCCAGCATGCTGTATGCTTGCAAACGCTCGGCGTCTTCAGCGAGACGCCACGAATGCGTTACGAGGCGCAGGAAAAGACGCACAACATGCACGAGTGCACGACTCGTGTCGGCACGCTCAATGAGCGCAAGCAGCACAGCGCAGCCGCCGATGCCCCATACCGCCTCATCAAGTGCGCGAGGATGACGCACCGTTGGCAGGCCCTGGAGCACGCCGTGGCCATGAGCTACACGTGCAGCGTCAGAGATGCGCGCAACGGCCTGATTCAAGACAAGAACGGCAGACTTTGTGCGAAGCGTGTGAGCCGCCTGCAGGTGAAAGTAGAAGCCAGACAGAGGGAATATGTCGGCAGCCGCTGAGTACATCGCTGTACGCAAGGCGACATAGGCCTGGCTCAAAGTCTCTGGGTCACTGGCCTCGGCAAGAGCATCCAAACGCGCTTGCATGTGCGCCATACCAGAGTAGGTTAAAAACCTAGCGAGTGGGCCTTGCAGGTTGCCTGTATAGAGTGGCATGAGCTCATGTAAGAGTCGCGGCACACTAGACGACACCACTCGGTCGTGCAGAAACGCCGACGACAGCGACCACATCACGTACGATCGGCCACTCGAGCGCACAGGTATTGCGCCAAGGGACACAGACGCAGGATGCGGAAAAGCACCAGGCCACGGTACCTGCAGCGTACACGCGCGTTGACCGTCCACATACACATGTACCGTTGACTCAACATTCGGTGCCGATTTTGCATGCGTCAGGACAATGTGGTGAGGAGTCCGGAGGGCCAGCTTCGTGCGTGGAAGCGCATACGTGCCTTGACCCAACCCTCCTGGCTTGTACACGAGCGACTCTAGCCCCAAGTCGATGGAAATACGCAGCGACGCACCCTCAGGCCCCAACTGCAGGATATCAAGGACGGCAGGCATCTCGTGCTGTACTTCTATCAGCTCCAACGTGAGCGCAAGTGTAAAGCCCGTCGACCGTGCATCATCCGGAGGAAATGGCCGGTCTAATGCAGTAAGTTGCACACCAGCCGTGGTCGATGCCGACGCTTCATCAAACGCTTCAAACATAAGCGATGAAGGTCGATGGACGGCCAACGCTATATCATACAAGAGATCAAGCAGATCGCAATTGGCATCAAGGGACGGTGTCTGGAGCAAGTGTGCGAACACGGCACGGATATCTTTGGCATTCTTAATGCCATCTTGCAGCAAGAGACGCAGAACGCGTTCCTCCCACGGTGCCGGACGCTTTTTCATCCAGGCTCCGAGCACACGAGAAAGGACGGCCGTGCGTGAGAGTACGACGGCATTGCGGATACTTGTGCGAAGTAAGTCGTAGAGCAGGATATACGTGGTATGTCGAACGTAGGAGGAAGCTGACGTGTCGGAGTCAGCAAGCCGCAACGCACAATATAGCGCATGCGGATGGATGATGGCACGCGTCTTCCATCTTGGCCACGCATCAAGGTCACCATCATCAAAGTCGACATCCTGACTTGCACCACATTGACCGCTGGCTAGGGCTTCACTGACACCTCGAAACTGCTTTACTCCCTCGGCGACATCGCCAACGCCGATGCCAAATAGCAAAGCAACAACACGATCACTCATCGAAACTGCATCATTCAGCGACACAACCAAACTGTCCCATCCCAGGATCTGCTCAAATGAAAGCAGGTTGTCTCGACTGTGGGTAATGGCGTCAGTGAGGATCGACAACGCTAGGAACAATAACTGAGAACCATGCGCTTTCGTTGGGCCATTCGCTTCATCACTTTCCCGCTGCACAGCAGCAAGAAGTCTCCCTATAGCTAGAAAGCCGCCACACTCGCCAAATCCTTCATAGACAGGCGCACGGCGCCCGCCGTTATGCAGGAGAAGTGTATGGATTTCGGTGGCCACTTCCTGCATGGTATCATAGTCGGTAGAGGAGCACGCATGAAGAGATTCTACGAGCGAACCGAGCCGCGCTCCAGCGCGTTCTTGCCGCTCTTGCTCAAGAACAGATGCTGAGGGCGAAGAACTCCAAGCCTCGGTACCGTGCATGACCGCGCTCAAAGGCGGCGAAGTCTGAGCAAGCATGAGTGGGCTGCGCACGCTGCCGCTAGTATCTCGATGCATCCATGAGGACTCTGGCTTCACATTCGACATCACCTCCGGCGCCCGGTGGCGACTCGATAGTGAACAAGATGAAATCGAAAAGCGTTGGCCTTTCTGATTCGCCTCCGCACGACACACGCACGAGAGAAGAGTTTCGCCTCTCCCACCCCCCACCCAAATGGCACGGCGGCGCACGGTCGTGGTAGAAATTCCAATTGTATAGATACACACTTCCATACTTATAGAGCATTGGCACGTCATCTTCTACAAACCATCTGGTCATTCGCGACACAGAGCACGGAGACTTTGTTTCGCCTCCCTTTACGATGCCGGGGCAGCTCCATCCTGCATCGGCTGGACATCGCTGCTGGCCTGCTTTGAATAGTCTGTATACGAGTCAGTGTTGCCATCGCACACACCTTCCATCTCAGCGTCCAAATCCTCTAGCGTCTTTGTGGGACGCGCCTCCTTACGACGCTTCGCCTTGGCATGACGCTTCGCAGCCCTAGCGCTCTTACCAGCACCAGGCGGGTTCTGTTTCTGTGGCTGTGCAGGTGCAGCCATCGTCGCACGCGCAGGGTCCACCACGACCTCGATTTTCAGGGGACGCTCTGCGAGTGTGAGCATTGCAACACGGCCTGCTGCTGAAAATACATACTGCCATCAATCAAGCGGTTGTTGTACTGCGCATATGCACGCGACGCATCCTCAGCACGCTGGAACTCAACGGTCACCACACCAGTCGACTGGCCATTTGCTCGATAACTCATCAGAACCCGGCGGAGTGGCCCGATAGTCGTGGAGAAGAGCTCCTTCACCTGCGCCTCAGTCACATCCATCGGCAAATTGCTCACAATCACCTTGCCGCCCTGGCCTTGCGCTCCACGGCCAGGGAACACAACAGGTGGTTGCTGGCGGTTAGCTTGGCTGACGGCAGCCGCCGTAACAGCGCTCCCAAGTGCGGCAGCCTTGGCACCCTTTCCGCGCGAGAGACTCGATTGACGAGCACCCGAGCTGCGACGAGGACGCGGCGTCTGCTTGCGCTTTGTAGAGATAATTTCGTCCAGTGCTGCCAGATCGTCAGTCGCCAACCTCGCTGATGTTCACATACACTTGTCCAGATTCGATGCCTGTTGAAATTGTTAACGCAAGAAAAAAAAAAACAAACAAATCGTCAAAGCCAATGCCACCCTGTAAGTAATGTTATCCATCAACACGCCAGGTCCGCGAGCGTCGGGAACCGGGAAAGAAAGAGAACCTATCCGTCGTATAGCAGAGCTTGCGCTCCATTCTCATGTCATGCTTCATACCTAAATGAAGACTTACAAGCGCCATGGGATATTGAAGATGCGACGCCTCTGTCCCTGTATATGCATTTGGCGTCATGGGTAGGTGCCCACAGCCGTTGCGCCGCCAGTTTTCCACTCTGAAACGTCTGAAACACACTTGGCATCAATCTTCTCCCAAACCCAAGATAAGGGTGCCCTGTATCATAGTAGATCCCAGTGAGATCTTGACACATGAGGCGATGCATATGAGTGCATCCATCCGATCAGGCCGAACGAAGATCTCCTTGTCTTCCCCCGGTCCCCTCAGGAAGAGAGGATTTATTTGACGCATCCGCCAACTTCCTTCTGCTTCACGGGTTCCCGTATCATTCAAATGCTAACCATAATTCAATCTCTTTCGTTCAAGTTATGTGTTTGACCGATCGACACGCCCTCTGAAGAAAGTGATGCAGGCCGTGGTAAAACAGATAATGCCCTTGGATGTAAAGACTTCACTCCTGTACGCTCGGCCTCGGCCCACTACCTCAGACAGACCCACCGCCCTTATCCCACGCGCCTCTTACTCCCCTCTGCTCGCCCCTCCTGCAACATCTCTACCCCATTAGGCCCAAAACGAAGCAGCGTGGAATGATTCGGCCGAGAATAGGCGGTCGGTCTTCTTGCATTGGTAATCCGTAAAACCCCGAGCACTTCCAGCTTTGGAGCGCTAGTAGGGTGGGTTGTTGCCTTTGCACACACACAGTAGCAAGAATGCGTCCCAGCAGTATTGTTCAAAGTGGCATGCCTTCGGGCGAAAAATGGGTACGTAGCAACTAAAACCAAAGTATGCTTACGCTCTCGAAGATCGGCTGGTGGGGTGCGTTTGGTGGCCCAGCTCAAAAGGGCATCAAGACGTACTGTAAGTGTTTTTTTACAAGTTGCTTGTTGTGTTTGAACAATGCTAACACGAATTCACAGCGGTCTCTCCATTCCAGCAGAACCCATTCGCCGGCGTGCTTAAGGGATATATGTTCAATGGCTTCCGCCGCGCCGTGAAGCATATGCCTTACTCAGGTATTCCGTTCTTGGTCGGTTACTTTATTTACTCCTGGGGCAATAAAGAATACAACTACGTGAACTCGAAGGAAGGTCATCTTGCTCATGCAGGAGAACACTAAATTTGTGTCTTATCGGCCTCTGTAATGTATTTACTCGAGTTCAGGGTCGCCCTGCGCGAGACTGACATGGCTCATTTCCATCCCATTCTGCAGTGCCTCTCTATGTAGCATATGTGCAGAATTGGGCTCTATGATATACTGTTTACAGCGAGCGATCTTCTTAGTATATTTTGGCTGCTTACTCTTCATCAAGTTGCATGTCATCAGTGTCACTCTGACCTTCGCGAGGAACTTTCGGCCGTTCGTCCTTAGAATGAGTTCGTAAGTGCGAGCTTCGTCGTAGGCTATCTTGGCTGGGCCAATGCAAATAGTCTGTGAGCCGGGACGCTGACATCGACTGGGCTGGGAGACTCGCACGTTTGTCATCGGCCGGCGTGAACTGGCGTCGCTCACGAACAAAAGGCGATGACACTGGCCGACTTGACGGCCTCCGGGAATTGAGCTTGTGACAAGAAGGGCATATGTACTCTGTAGACGTGTGAGTGAAAGTACTGTGAATGCGGTCATACATACGAATTTCATGAAGCTCATTTTTCGGTACAAGACCATTGTGTCGGAAACAATGACGGCAAATCAGTGCATACTGCTGGTCCTCTGGAGTAGCACCGTAGGGATCTGTACCTAGAATCATGTCGGCAAGTTTGTCCATCCAGCCACGAGGATATGGTGGTTGTGGTGACGGCGTTCGGTACGGACGACTTTCAGTATTGCCTTGAGCACTTGGCACGCCAAGCACGGGAAGACCAGAAATCGGCGGTGCGAGTGATTTCAACAGCTCAAGCTGACCAGTCCTCTGCTCGTCACTCGGGTTCGAGCCCTTAGAGGAGTTTTGCAGTGTATCACTGGACGCATGACGACGAAGGGACAGAGTGGAACTTCGCCTCAGAGGCTTACTGCTTGTTTCGAATCTAGGCTGAATAGAAGGAGGGTTGAGTTGTGGGCGCTGCTTCTCCTCGTCGTAACGTTCCAACAAGTTATTGAGATGATCGAAGTCCGTAGCTTTCTTGATTTCGTTGATCTTTTCCCGCTTCTGCTTGCGGAGTGTATTAAGATGCGTCTCCTGGGCACGCTCAAGACGTCGGAACCATATTGACACTAGTCGGTGTAACACGGCAATGAACAGAGGCGTCCCTAACAAAAGCACCACAACGACAAGTGATCGCGAGGCAGCCCACTCCCGACCCCAAAAGAACGACGAGCATATCCAGAGTACAATGAGCGACACAATCCACAATGTGATCATAATTTGTAGTACATTGTGAATGGCTCGTCGTTTCCGTGCTCGTATATCGACCAGGGTAGACTCTGTCGTCCGAATTTCTTTTTCCAGGGCATCGAGAATGGTCTCATAATCAAACGTGTTCGACCATGACCATCTTGTGAATGGATTCCACGCTTTCGGCCACCATGGCCACATTGAGCCTGCCATGGCTGCTCAACGCAACAGCAAGGTGGGGAATGCAAACCCACTTGTGTTGTTGTTGTTGCATGGATTTTGGGCCAAATGTCTTATTCAAAAATTGGCCCAATCGCAGTTTCCAGGACTCTCGTGCAAGATTAACTTACCGCCACTCATACTTTACGTTGCTGCTGTATGGCTGGTCGTGTGTTGCAGCGTCTTTCTCGCCCCAGCCTATGCATTCAAGATGGGACTTACCTATGTTCAGCATTTGTATACAGGACGGTTCCATTCCGCGCAGCATCTTATGCGACGAAAGCGAACGGCTTAAGCTCCTTACCACAAAAGGTTGGAATATCATTCAAACCCCCTTTCAGGTACGTAAGTCCTGACCCTAATGCCGATAAAGAAGCGAAGATCTTTCTCTTGAATCGGCAGAAGATCAATCCATTGTATCTCCCGTTGACTCACTCTATGTGTGCGTAATATATGTGCTCTAATTACACAGGGCTCAAGCATTCAACTGGGTCGAACTACCCCGCAATGTGCTTCTAGTCAAGAAGCAAGGCGATACTCGCGTGAATCAAGCATTTCGAGACATTACTTCTCACATACGACAAGCATTCCCTCACATGAATATATTAGTAGAAGAGCAAGTGGCACAGGAGATGTCACCCATCATTCCAGATCTCATATCAGTTCAGTCAGGTAAGAATGTGCAAATGAGCGTGTGAACTCATGTCCAGACGAACAAGCACTCTTGGCCGAAAAGACGGACTTTGTCATCGCGATCGGCGGTGATGGGTCCATTCTTCATGTATCGAGTCTCTTTGACCAGAACCCTGTGCCGCCCGTCTTGAGCTTCTCTATGGGAACCTTGGGTTTTCTCCTTCCTTATGATATTCAGGCTTTCCCAGTCATTTTAGATGACGTCGTCCACTCACGCTTCATGCTTGCGCTACGAAAGCGCATGTGCATGGCTCTGTGGGACAAGTCACCTGGTGATTGCTTATGGCTGCCTGGTGAACAAGCATGCCGTGAACTGCATTTCATGAATGAAGTGGTTCTTCATCGCGGAAGAGAACCTCACATGACCACCATGGACGCCTTTGTCAATGGTGAACACTTAACACGCACTATAGCAGACGGTCTCATTGTCTCCACGCCAACCGGCTCTACGGCATATTCACTGTCAGCTGGTGGTCCTATTGTGCACCCCTCTGTGTCTACTATGGTCCTAACACCCATAAGTCCGCGCTCCCTGAGTTTCCGGACTATCCTGTTGCCAGACAGTGCTCAGATCCAGATCTTTGTATCGCCCGATTCGCGCTCTCCTGCGGAGGTCAGCGTCGATGGGAGAACTGTCCACACTTTAATCAAGCAACAGTCAGCCAGTGTGCAAATGTCGCCCTTTCCTATTCCATGCATTACTTTTTCTCCAGAGTGCAATTTTGCTCGGCGAAGTGGATCCCTGTCTGATTCAAGTGACGCGCCTATGATACACGATGGATGGGTGCACGATATCAACACTCTTCTGCGCTTCAATACGTCATTCACTCCCCGAGGTCATGTTCTCTCGGACGAACAGCGTGCCGAAGCTGCCTACGCAGGAACTGTTCGCGCTAAGCTTGCTGCGCAGCGAAAGAAACAAACTCGCAGGTAGCCAATACAACTTCGTTCAGCTCGCGAAAAATCGAGATATTGTTCACCTGATCGAGTTCTACACAGCCCCCTAGCACTGCACTCCCGCCGCTGCCAAACTTTCTTAGCTAGAGTTGGACACGCAAAGACCGACACCTCCAAACCAACCTTGCGGGCAAAGAACTACCTACGCAGGGCAAATTCTAAGAGATCACAGCATCGTTAGGAAACTTGAAGAAACATTGACTATGAACACAAATTTTGCCACAGTTCACAAATGGCAAGGCATCAGTGCTGCATCGGATACAATAGCGTGGTGAAAGAAACAAAAAAGGTCATGGGTGTATACACTCAGGAGCGCTCGCCGCGTAGACGGCGCGCAAGCGCAATATCCTTTGGTTGAATTGTCACGCGCTTGGCGTGAATTGCGGCCAAGTTGGTGTCTTCAAACAAGGAGACAAGATAAGCCTCGCTAGCTTCCTGGAGCGCACCAATAGCGGATGACTGGAAGCGAAGATCCGTCTTGAAGTCCTGTGCAATCTCACGAACAAGGCGCTGGAATGGCAGCTTACGAATCAAGAGCTCCGTACTCTTTTGGTAGCGGCGAATTTCACGGAGGGCAACAGTACCGGGCTTGTAGCGGTGAGGCTTCTTCACTGTTACAAATGTTAGCATTCAATTCAAGTACGCGTGTCAATACATACCACCACCAGCTGTTGGGGCTGATTTGCGCGCGGCCTTTGTGGCGAGTTGCTTGCGAGGGGCCTTGCCACCAGTCGATTTTCGGGCTGTCTGCTTGGTACGCGCCATAGTGGTCGTAGTAAACGATTAAGGGATAGAGACAAACGCCACATGGGACGCGTTGCATCTCTGTCATTATATTATTACATAACCTTGTAGGAACTCGACTTATTTTTACCAGGTGCACCCAATCCTAGGCAATGGCAGGCACCATTGTATTTGTGCTTTCGGTTCTTCATCGTGTCCAATGACACAGCCCGATCGGAGTAACAGCTTCGGACGTGCTGATTCGACAGGGCAAAACTCTGATGTGCATATAAATGGTCTAGTTTGTTACTACAGTCCCGATTGATATGTGACTGGGGCCCAGAAGTAGTGGGGCGAGAGCGCATATCTTGTATTTGCGCAAGAGTAAGTGTGGTAAGAGGCCAGGCACTTTAAAAAAGCCATTAGTGGCGTGCATGTAAAATCATAATCTGTCTATGACAATTCGAGTCCGTCATTTCATGAAGAAAGACGATGTAGAATGACAAATTGCCCCTGTAAAGATTCCTCCCATCATACGAACCACCACACGTTCGTGATACGGCAAAGCTATTTCGAGAGGATAGGGCGGCATGGTACTGACAGGTCGTCGACAGTGATGTACGACGCCCCCCATATCTCGAGTGACAGGAAAATACGCTGCATTTTAGGGCAGCTTAAGCTGAAAGGAGCGTTACCATAGAGCTGGTTATGCTCGATCACATGCCAGCCATATCTTGCACAACATATGAAATAAGAAGGACTCTACGATTCTAAAAAAAAAAATATTGCACACTTGGTCAACCGGTGTCCCGTCTCATTGTTTATCTTGCATGGCAGCAACACCCCGGACCAAGATGAGGGGACGATGGTGCTCACATCACGTGACCATTTCATCAGTCTGCTCCGTCTCCACGATTCAACGATGCTCTTGTGAGTGCGTGTATAGAACGTGTCTTAATTTGCACTAGCTTTGTGTGCAGTGCAACGAGTGCTGCTCGCGTGCGACGCAGCAGTAGAGTCTTTAGTTGCACTACAAGGCGTCGCTGCAACGGATCAAGCGTGCTGAGATCTCGCACAGCACGGCTTTGTGAAGTCTCAAGCCACCAACACAGCAACACGGATCAGAGGGGCATAACCATCGCTAACCATGTCAGAGTTGCCCAGAACCCCCAGAAAAAATCGAAGTAGGGGTGCAAACGGTACTTACGGTGATCGGTATGTACATCACGAAGTGCTTACACAACAGCTTTATCCCCAGTCGAGATGGAACGGACTTGCAGGCAGCATTCCAACTCTTGCCAGAGGAAACGTTAACGCCCAGCGGCCGTCACAAACGGAAAAAAATACCCGAATTAGATGCACAGATGGGTACGTACTTTGAAGAGAACTTCTCACATATGCATAGAAGAGGCCAATGAAACATACTCGATGCTTCTTAGCTCGGAACTTTTTGGCGCTGACAGACCGATGTCATCATCACCTTCTTCGCATGGTAACTTGGGCGCATTGTCCCCCACGCGAACTGGAACCATTACGCCACAAACTAGCTCCCCCTCAGCTGTACGAACATACCGCGCGGACTCATTGCCGGCGTCGTCATCTAAGAAAAACTTGCTGAGTTTTCGGAGCCCCACCTCCTGTTCCACCACTCCAGCCAGTCGGCGACCAATGGTTGGATCGCCAATGGCCTCAGCTCGCTTGCGTGAAGTAACCGCGTATGATGGTGACATGGATTTGTATGGCTCACATCCATTGGCACGTACCTCTTCTTTCGTGTCACCCAGCTTGTCACCCGCAAGCACACCCACAGGGTTGTTCTCGCCGCATGAGCAAGTCGATTCCCCGGTTCATACAGCTTACAGTACTTCGCCTGTGAAGCCAGAAAGTCAGAGACTTCTTCTGAACGCGCGTGTATCAACACGTGTTGTGAGCAAGGTACCTTACAAAGTCTTGGATGCACCGGAGCTGGCGGACGATTTCTACCTGAACCTTGTCGATTGGTCCAATCAGGATGTGCTTGCGGTTGGGCTGAACAAGTGCGTCTACCTCTGGTCTGCGAGGAACTCAAATGTGACGAAACTGTGTGACCTCCAAGGCATGCAAGATAGCATCACGGGTCTCAGCTGGACTGAGCGCGGTCAGTATCTGGCAGTTGGCACACACTCGGGTCTTGTTCAAATTTGGGATGCAGAAAGGGAAAAGCTCCTTCGCACCATGATGGGCCACAGCGCACGCGTCGGTGCCATTGCATGGAACCACCATATCCTCACAACAGGCTCTCGCGACCGATACATATATCATCGCGATGTCCGGGTGCCTGAACACCATGTAAAATCCCTGCAAGCGCATCGACAAGAGGTATGTGGGTTGAAGTGGAATCCTACAGGTGACCAGCTTGCGTCTGGCGGAAATGACAACAAGCTGCTCGTCTGGGATGGCCTATCAGAAACTCCGTTGCACCGTTTCAACGAACATACTGCGGCCGTCAAGGCTATTGCTTGGAGTCCACACCAACAAGGGCTACTTGCTTCTGGTGGTGGTACGGCTGACATGAAGATTCGGTTCTGGAACACGCAAACAGGCACGCATCTGTCGATGATGGACACGGGCAGCCAGGTGTGCAACTTGGCATGGAATAAGACGTCGAACGAACTCATTAGCACGCACGGCTATTCTAGTACCAACTTGCACAACCAGATTCAGCTCTGGCGCTACCCATCACTGTCGCATGTTGCCACATTGACGGGCCATACGATGCGTGTGCTGTACCTGGCTATGAGCCCGTCAGGCAAATCGATCGTAACAGGAGCGGGCGATGAGACGCTGCGTTTCTGGGACCTCAACACCCCTGCGCGCGATCAAGTTGAGCGCCATGACGATCGTGGACTGCAGTCCTCGTTTGTGAAGCTTCGCTGAGATACATGTATTTCTATCAACTGCGTCTTAGAGCCACTCAATCGTTGCTGGTGGCTTGGACGACACATCAAGAACTACCCGGTTCACCCCTTGGACCTCATTCGTAATGCGATTAGAAATGCGAGACAAGAGTGCATAGTCAAATGGATACCACGTCGCAGTCATAAAGTCGGTAGTTTGCGCGGCGCGCAGAGCAATGACTTGGTCATACGTGCGCTTGTCGCCCTGCACGCCCACGGCTCGTACCGGGAGGAGGACGGCGAAGGCCTGACTAATTTCATTGTACACACCAGCCTTCCAAATCTCTTCCACGTAGATCTTGTCGGCGTGCTGAAGCAGCTTGACCTGCTCGCGCGTAACAGGGCCAAGGATGCGGATGGCCAAGCCAGGTCCAGGGAACGGATGCCGCATCACAAGGTGCTCAGGAATGCCCATCAACTTTCCGAGTTCGCGAACTTCGTCCTTGAATAGTTCCCGCAATGGCTCGATCAGCTTGAGCTTCATATCTTCTAGCAAACCGCCGACGTTGTGGTGTGTTTTGATTGTGGCACTAGGCCCTTTGAAGCTAATACTCTCAATCACATCGGGATAGAGTGTGCCCTGCAGCAAGAATTCATACTTGCCAGCAATCTTGCCCGGAGCACCGCCGTGAGAGAGCGCCTGAGCCTCTTGCGCCTCAGCGTCCTTCTCTAGCCGCTCTGCCTCTCTTTCGAACACTTCAATGAATG
>ERZ501061.418-NODE-418-length-14976-cov-3.976878_pt1 | contig 14976 bp, 8 predicted proteins | sample MGYA00510854_ERZ501061 | MGnify/ENA primary metagenome ERZ501061 (study PRJEB25958, sample SAMN03398515) | human skin metagenome | study: EMG produced TPA metagenomics assembly of the Human Skin Microbiome Metagenome (human skin metagenome) data set.
ATGCTTGCCTGCGGCGATGTGGCCGAGCGATGCCCATGCCCGGCGTGGTCCAAGCACATTCCATACCACGACGTAAATGCTCCTGCGGATCCAGCGGTACAGACGGACTAGGCGTAGGACAAATAGATATGTGAGTGTACGAACGAGATCCCGCTTTCGCCGTCGCACATGAAGTTCACGAGAAAATCCCGCTGGCCTTGCGCCACTCTTGCTCATATCGAGTCCAATGGAGCCTTGTTCATTCACGTACGAGGCAGGGTATCCAAAATATGGGTTCTCGATGTTGTAGGGTGACACATGTCCTTCCATTTCCGCATACATGTGTGCACGCCGCGAAAGGTACCGTGTCACAGAGTTGCTTTCATCCGTTGCATTCACACTGGATGGCGGCATTGTCGCCGCAAAGTTCGTCGATGATGTGAGAGCCTTTGGCGCTGGTGTGGATCCTTCAGAGGGCAGCAATGCAGACGCCTCAGGAGGTGCATGTTCCTCCGCATTCTTCGAGGATGTACACTTCGAAGAGACGATGCGTGGCTCGGCAGGAATCAAGTCGGTCGCATCCGAAAACGACGTGCCATCAGTGCGCTTGCCGTAGAGCCAAATGGGAAGCCAAGACAAGAGCAACGACGACCACGGCCGTGTGTCGCGAGTATGGTATGCATTCGGTACAGCGGGTGGTTCATGATGTGTCTTTTGTTTCCATTTGTACGCCTCAGGCGACATGGGCAAGTCACGCAGTTGGAGCGATGGACTGGACGACTGTGGGCGAAGACGCGGCGTCGGCGGCACACTTGTGTGGGGAGTCAACGGTGTCATGGACGTGTACGGAGATCCGTAGCGTGACATGACATCGTAGATGGTGCCAAAGTCCTGGTGCCGAATCCACAGTGACGGCGGCACAGGGTCACCGCGAGCGGATCTAGCAGGCATCTTGGTGGACAAGCAAGCCTCGGACGCGGTTGTCGATGCGATCACGCCCGTAGCATGTTCATTAGGGCGCTCATGAGCCCATACGGCTGCCCGAACAAAGTAATTGAACACATCGCTCGTGTCTGGTGCAATGCTCACGGGCAGTGGGCCCCCTAAGCATTGAGGCACATGGTGGTCAAAGTGAGCGAGCAGTTCAGGAGCGTCGACAAAGAAAAGACGCTCAAGTAGCTTGGGTGGAAGAATTGGGCGGAGCATGCGCCAGAGTCCCGCATGAAACCACGAGTACCGCAGCACATACACAGCACCTGACATGCCCGGGTAGTGGTTCTTGAGCAGATCAATTAGAAAAGGCAGCATATCGAGCTCGACATTAGAAAGGCCAGCTTCCATCACGTCAATGAGCGTCACACATTGGATCACCGGATCACCTTGTTTCGTCCGACGATTCACACGCAGCAGGTAGCGCCGCATAATGTCCAACGCCGCGATGACGGACTTTTTCAGTTCACGCAGTCCGTCCGGCGTCCGTTCCACATGCTGCAAGCGCACGTACAAACACGGTCGACCCAGCCGATCGCGGAAGCGCGAGTGTCCCCAAAGTAAGGGCACGCCATTGGACGTCGCGTCCATGTATGGTGAATGCAGCATGTCTTGCGCGAGCGCATCAATCCCCCCTTCCAATCGCCACTGCACAGTCTTGATGAGCATCGACCGAGCGATGTCCATCTCAAAACCAGCACGCCGTGCGAAGCGGAATGTCATTACAATGTCGTCAAGGAACTCGAGCGCAAGTTTCAGCTCAGCGTCCGTGTACGAGTGAGTCTCTGAGAGCTCCTGAGCAACATGGTTCATCATGTCCGCATGTAGTGCATGTACGAAGTCTTTGTGCTCTTGAAACAGCGACTGTGTCGCTTTATAGGCAGACGACACACGCTCTGCGTTTTGTCGCGCGCCTGATGCGCGTGACGACTTGCTGCTCATAGGGAGTCCTTGACGTGACCAGGACGAAGCAATGGACGAAATGTGTGCTTTCACGCGCACGGAAAAAGATGACACAGGTGGATGACTTTTCAATCTCTATCTCTCTTTCTTTCCGGGTGTTCGTCTTCGTCCGTAGCCCCTTCCCCCGCGTTGCTCGAACCACTCACGCGGCTCAATAACCAACGCACCACACTCGCCCTGGTGTATGGGGAAAGTGCGTGGGGATGTGGATCACGTGATGTACACGTGCAAGCGCGATGCTGTCAGCCGATTGTGCTTGGCGCGCGCGTGCAGGTGGGCAGAAGAAGACGCAAGCAAAAAGCCAGCCAGCCTCATAGGCAGCGGGTGACGTCATTCGTACTTTCGGCTGGACTTGGAGAAGGCGCTCTGTGTTACGGTGATCGTCCGACCAACCCAGCCAGTAAGACGCCTTTCGCATTGATGCTCCTTCTTACCATGCTACGCCAGCGCTTGCGCATGGCCGCTGCTGCTGCTACTGCTGCTACACCGGCACGCGCCGTAGCGCAACTTGTATCCACACCGTCACTGGCATCGTTACGTGCGACAACGCAGCCTCAGGCGCGGCTCGTTCCGTCGATACCTGCATCGTCAAGAGCATTTCACAATTCAGGTTGCGCCCAAGTAGCACCGAAGCGGAAAGGACCACCAGCCCCGAAACTCAAGACGCATTCGGCAGCAAAAAAGCGGTTCTTCCCTGTCGTCGGCTCAGGACGCGGGCACCCTGGGTGTGTCAAGTTCAAACGCTCCAGTTCGAACAAGCAGCATCTGAACTCTGGCATGTCGAGCGTGCGACTCAATCGTTTGCGTGGGACGCAGGTCGTTGCATCAGGCGCTATGTCTCGCATGCTTCGTCGTCTTCTTGCTCCACGTATCTAGAGAAGAACGAACCGCCCAAAAAAAATGAATGGATAGATGGTCGTGATGAAGATACAAAACGCGAATGCTATGGTAAACCTACGCGGAGGTCGTGAGGCAAGGTTGAAAGGAGCCGCTCCATTTGTTCAGCAAGGCGTGCACGCTGTGCCTTCATAGAGCGCGACTGGGCGGCCGGCACACACTTGTCACTGCTTGCTGGCACAGACGCACGCCATCGCTCACTTGGACCTGTCGTCAGCAGCGTGGGCCGCGCAAGTGCCTCGTCCATGGCCTGGAGCTCGTCGCGTAAGCGCAGGTACAGATCCACGGACTCAATCTCTGTGCGCGTGCGGCCGAACGCAACGACATCGCCAATGGCGAGAGCAGACACGCGGCGCCTGCGCTGCTCCTCCTGTGCCGCCTCGACACGTTCGTGCAGCCATATCGCAAAGTTGGGCGACTCCAAAAAATCAGCGTACAAGGATTGGCGCAATACACTCGCTGGCAAGAGCGACCGCTGCCGCATTTTGAGGGGACCTGGATGCGCTTTGAGCCACTGCAAGAACGTCTCGCGGTGGAATGGTTTGATGCGTGGTGCTTCAGCGGGTGAGGACAAATCGAACGATGCGGGAATGAGGGTGGCCAAATGCTGATGTAGAGGCGCAAGGAACCGCTCTGTCAAATCGGCAAAGTACCGCCTCAGGACCACGTTGGCATGAGCGAACTGGTCCGGCGAGCTGCGCCATACCATGAGCTGCTTGATGAGTGCCTGGTCTTTGCTAATGCGACGCTTGCTGGTGGACGTCACTCGTACTGTTTGGTTCGACACGAGCCGCCCGTGCATCTCGTCGTGCCGTCGGCCCAGCTGCACAATGTGCGGCCAATGTGAGCAGGTTTGCAAGAAAAAGGGATTCGTCGTTCCAAGCACCACACCAGGCGGTGGCGTAGGGCGTCCCACGAATGCGCGAAAATCGTAGTCATGAATATGAAAGTATGGGCGAAAGTCTCCTGCCAAAGACACCGGTCGGATCAGATCCATCAGATGCCACACCGCCTCACTGGTCGTGCGTGGATCGTGGCCGACAATCAGTACGGGCTCAGCTGTGAGCATACATTCCCATAGACGCCAAAGATCCGGCAACAACTCATAAAACACATGCACAAGGCCCGTCGGCGGCACCGATGCAAGAATCGGGTGCTCAGCGTCAGTGCCATCACGTATGCCGTCGCCGTTCTGAGCCTCGTTGCCGTGCGGGAGAGATGCATGAAGAAGCGTGCCAAGGGCCGATAGTTGGATCGTCGCCCCCGGCTCAGGTGCGGGCCATTGCATCACCTCATGTACAAACGACTCGAGCACAGGCAGCCCGAGCTCGAAGAACGCAGGGCCCACACGCCCAATGAGCTGGAGAAAAAGTCCCACATAGGGTAGGTGTGTGAGGATTACGAGCGATTTTTGAAAGTAGCCGCGCCGTACAGATGGATCTCGTCGCTGCAGGAAAAACGTGTAGCCGTACAAGTACGAGGTGCTTCGACTGTGTGAGTGCATAGACTTGGATGAGGACGTGGGGAAGGTGGGGGAGGAAGAGGAGGAAGAGGAAGAAGCGGCATGAGACGCCGTGGATGTGTCACTGGGAGACTTTGCCGGCACCGTATTGGGGCGTCCACGGAGCCACGATATGCGTCGCGACATGGACTGGCGCGCTGACAGTGAGCGCCGCCGAGCTGATGACGACGACGCATGCCTTGAAGAAGACGAGGCTGATAACGATGACGATGGACGATGCGAAGTAGGCTTGTCTGGGATGTGCGGAGCTCGCTCAGCAGAAAAAACCAGCGGCACTTCGCGCACGCGCCACGAAAACGTGAGATTCCCATCGCTGAACACGGATGTATCGGGGAAGGAAGAGAATGCGATGTTGTCCTTCTCTTCTTTGCTGATCTCGAGTGGCGGGTACATAAACTCAACATCAGGGCCCAGCTCTAGATCAAAATTTACACATGCCAAAGACAGCATCCACCGCTGCAACATGGCAAGAGACGTGCCTGTCACTGGTTCCAACTGCATGGAGGCACTGGCCTCCTCCGAAAGTGTCAGCAATGACATGTCGCCGTCCTCGCGCGCGATCCCTGACATGCTTTGACGAGAATACGTGCAACGTCGTCACTTGTTCAGCTTTCTATACCAAGTGACGTCGTCTCGGGATCCGTGGTCGCTCACGACCGTGCGTTCGTGCGCAGCTGCAGCAGCTCTTGCAGCATACGTGGACGACGATCTTCAGGGAGGGGTGAGGGTAGCGAGTATGTGCGCTTATGTAAGTTAACATCGAGCACGCGAGCGTTTGAACCATGGTTGTGGCTACGGGGGATGCGATGGAAAGTCTGCTCCGTGGAAGGAAATGGCATGGCAGTCAGCAAGTGCAAGCGAGGGTACACGACAGATGGTGCAATTCGAAACAGGCATGATGCATGAAAGAGAGGAAAGGAAAGCTAAGGGTTCGCATGGCTTTTCAGGGCTAAAAAGTGTCAGTGGTCATGGACATGATCGTCGCTGCATTCAACACATACCTTCTTTGATAGTGGATTCCATCGCTTCCAAGTCATCCGTCTGCACCGGCACAATATGGCAGTGCAATGCACGCTCGATGGATTCCATCTGTCGACGAGACGTATCGTCATGCACAAAGTTGATCGAGACACCTTTCCGGCCAAAACGACCAGTGCGACCAATACGGTGCAGGTACGTCTCGGCATCAGGATCGCCTTGCTGTGTAAGAGGCATGTCATAATTGATGACAAGAGTAACTTGCTGGATATCAATGCCTCGAGCAATCACGTTCGTAGCAATCAGCACCTTGCATTTGCCGGAGCGGAACTCATCGATCGTGCGATCGCGCGCAGCAGTGTCAAGCTTGCCGTGCAGCGAGTCGACACGGTGGCCTTCAGCCGTCATACGCTGTGCAATCTTGTCGGCTGTATCGCGCTTTGCACAGAAGATGATGCTTTGGCCAATGGTCAGTAGGTTGTACAGTTCAACAAGCACCTCGTACTTGTGCTCTTCTGTCTTGCAGTCCATATAGAACTGCCGGATGCTCTCGACACTGAGCTCTTCCTGCTTCAGGCGGATCTCGTTCGCATTCGGTGCAAACTTCACTGCAAATGTCCGTACATGTTCCGGGAACGTCGCAGAGAACAGCACCAGCTGACATGTCTTGGGCATGGTGTTTTTCACGCGAATGCTCTGCTCACCCAGACCCTGTTGGTCGAGCATGTTGTCAGCCTCGTCCAACACAAACACCTTGACGCCCGATGGGTCCAATGCACGCGTCTTGATCAGATCAAATGTTTTGCCTGGTGTGCCTACGACCAAATGTGCCTGTACTTTCTCACCACGCTTCATCGCGTCGGGGATCGCAAAGGCCGTCTTGACGGGCGTGTACTTGCCCATCTCCTGTACCACATCCATGATCTGCCGCGCCAGCTCACGCGACGGCGCAAGAGCAAGGGCTTGTGGCTTGTCAACACTAAAGTCAATACGTGAGAGCATCGTCAGCACAAACGCGGCTGTCTTGCCTGTGCCAGACTGTGACTGTCCGATCATGTTTCGCGGTGGATTTTGCAAGAGCAACGGCAACGCACGTTCCTGGATCTTGGATGGTTTCGTGTATTTCATCGCATAGATTCCTTTCAAGAGATCGGCATGCAGCCCCAAATCATCGAACGACTTGACCGAGTACAGCGGCGAGTTGGGATCAGCCTGCTGATCAGCCAGTGTCACCTGTACATCGTACTTGGACTCATGCAGTGGCCCCTGTGAGCCTGAACCACTCTCTTCCTTCTCGTTCTCCTTTCCACCCTCTTTCACGTTCTTGTCTGTATTGGTGGCGGGCTTCGGTGCGTCTTCTCGATCGTCGTCCGCCCAGTCGGTCGTTTGCGACACGTCAGATAGAATATCTCCCAGGCGCTCCGTCAGTGATGCAACTGAGCATGTGTTAGTACGTGTGTATAGTGCGCACCTTTGGGATCGCTCATGTGCAGAATGAAAAATGTACGTTGTTTCTTGTTGGGGCGGCCGCCAGAAAAAATCAACCACTTGTCGATATTGTGTTGGTTCGATGAACCACGCCCGCCGCCGGTCGTAATGCCCACGGCAACCACCTTTAGCCCAGTAGGCCACAATTCCGACTCGTCGCGGCAACCAGACTAGGCACTGCTCTGTCTGGCCTGGCCATGTGGCAATGTATGTGCCGCCAACATAGAACGCGACGCGCACCTCCACAATATCGAAGCGACACTCGCATGTCTTACTGACCCAAAGAACCTGCCGATCCCCACCAAACGCTCGTGTGTAGACGGCGTTTCACGCACACGACATTTCTACGATGGATGAAACACATGCGTTCCTAACAGCACGCATCTTGCATGACAAGCAGGTGGTCACGTACCGCGTCCTGAGCCGAGCTCTGGGGCTGCATGTCGACGAAGCCAAGGCAGCTTTGCAGCGTTTCTTCCACTCGACCACATCATCTGGCAGCGGGATCGTCCAGGCCGTATACACGGTGCATGGACCGCACGCTGTCCATGTCGTCTGTACAGACAAACTGGAAGATACACTTGCGCAGCAACAGCTAGGCCCGACCACGGCGAAACAAGTGTATGCATTGCAGCCGGGCCACATGGCATATGATGCTGCTCTTTTGGCCGCGATGAATCGTGCTCTAGCTTGTGACGCCGCTTATGCACGACAGCGCGAAGCGGGCCTAAGTGCATTTGGCGCAATTCACCTGCAGGGGCAACAAGTGGGTGCACGACCCCAAGGCGATGCACAAACCATGGTACCGACAGAGCCTACGGAAGCCGATGCACGCAAACGACGCAAAGTCATCAAGAAAGTTCGCACTAAGAATGAAAAGGGATATACAGTATTTCAGGATATCGAGACGTATGAGTCGTGCTCCGATGCCGACGACAACGAGTCCGCCATCGGCATCCGTACACCATTCGGCGGGCGCGAGCCGCCCAAACGTGTGGGAGAGCCCACTATATCGAAGCCCACGTCGCACGAATCCGACACATCGCCCAAACAGCCAGAAGCATCGCACTCGGCGAAGCCTCCTGCTGCACCTGCGCCGCCGCCCAAAAAGTCTTCACGAGCAGCTGGTGGCTCTGCTGCTCCCAAGCAACACAGTCTTTTGAGCTTCTTCGGCAAGCGTTAATTGTCATCCGAGTCTGAAAAGAACAGGCCAGGCGAACCGGTGCGGATCGGCCTCGCGCTGATCGGTGCCTCTTTGTGGTACAGACCCTCCTGCAGCACGAGAGCAGGTGTTGGCGCAAGATGCCCCGTTGCGCGCGTCGCGTCAGTCACACCGCGATCCGTGGAGGCTTCAGGCGCATGATCAGCAAGGGGCGACGAGCTCGCCGTCTGCGACGCTGTGTACGTGTCCGACAGACCGGGAACGTCGCGTTCACTGTGCTCAGCATTCGTGCTGAAGACGAAGCGCTCGTGGCCATCGCTGCCGTTGTCGCTTTCACTTGCGTCAGCCTGCAATGGTGATGCCCTGCTCTCTTGTCGCGCCTTTTTCCTTGCGTGGTCACTTGTTCGTGAGCCCTGAGTCGGTCGCTTCATGCGCACAAGATCAGAAAGAGCGTGGCCTTCCAAGACGAACGGCTCAGCAAGGTACTGATCGATCACCCGCGCGCAACGAGTCAATGCGCCAGGCACACAGTCCGTCGGCACGTACCAGACGGTGGCGTCGGAGCCACGCGCCTCAGACTTGAGACCGACCAGGCGACATAGGAGACGTAGCGGAGCGCAATGCACAGCATCATGCCCGCCGCCATCGGGCAGTTCGTGCACAGGGAATTGTGCTTGCATCGCCGGTGGTGGATGCATGGGATCCATGTCGCCCATCGCCATTCGTTCTGCGCTTGCGCGTTCCAATGCAGCTCGAACCCACGAGACACATGTGAGTTTGTGTGCTTCAGCTAGCAGGCCAACAGCCACGCCAATCTGCTCGCTGTGGGACAGGTCGGAGCGAACAAACATTTCGAGAGCAGGCTTAGGTGGCCGGCGATCCGCATTGTACGCAGCGCGCGACGCCTCACTGAGCCGTGTAAACGACTTGTGGATAATGTGGTATAGGCGAGTGAGATCACTCGCTGCGCGCTCGTGTGCTTGACGCAGCGCAAAGGAGTCGTGCATCGCATGTGCCCATACACGGCGCACCTTGGCACTGAAGAACAGAGCGACGCGTGAGACTCGCACAATGATCCGATACACGACGGACGCGAGTTTCGGCAGCATGACATGAGCATGTTCAGAGTCTCGATAGCGAGCGAGGTACTGAGTGCATGCATGTACAAGAGATGCCGATGCCATAGCTCTTTCAAAAGACTCGAAACGAAACACGCGCTCTGAGCGGACGTTTGTATCGGCGTCTGGAGGGACGTCCGTCTGGTCGTCTGTGTCATGCTGACCTGGCTGCCTGCGTCGTCGCTGCTTCACAAACATGTATGCACTCTTTGCTGCATGACGCTCCAGGAGGCGCGGCATCATATAGGCAAAGTCCACGACAGCCTCGAGGCACGCAAAACTTTGGGCCGAGTACGCATGCATGGCATGCAGTGCTGTATCAAGTAGATCCCCATCATAGTACAGTGTGTGTTGCAGTGAATCCGCAGCTTCTTGCTCGGCTGGCGAGCCGCGTGACAGAGCATCAACGAGCTTAAGAAGCACCGTCCACAGGCGCAGACTCACCGTGAACTCGAGCCACTGCCGGTTCTCGAGAGCCACTGCTGTCCGTGCGCGAACGAGTCGGAATGACCACGGCTCGAGCCACGCGCTTACGAGCTCGAGTCGCATGTGTCGTGCAAGCGCATAATCGATGAAAAACGAGGCGATATACATGGCTTTGCATCTTGCCATGTCAAGGTCTCCGACCCGCTCGCGCTCCGCGTGGATGTCCCGCAGATACGCACGCACCAGGACGTCAAGTAGCCCATCTTGCACGAATTGATCGGCCCATCGACACAGCACAGCGGCTGCACCCGGTGTCCACAGCACTCGCCGTGGCGGGGCACCGCGCTCCGTCGCTGGCCGCTGTCGCGACACGCGCCGCTTCGTACGGTCCATCACACGCTGCTCCAAATGCGCGACACTGTCGGTCAATGCTGCCGGCGAATGCGCCATGCGCAATGTGCCATCATGCGCACGGAACTGGATTGACGTGCCGAAACGCGAATGTCGTGCACTCGCACCGCGCAAACTTGCCCGCTTCGTACGTGCCTCGGACGCTAGCGAATGCGCCAGCAAGTGCGCCGGCCCACGAGCACCTGCATGACTGGATGCTTGTGCATTTGCTCCCCCCGCGTTCGACAGCTGCGATGGGATGGTGCCTGCATACATTTGGTAGACACAGTCAGCAACAACAGGCGTCCATAGGTCGTAGTCTTTCGAGTCCGCTTGACTCGCCAACATGCGCAGCGTAGCAAGGATATGCGCAGACTCCATTTGCTGGACAAGAACGCTGTGAAGGGCTGTATTGGCGATATTGGCAGAGCTTTTCGTCGTGTGCAGGGGTGGATCGCGAATCGTCAGCAGGTTGCGGAAAAAGTGCAAGCACATGCTTACGACGCCGATATCGCGGTCTGTGCGCTCTGTGCGGGGCTTGAGCGAGGGCACGAGCACATGCCGCAAGACACACGACAGCACAGTCCGATCACTCAACCGTGGCTCCTTAGCGCGTACGCGCAGGATAGATGCCTTGTATTGTACCTGCGCGCCTTGCAGTTCAAGAAGTTTGCTTAGAACATGTTCATCTTCTTCACGCGTCGCTATATCATGCAGCTCTGCCGACCAATCGATTGGCCATGTGAGCGCTGTCATCAAGTCTGTGCATGCCAAAGCAATTTTTTGCTCCTTTTCACTTGCATCTGCGCCCGCACAGTGCAAGAGAATCGGAATCAGGTCATTGTGCAGCGTGCCGAGATCCGCGAGCACGCGCGCAATGGCGCGGCTTGCATCTGTATCGTCTTGTCGCCACAGCCGTCTCAAATCACGCAAGCACTCTGATATGCGTGTCAGTCTCTTTGAACATGCGCAAGAACACATGGCCGCCTAGATCTGTGGTCACGTACCTAAACAGTCATCACCAATCCGATACACAATCTCTGCGCGTCCTTGTCGCATCACATGCTCATAACCACCTAATGCCGAGCAAATAGATAGGATCGGCGCACGTAGCAATGCCACACGTTCATCCACATCGTCAACAGATTCATTGTCATGCCCCTCATCCGCAGACGCTGCATCTGCATCTGCATCTGTATCCACACCTGCCTCAGTGCCCGAGCTCGTGCCAACAGACTCAGCCAACTCGTCTTCGGCAAACTGGTCGTCGTCCCATGCGTCGACTTCCGACGCCACTCTCGACATATACTGTGATGAAGCGGAAGATGTACGTGCAGTCGTGTCAGAGGCTTGTCACGATTTTTCGGACGTGTCGCGCCTCCATCACGACGCGTCACGCGCATGCAGACACACGCGCGTACATTAGCAACGACAGGGCTGGCTGAGGCCTCCGCTCCTGTTTCTCACCCAGAGGCGCGTCAGACGATAGAGGTGTGTATCTCGTGCGGTTGCTTGACCATGCTGAATGAGCGTCGTTCAGTGTGCCTTGTGTGGCCCATTAGGCCCTGCTCTGCTAACATACCCAGGGTCGCATTCCCTGCGCCGCAAGCCGAGATAGTGAGTGAGAGCTGAATTCAATCTGTGGTCGCAGAGCAGGAACGAGCAACGTCGGTCAATTTGTGCGTGAGCTCAAGACACTGCGGCGTTCTCTTCAACCAGCGCACACTCGATTTTTTTTTTGCGTTACCTCTCGAACGACGCGCGCCTTTATATAACGACACACCATGGACCTTGATGCTCGATTGCAGCTGAACACGCGCGTACTGCGCCGAATCGATCCGTGCGTCACGCAGCTGCTCAGCGTGGCGTCCTTCGCCGTCTACTACAAGTATGAAAATGAATGGGTATGTGGCATCCGGCACATATAAGATCTGACGCAATAATAGACCAAGACAAGTGTCGAGGGCCCTCTATTTCTATACCAGCGGTAAGTGGCCTTTCCATCCCGTCGGCCTTCGGAACTAACTAGCAGATCCGAGGAGCCGTACTTTGGACTTCAAATCCTGAATCGTAATGACCCAGAAAACTTTTATGTAGGCCTTTCTCCGCTCGACGACATTGAACTCAGCAAGGAATTCCTTATTTACCGTTCACACCAGCAGCGTATGTAAGATGACGTCTCGTGAAAGAAACTTACCCGTTTTCCACCCTTCCTCACACAGAAGACAGAGCCGATGATACCATTTATGGATTCTGGATTTTTGAGCCATCGCAACTCGAACAACTAGGGAAAATGATTCTCTCGTACGTGTATCTCTGCTTGTACTCACCCTTTTTTCCCAGTCTTCAAAAAGGACCGTATCCACCGCCTCAACCACAAGTCAAGTCACTACCGGAAGCAGCAGACCAGTTATCAGTATCATCAGTACCCTCGGATGATGCAATATTGGCGTCTCAGACCCAATCCATTCGTCTTGAGGATCTCCTCGGAGGAAAAGATGCCAAGGACGCGCCGGACTCGGACTCGTCGACATCTGGTGTTCCAGTGTTCACGGAGCAGGATCGTACAGGTGCGTCAATTCTCAATGCCCTGTTTCGTGAAGCTGCATCACATGCAAACCCAGAAGAGCTAGGCTCGTTTCAACGAAGCCCGAGTGCGCAAAATCCACATTCGTCAGAGCACGTTGCGCCGTCGGACAAAGATGCATCAGGCCATGCTTCTTCCGAACAAAACACTGCGCCGTCTTTCACAAGTGAGCCAAGCACTGACCAGCGTGCAAGTGCACCATCTTCTAGGCCAGCGACCGACAAGGGAAGCCTTTCGATGGGCAAGTCAATCGACTTGAACGACCTATTTGGCACTTCTGTCCAATCCCATCCTGATCCCACCGCAGATGTTGACCCCTTGGAATTCCAGGCTGTGGATGATCTCCATAATAGCAAGCCAACAGCGTCTCCACCAACAGCAGAGCAATTGCCTCCGATACAATCCGCTTCAAAGACACATCGTCCATTACAAGATGCTGTGCCGCCGGAATACGTGGTTGAGCGTCTGCCTTACGAGCGACTAACTCGCGCTGAATTTGTGCAAAAACTCATTGTGCTTCTTTGTGTACGTTGTCGACATACAACCTGCTGCAGGAATAAAATAAAAGGAAATTAAAACTAACCAACCATGCAGACAGATCAGGCATACGTCGAACGTCTCTATACCATGTACGAGCAGCATGGACAGAACCAGTAGTGAATGAACACAGCTGCTCAAAAAGCGTGTGCTGTTCTCTAGATCATGCTCCCTATACTACAGTAGTACAAAATGTGAATCAAATCAAAGGAGTGGCTCATCGGGAGGACAAAATGGGCGGCTATTCACGTTGTCCGGCGGCGCCCCGCTCTTCCAGGAAGGCGATGGCCGTAACACGAGTGAGCGGCGAGCCGTGTCAGATAAGGAGCGTGAGCCATCCCGTCTTGGGGGCCATCTGCGCAGTGTGTCCTCGGGATAACACATCGTTGTGCTGTTTCGTCGAGCAGAGGCATCGACACACGGATACGTCGATACTGGAGATATTTGTCGTAGTTCATCCCAAGCAGCATGCGGATGCCGCTGCACAGACCGATCATCGATGATCGAAGGTACAGAAGGAGGCGGTGCAGTCGCTGTAGATGTAGCCGACGTAGCTGTTGATGAAGAGGACGATGAGGAGGTTGACGAAGGATACGATGTCGAAGATGGTGGTACCGGCAAATACTGCTCGAGACGCATAAGTCGTTCTCCCATCACCATGAGTAACGTGCGAATCTGCATTAAAAAAAAAAAAAGGCGAATAATGGATATGTATTAGCAGACGTCGAAGAGTCACAAGGAATAGCGTGAAACGAACCTTTTCAAGATCTGTGTCCGTGCGTGAAGACTCGGCCTTATCACCCGAGACAGACGATGGTGTGGAGGATGGATAAGACATAGGCCCAGACGAGAAAGACGCTGGCGGCGGACCCGAGTTCGGCGTTAGTGATGATGACGACGTGGTCGTCAATGATGGCAACATCGTTGTCCTTCCACTTGGTGCAAGGGCAGCGCTCAAAGATGGACTTGATGTCGAAGATTGAGCTGGCCTCGACACCTTTGCGAACGAAGAGGGTGTCGTTGCAGGTGATGTCGTGGACGACGTCATGGACGACAAAGGTGCCGGTGACCCTTTGTCTGGGACTGTCATAGGAGGTAGGGAAGGCGATGCAGATCGAGAGCCGCGTGTCACTGTGTACGATGAGGGTATATACGAAGCATGAGAACGTGGCGGTGAGAGGGACGAGCGACGGTCAGTTGACATCAAGTCTGGTGGACGCAGCGAACGTAGATCAGCTTGCAAACGCTGGCTACCAGCATCAGGATCCACACGGCCATCCCCTGTACGCTTTGGTGTGCCGCGAGGTGTTCCCAACTGGTATACAACAAGCGCAGAATGGTACAAGCTAAAGGCGCCGCGCATGATAGTCCATTCAGGTGGTGTGTCTTTGTAAAAGCGACCAAGGATTTGATCACATTTTGCGCACGCTAAAGGTGCGAACTTGCAGCGCTCCCAGCCCTGGTCCTCGGACGTGGTGAGAAATTCAAGTGTCAACACTTTGTCGGTCACTTCTTGTAGCACAATCAAGCCCAGTTGTCGCTGCGCTAGAAGCCAGGCAACAGAATCGCCCACGATGGTTAAGCACTGATGACACTGAAAAACCATGAGCGGTGGGGTATTTAGATCGAGTGACGTCGGAGATGAGGTCTCTGTTGTCAGCACCGAAGAAGAGGGCTTCATAGCCGCTGACGAGGTACGCCATACGGGATAAGGCCTAGACGCACGCTCCGTGTTCACACGAGAGGAGTTGGCCGTTTTGGGCGGGCGTCCTCGCCTGCGCACTTTGGGTGCAGGGAACAGAGGTGATCGCCCGTGGCTTGTGTCATCTTGTGCCACGCCTATAACAGGCGCCTCGTCATCGGACGCCCCGCGTGCAGCAGGCGTTACATTGGCAGTGCTTCGTGTTAATGTTGTGGATGTTGGCGCAGATGTATAGAC
>ERZ501061.419-NODE-419-length-14942-cov-4.018271_pt1 | contig 14942 bp, 3 predicted proteins | sample MGYA00510854_ERZ501061 | MGnify/ENA primary metagenome ERZ501061 (study PRJEB25958, sample SAMN03398515) | human skin metagenome | study: EMG produced TPA metagenomics assembly of the Human Skin Microbiome Metagenome (human skin metagenome) data set.
GTTGGCAATGCCCTCGAGCTCCTTCTGCTTGTCGTTGTACTCGTCGATCGAACCCTCCTGGGTGTTGTCGATCCACTCGATCGTCTCGTCAATGGCCTTCTTGAGGTTGTCCTTGTCCGAGGCGTCAAGCTTGCTGGCGAAGGCCTCTTCATTGAGCGAGTTACGCAGGTTGTACGTGTATGATTCGAGGCCGTTGCGAGCCTTGATGCGCTCGGCAGCAGCGTCATCCTCAGCCTTGTACTTCTCGGCATCAGCGACCATGCGCTCAATCTCCTCCTTCGAGAGACGACCCTTGTCGTTCGTGATGGTAATCTTCTCCGAGCGACCCGTCGTCTTGTCGGCAGCCGACACGTTCAAAATAGCGTTGGCGTCGACATCGAACGTAACCTCGATTTGAGGGACACCACGAGGCGCAGGAGGGATACCCGAGAGCTCGAACTTACCGAGCAGGTTGTTGTCCTTGGTGCGAGCACGCTCACCCTCGTACACTTGGATCAACACACCAGGCTGGTTGTCTGCGTATGTCGAGAAGACCTCCGACTTCTTGGTCGGCACGGTCGTGTTACGCTTGATGAGCGGCGTGAACACACCACCAGCGGTCTCGATACCCATAGAGAGAGGAGCAACATCAAGAAGAAGAAGGTCCTGCGTCTTCTCCGACGTGTCACCCGTCAGAATGGCGGCCTGGACGGCAGCACCGTAGGCAACAGCCTCATCGGGGTTGATCGACTTGTTAGGCTCGCGGCCGTTGAAGAAGTCGCGCAGCAGCTTCTGCACGCGAGGGATACGAGTAGAACCACCAACGAGCACAATCTCGTTCACAGAGCCCTTGTCAATCTTGGCGTCGCGGAGCACCTTCTCGACGGGGTCAATCGTGTGCGAGAAGAGGTCACCGCAGAGCTCCTCGAAACGGGCACGAGTGATCGAGGTGTAGAAGTCAATACCCTCGAAGAGCGAGTCAATTTCAATCGTGGTCTGAGCGGCCGACGACAGAGTGCGCTTAGCACGCTCCGAAGCGGTACGAAGACGACGAAGAGCACGAGCGTTCGTCGTGAGATCCTTCTTGTTCTTGCGCTTGAACTCCTGGACAAAGTGGTTCACGAGGCGGTTGTCAAAGTCTTCACCACCAAGGTGCGTGTCACCAGCGGTGGCCTTGACCTCGAAGATACCCTCCTCAATCGTGAGCAGGGAAACATCGAATGTACCACCACCCAAATCGAAGATGAGCACATTCTTCTCAGCGCTGTCCTTCTTGTCGAGACCGTAGGCAATGGCAGCAGCCGTTGGCTCGTTGATGATACGCATCACATTGAGGCCAGCAATGACACCAGCATCCTTGGTAGCCTGACGCTGCGAGTCGTTGAAGTAAGCAGGCACCGTGACGACGGCATCCTTCACTTCGCCGCCGAGGTAGGCAGCGGCAGTTTCACGCATCTTCAGGAGGACCATAGAAGAGATTTCTTCAGGCGTGAAGATCTTCTCCTCACCCTTGTATTCAACCTTGATGACTGGCTTGCCAGAGCGGTCCACAACCGCGAATGGCCAGTGCTTCATGTCCGACTGCACATCAGCATCCGAGAACTTGCGGCCAATAAGACGCTTGGCGTCGAACACAGTGTTATGCGGGTTCATGGCCACCTGGTTCTTGGCGGCATCGCCGATCAAACGCTCGGTGTCCGTGAAACCGACGTACGACGGCGTCGTACGGTTACCTTGGTCGTTGGCGATAACCTCAACACGGTCGTTCTGCCAGACAGCCACACAAGAGTAGGTGGTACCCAGATCAATACCAACAGCTTTTGTCATGATTCTGTAGTTGTTGTATGAGGTAGGAGGGGGTGTTTGCAAATTCCTTTTTATAGTATACACTTCTATCACGGACGGGGCGCCTGCCGCTGATTTTCATTTCGTGCATCCAGTAGAATGCACAAGAAACTTTCGCCACGGTTCGGTACGTTTCCGCGCTACTCCACATACGCTTGGATCACTTGACTGTCGCACGCTGGACACGCATCGACGCTCTTCCAACGCCTTCGGTATGACATAAGCATAGGTCATCAACACATACTCCTCAAGTCTTGGTACTGTATGTTGCCGACGTTTGGGCGCACGGACGATGAGCGAGGCTACTTGGACGTAAAGCCTAGCGCTCCCGACACGGCGTTGCGCTGCTGGGCAATCCAAGATAGACCACTACCAGATACCCGCGGAACTTCTGGCACTCGATCGTCTGAGTCGACTGGGACGGGTGGTATGACGTGTTGCCAACTGACTTCACGGTAGAGTCGCTGGCTTAGCTGATGGTATGCTGAAGCCATGAGCCGTTGTTCCTGACGTAAAGCATCACGTTCACGCTGGGCATGAGTTTCTTTCTTTCTGACACATACCTCAACATCTGTCAAAACAGGCGAGCTTAGCACACGTTGCTGCATATGCTGTTTGTAAGCAACAATGAGACATACTTTATTTACATGGTCCCAGCACCGCTGAAGTCGTTGCATGACAAGGTCTTCATGGCGGAATGAATCCGTGAGTAAGTCGGATATATTCTTTATGTCTTTCGTACTAGTCTTTCCTGCCTCTTTTGGTACTTTTTTCTCGAGCTTCCTGAGCAAGTTTTCGGCTTCGGCGTGCTTGGACGTCAGATTATTTCGAAGCGCTGTCACGTCTGCTTTAACAGCATCCATCATCACAGTCACATCTGTCGATGACATGGGGTCGTCCTCCAGGGGCGACAGCGACTCGGATTCTTGATGCTGCGTTTCTAGATAAAGGGGTGGAGCCATCTCATCATGGGGTGCATCCACTTCCAGAGTACGCACGCGCTCAAGTAGACTGTGCATCTGGATCTGATCTTGTCGGCGCTCCTCTAGGAGTTTTTCCAGCTGCATCTTGAGTTCTTCATGTTCGTGGGCAAGCTGGGTGTGTTCCTCGACAAGCTCGGTGTATTTGCGGTCAGATTTGAGAGTGGCAGATCGGTGCTGCACAGCGAGTTGAGAAGCAGAGCGATCTGCGGCTTCTGACGACTGCTCCATGAGTTCAGCGATTTGTTTCTCCAGCTCTTTGACGGAGCGCTTCAAGTCGGTGGCCTCTTCCGCGCGTTCCCGAACTTTGCTGAGCGAGCGTTCCTGCTTCTTGTATGCTTCCAGCATAGGCTTCGCCTCGTCAAGCTGGTCACGTAGAGCATCGCGTTCATGCTGGATTTGACGCAGCATGGACAGTTGCGACAACAGCTCTTTGTTCTCAGTTGTGACACGATCCACATGTGATTCGGTATGTGCAAGCTGATCTTGGCAATCGGATAAGCGCTGTTTTCCTAGCTCTACATCGCGACGCAACGTGATGACTTCTTCGCGATTTGCACCGCCATCGATCGGCTCCTTCGTAGTGGGTGGTGTCGTATCGGAGCTGGTATAGTCGGACAGCACGTCCTCGACCACCTGCTTCATAATAATTTGTTCATCGAGTGGCAAGGTCTGCATAGCATTCACTTGATCGTCATTATGGTCACTTTTGAGCACAATGACCAGAACAAGACGAAGAAGTTTGAGCAGGTCGGACTTGGACGGTGACCGCTCCTTCGAGGCTCCTTTGATGTCGATGACGGGCAGGACTTTGTCTGGAATATGAAGTTCCTGTGTGCAGAACGAGACCACTCTTCTGTGCAAAGTTTCGAGACTGGAGGAACGCGGCGGTAGAAAATGCACGTCATCCACGCCCTGCAGCACTTCGAACAATGCTGAGCCATCGCATAAGGCGTTCACATCCTTGATGTGTCGACCAACACATATAGTCTGCACCCAGTGAATAAAAGCTGTGAGTGCTTCTGCCTCGCTCGGCACGCTCATGTCTGCCAGAGTAGACAGGCAACCCAAAAGCCCTGTTGCCTTTTGACCCACCGCAGTGTGGAGGACATCGTGGCAGAGTTTTTGTCGGCCACCATTCAGATGACGAGGGCGGACGGCCCAGTCAACGAGCGGCTATGGACACTGGTGCTCGAGCTGTCTGCGCAACTTGCTGCGAATAAGCAGCAAGTGGATGCACTGCGGAAACAGATTGCGTCGCTGGAGGGTCAGGCGCTGCATGCCAAGACGGGGTATGCTCTGCGTCGATTCAATGTGGACATGTCACAAGAGGCGTTCACATCTCAACTCGAGCGACTCAATGCGCAGCTCGTGAACGAAAATACAGCGCTAGCCTATGAAGCGAAGCAAATGGGCAGTCTTTTGCGCGAGAGCGAAAGCACACTTGAGGCCATCATGAACAAGTTCCGTGCCTTTTCGCATGCGGCCCAGCAGCACGGTCTGGACTTGTCTGCCTACTACGAGTCGCGCATCGAGAGTCAAAGGAACAGGATCGATCATTTGATGATGCACGATCAAGATACCATGCACAGGCTCTCTGACCGTGTCAGTGGACTCGTGCGCGATGCCATGCATTCGATGGACAACGGCTTTCCTGACATGCGCTCGGATGCCATGGAAGGCGCTACGGAATGGGAGCGCCTGCGACAGGAAAATGCCATTCTTCGTTCTCTCATGGGTCTGAGTCACGAGGATGCGGATGTGGACGACAATGCGGATCGCGTGAGTACCTCGGATTTGTCTATTTCGCGGTCGTCTCTAGGCCATGCCGAGCAGCCCGTCGAAGAGAGCACCGCGACCGACACGATAGCATCAGAGGGTGAAGCCCCTGTCGACGAAATCGATGCGGGCGTGCCTGCGCCATCTTGACCTCATGTATTTTATACTACTTGCCCATGTACAAATAATCCAGTGCACGAAGGCACCGCAAGAGTTCTGCTTGTGAACTCGTGGGGCTTGCGAGTCTGGCCAGCGGCAGCGATGTCGATGGTACTTGAGAGGGCGCCGGCTCTGTCGCCATCGGCTCTGAGGGGGCTTGTGCGTCTGCCTTCGGCTGGCTGTTTTGATCGTTGGCCACAGCGTCGGTGGCCACCTCGGGCAGCGACGCAATCACCGCCTCAAGGTGGCTGACGAGGGCATACGACGCTTGCTGCGCCGCGTTTTGTAGAGCTGCACTGATCGACTCGTGCGCACCAGGCAAATGAGACAAATGAGACGCCACAGATAGAGTGTGCTGGAAGGCACGGGACGTCATAGGGGTCTGCAGTGGCCGGACGATCGCTGCGAGTCGCTCCGAGGCGATGCCGGGCACCTCCATATTGTCGTATGTGCTGTCGAGTACAGCGCCGGTGCCGTCCTTTCCTGGCTGTGCCGTGGTGAGGGGCTTGCTCACCGACTGCAAGAGAGCCAGGAGTTCGTTGAGGAGCGGAGCATGCTCGAGCATTGCGTCCTTCTCCAAGAGACCCAGAAGAATCTGGATAGGGACGCGTTTGTTGCCCTTTCGCGAGCGGTCCTCACGCAAAAAGAAGAGCGCTGCCTGGTGATTCGCGTGTGTGAGGTGCGTGAGCGTCTCCAAGCTGCGGGATGCGATGAGATGCGGCGCCTCGTCGCCCATCCACGTGAGCGGAAGCGCCGCCGAAGGCGTCGATGGCGGCAGCAGTCCAGACGAAGTCAGGCTGCTCGACTGATGGCGCGACATGTTGCGCTGCGGCGTGTGCTTCGCGGCCTTGTTGCACAGAGCCGTGAACGAGCGGTCCACCGACGCAGCACTGTGCATACTGTCCCAGAGAACCATGAGCAGCATGCCCAGTAGCTCCGTTCGGGTACGAGCATTCACGGAGAGGTGCGCCAGAAGCTTGTGCAAAAGAGACGTACGAGCATGTACGGAGGGAAGGAAGAGCAGGCGGACGAGCGACGCCAAACTCGCGCGATCCAAGAGTTGGATTGCGTCACGGCCACGCTCTGATTCACGAGGCGCCTGCTGCGGTTCGTCCGTGCTGGGCGGCGCTTGCTCTGATGATCGCTCCTGAGGCTGATCGTCGGTCTGCCGCGACGCTGGTGCGGAGTGGGAGGCGGGCGCATCAAACTGCTGCAGCTCGGTCCGGAGACTGCGTGGAAGCACATTCAAAAAGTCCGGGACAATCCCACGCGCCTGACGAGACATTTGCGCGTTGAGCTGTTGACTCAGCAGAGCTTCTTCACGCAATTCATCGGGCAATGCCTCGAGGAACGTCGGATCGATGCCTGTATCGGTAAGATCAACGGTGTCGCCGTGGACCGTGGCTGTGACACGTCCTGAGCGGTCGTCCTTCTCCTCTTCGTCATCACTGTGGCCTTCCATGTCGTGGTGCTTCCGCTTCGACTCGGTCGGTCGTTCCGGGTGGTCCGCCTTCGACTTGTGCTGCTCTTCGCGTTCACGGTCACGGCGCGCATAGAAACTAGGAAGGAGGTGCTCGATGAGTGGCCTTCGGAAGGCGGCGTTCATATCCATCGAGGCGCCAGCATACACGACATGGGCCTCGGACATCCAACGTCCATGCGTGTGGTTGGGCGAGAAGCGCTGAGACTCGGCCACGGCATCGAAGGGTGCGTCGGACGGCTGTTGCTCGTGGTGGGGGCCGGCGGCGGACGGTTCGCGCCGGTTCATAGACCGACGTGTAGAGGGGCCATCGATCATATTGGTGATCTGCATGCGCGGCATACCCCGACCTGGATCGAGTTCAATTTGAATGCTCGCGTTTCCGCCTTGGGGCACATTTTGCTGCACAAAGGACTCGAGGAACTGCAGCGTGTTCGCGCCCATGTACGATTCCATGGCGCGCTGCCATGCAGCCGGTTCGCGTTCCGGGTCGTTGTCGTTGTTGTCCACCAGCAGCGGGTGGAAACTCGCATCATGGGACGGCGGAGCAGCGCGGGCTGATTCGGAGCGTGTCCGCACGGGCTCTGCGGAGGCCTGGAAGAAGGTCGGCGGACCGCGGCGAGCAGCGCCGTGGCGTCCGTCTTGACGCTCGACCCAGTTGTAGTCGACGTTCGCAGACTCTTGGCTCATGCGCGGCATCGTTGGACGCCATGTCAGCTGATTAGGGCCGTCGTCGTCATCGGCGTCTCCGATGTCATCTTCGTCCGAGGCATCGCCCGCTCCCTGGCGTTCTACACCAAGGTCCATGTCGAATGCGTCTGTATGCACCGTGTCGTGATCCGAGTCCTCGAGCTCAGGCACATGCTCCATATCATTGAGTGCCTCCATGATTTCGCGCACGCTGTCCATGTTGCCCGTGCGCGACATGTCATGCTCTTCGTCCTGCATGTCGTCAAAGTCTCGCACATCCAGCTCGTCGTCGTCGAAGGCTTCGTCGTCGATCATATCGTCGCTGAACATGTCGTCGGAGAAGCCGTCTTCTTCCATGTCGTCAAAGTCTTCTTGACTGTGGTTATCGCTGTCGTGCTCCTCTTCATCGTCGTCTTCCACAACCTCGACCACATGCGTGGAATCACCATCCAGATCCTCCGCATCTGTGCTCAATTCACTTTCCGCCTCGTCGCTGTTGTACTCTTCCATCTCCATGTCCTCATCGTCCTCCAGATCCTCGCTCAGATGATCCGAGTCATACGCGCCTTGCTCCATTTCGCCCGTGTGCATGCCCAACGAGGAATTGCGGTAAAAGTCAGGCGTCCCCTCGTCCTCGGAGGACTCACCATGCATCACGACCTCTTCTTCCACGTCGTCGTCTTCTTCGTCGTCCTCCTCCTCGGGCCCCTCCGTGCCCTCGGGGCGTGCATGTGTGTCACGACGAGCCATTTTGATCGCAACACGGGCCAGATGCTCCAATGGGCGCAGGACGCTGTTGAGAAGGGACGTCAGGGACGGCACATGGACATCCAGGTCCGAAATCGCTTGCGTAAGAAGCACGACAAAGTTCTTTTCCAGCATCGTCTTGGCCATGTGCAGCACTACGCCCGAGTGCCTCGGCGTAGCCGTGTCAGAAGCAGGCCGGCTCGTTAAGAGGCGGTAGCACATATCTGTGAGCGCATACAGACGCCCAAACTTGATTTCGACCATCTCTTGCGTGGCCATCGCTTCGCGCAGGGCCTTGTGCAGGGCATCCAGTAGGGTCTTTCGTGTGACTATCAGGGCATCGGGCACGGCCGGCGCCTCATGGTCCGGCATGGGATCCGCGGCGAGTGCCACCATCACCGAGATAGCCCAGTTTGACTCCGTCGTGCGCTTTCGGAGCTCATCTGGCTCGTACTGCGCCAAAAAACCGGAGGGCACGAGCTCGTTCATAAAGTAGGTGAGGATGGACTCGGAGCCGTTGACGCGGTACTCGAGGAAGCTTTGCTTGCACCCCATGTACGAAGAGAGGAGCTCCGTGAGGCACTGCAGCAAGACTAGAATGTACGAGTCGCGCGCATCCGCCACACTCACGTCGCCCTCATCGGCGGGCGAGATGTGCTCTTGGCGCGCGGCGATCAGCTCGTCAAGCAACATGTGTATGACGACGTCACGGACGACGTGCGCCTCAGCTGGCTCGTCTGCCAGGCAGGCACCCGGCTTGGGACGCAGATGCGTCGGAGACTGGATCGAGTGAAAGTCGAGCAAGTCCGCTTGCATACCTGCAGCTTCGATGAACGTGGACGGCGCACGCAGGAGCGACAATCCGAACTTTTTGATCATGGCATTGACCTCTGTCGGCCGCGGTCGAGTACCCTGCTTGAACCAGATGTGAACCTCTTGCGTGAACAGACTGAGCAAGGCGCCGCCCGACTCGACCATGTGCCTCAAAACCGACACCGCGAGATGCTGGTACAAGGCGCGCTGGAAGCGGCGGCGAGAGAGCAAAGGACGCATGAGGAGCGGCACGGCACGCCGCTCCACCAGCGCTCCGCCCACGGACGCATGGCGCGACACAATCATGAGCGCGCGCGCCAGACTCAGATTCACACTGAACGACAGACGCGACGAGTGGGCCAACGCATGCAAGACATACTCCGTCATCTTGGGACGCAAGTCTTGAAGAAACGCCTCGCATGCATCGGCGTCGCGCGGCAAGGCCAACACGCCCTCAGGTACTTCGCACGCACTCAACACACCACAGAGGGCGAGAAGCGCCGAAGGCAGCCACGGCGGCTCAGGTGCATCGGGCGCGGTGGCAGCCTCGTGAAGGCAGCCTAACAGGCCATGCGCCAGGGGCGGCAGCGAAGACCACGGCACCTTGAACGGCGTCTGCTCTGTGGTGAGCAGAAGCGCCAGGAGGTGCATGCGCGCCATGATGACGGGCTGCGTAGTATCATACGTCATGCGTTCCGTCACGATGTGCCAAAGGCGCTGCGTCTGCTCTTGATCCCGTGAGAAGAACACAAACACGTGCCGCGCATCAAATACGAGCTCCTCGTGGACGTCGGCCAGCTCAAGGAGCCGGGGGAAAAAGTGCGGCCGCATGTCTTCGCGGCACTTGTCCAGCTCGATCTTGGCGGGCGTCGGCCACGCGGGTTCAGGCAGCGGCGGCGTCTCCTGCCTCGTGGGCTCTGTGCTGGGTATGTGAGCATGCAGAGCGCCGGCCAGTGCCTGAGCCAGCTCGTCTGGCTCAGATACCGCGGACATCTCGGGCTCGGCGGCAGGCTCTGGCGGAGGCGCCTCCGGCTCGTCTTCGAGCTCCGGATGCAGCAAAATATACTCTGTCGCTGCGCTCACATTGTTCCGGCACCGCTGCAAGGCGCGCCGCGATGCACCACGTGGGAAACCCATTTCCACCAGCTGCATAAGACGCCCTTCATCCACCGCGGGTGCTGCCGCGGGCGGGCGCACGGGCTGAGGCGAGGCAGACATCGTCATGGCCATCCCCGTCGGCACATGATGCGGGAGACGCGACATGGATCGTAGGGGAGCGGGTGTCGGCCGCTGCGATGGATCCTCGCGGTCGGCAAAGAGGACCATGCCGAGCGCTTGCGCGACTTCACGTACCGTGGCCAAAGGCAGCTTGGTGAGCCAACGCGCATCCCAGAGCTGTGTGAGGACGTCGATCGCGTGCTTACGCAGCTGGACAAGAAGAACATGTACATGGAAGGATGGGTCCTTGCTAAGCTGCACACTCTGTTGCGAGTCGTTCAGTGTGCGCGCCGGCACAAAGCGCATGACCATGCTCAGATATACATGCAGCGCATGAGCCGCATGGGACATAACGCTGGTCTCGTCGTGGTCGAGCGTCCCGTGCTCAAAGTAGGCGCTCAGCGAGCGCACCTGGTCCACCAGCACGGCATCTCCGCCTTGCTCGCACCACTCACGCAGTACCATCGTATGTGCGTATTCGCCATGGCCCGAGCGCTTTTCATACAACACATGCCGCAGGATCAAGTACATGTACGTGTGCTCTGCCAGCGCTTCGACCTCCGACACATCGGTGCGCAGCGACGACCACGAGCGGAGCACCGCACTGAGGTCGACGGCCACCTGCTTCGCCGCAGTCAGGTACTCCATATCGACCGTGCGGCGCGGCACCATCTGCCGGGTCGCAATCAAGAGAATCGATCGCAGGGCGGCGGGAATGCGCATACACAAGAAGTCGACGGCCTTGAGCGTCGGCGACATGGTGTCCTGGGCCACATCCTGCAGCGCAGCCTTGACGGTCATGCGCTCCCACACCGTCGAACGCAAGACCTCGGCGAGCTGGGCGATCGTCGCGACATCGCCGCCTTTGCGCAAGGCACGGAGGAACGCCAATGGGATTTTGTGGCTCGGCGGTGAGAACGAAAATGTGTCATTGAACATCTGGCACACGTCCGAGAGGAGCTGCGTACGCGCATGCAGCCGACAAAAGGCACGGAAGCGCGTATCGTCCACTGTCATGATGCCAGGTGTCCACTCATCGATCGAGCGCTTGACTTGCTGCAGAAGAAGCGACAGAACGGTATCCGGGTCCTCTTCCGTCATGGCGCGCAGTAGCATCACAAACGACTCAGCAGGCGCCGACGACGGAAAATAGGGCGTGATGCATGGTGTGTCGTACATCACGAGAAGCTGAGCTAGGCCATCCCGGCACATAAACTCACGGCACGTCGACTCGTTGCGGAACAGGCCCTCGAGGAAGCGGCACAATACATCAAACGAGCCTACCGGCGCATTGCCTTCGCCCGCCGACGCTGACGGCATGTAGTGGTCGATGTCGTCTAGCTCAATGTGCGATGTGCGAATAGGCTTCGCCTCGAGTTGCACAGGCGTGTCTACCACATACAACTCACGCTCCTTGGCGTCGGAGGGCGGCGTAAAAGTGCGCGCTTCTGTCACAATGCGCTCCACCACACGTAGGACTTCGGTGAGCACGCCCTCCTTCAAACTCGGATGATGGCGCACGAGCTCTTCAATCGACCCTCCAAACGCATTGGCACAGTCATGGTCGAGCAAGATGCCATGGAAGCGCGTGTCATTCAAGATGCGCAGAATCCGCGCCACTATGCCACTCTCGGTAAGCAGGCGCAAACCTGCCTCGTTCAGACACAGCGCACCAATGGCGGTGGAAAGCGACATGAGCAGCTCCATGTTCGGTTCAAAGTCATCGCTCAAGGCCTGTAAAAATGCCTCTGGCAGCTTGCTCTCTTGTATGGTGCTGAGCTGCGTCGGCTCATTGTGCACGAACGTGGACATGATCGAGATAGCCAGAGTGAGAACATGGGGCCCAAAGATGCTTTTGCGCTCAATAATCGTGCGCAGAACACCGAGAATAGGCGTATCGATGAGGGTTCGAAGACCATCAGCTGTGCCGGGCGTCGTCATAAGATGGTGGATCGTACGCAAAATTTGGCGTATCAAATGCGAGCGGCTGTACATGAATGGCTCAGATTCCTCGGGTGCAGGCATATCTGCCACGAGGCGCTCAACAAGCACATCAATGCCGCGAATCGCGACAAAATGCTCAAACGTCGATGGATACGTGTACATGATGGTGTCCAGCAGACCCACAGCCCTCGTCGACGTGCGCAAGACAAGGAGATTCGATGTCGACTTGATGCGAGCCATGTCCAGCAGCTGAGGCAAGAGTCCCGTGCTGATCGTCATGCTGGTCGGCGTCATGATCGTGGTCATATTGGCCACCAGCGTGATGAGCGCATCAACGAGCCTATCAAATTTGGGCGGAATGTTCGATGTAGGTGCGAGCTCAGACAAGCGCTGTATCGTGCACTGCAGCAATTGACGCAACACACCATGACTCATGGAAGCATTTATGGCTGTAAGGACATCGCCATAATAAGTCCGGTAGTGACGGAATGCATCCAGCGCATACAATACAGCGCTATGCAAGCTGTCATCCACAACCTCCGGTGGCTCAAGAAGAGCCACGGTACGCAGCACAATGCTCGGCTCAATCATGAAAATATGCGTATTGGCCATGGCATGCGGGGCAATATGGATAAAGCATGACACAGCCAGCAAGCGGCACACAAGCGCTTGGTGTCGTGTACCGGGATGCTTGCATGCCAGCGTGACACGCACCTTGTGGAAGAGCTCAAATTGTTCGTCGTCGGACAACTCCTTGGCAGAGTCACATGCTTGCAGCAGCGCACTGGGCGGGCGCGTCTCTGTATCTAGGCCCGAAATGACCACGCGAAAAGTACCATTCAATGACGGTAGCGTGTGGTCTTGCTCGCCTTGCTTCGCCGGCGTAGATGGAAGAGAGGCGGCGCCGTCGGCCGCCTGCGGACTGCGGCGGTAGCCGTTCACATGGACGGAGTGCATGGCGGCTGGGAATGGCATGTCTGACTGCGCTACATCCACGAGTTCCAGCCCTGCTTCGCGTGGTGGCCACACCGTCGCGAGAATACGCAAGCGGAAGTGGCTGAGAGGCACGTCGATCCGGTTGGAGGCGCTGCGCTGTTGAGCAGACCGAAGCACGAGATACAAGACATGCTCGAGTACTTCGGCATCTTCGGTACCAAGGAGCATGTCGATGTACTCGTAGGATGAATACAATTTGCGGTTCAAGCAGTTTTCCAGCAGCAGACGCGTAAACGCCAGCACTGCGAGCAAGAGCTCACGATCATGCGCCCCGAGGGGCTCCTTTTGCACAGGTTTCAAAGGTGTGGTTTGGCAAATTCGTGCCAGAATATCATCGAAGCGATTCAGGACGGGAATCCAGGCGTACAAGTCGCCCCGGGGCCACGCCCATTGGTCCACACTGCGCAGCAGAGACGCCAACGAGGACTCTGGCTCCTCGACGATGCGTGCGCCGAGCGCTGCCAGATCCTCCGGGACCTCTGGCTTGCGTTTTGGGACCTTGGTGATCTTCATCGTATGTGCGCGGTACCGCGTCGCACACGTCTCCCGGACGTTGTCGTACCAAGTCGAGCTACGAACGCCGCCACTGCTGCGCCCTTCCAGCATCTCGTCACGTGCACATGTCGCACCCCGCGAGCGCTCCACACGGCCGTAGTGGAAGAGTTCATGCTGAGTGAGGCACTGGGCTCGTACGTGGCGGAGCAAACTCATACGGCCCGGCGTGTGCCGGCGAGTTGCGTCGTACAGTCGCTACAATGGTACGAAGCTGCGCAGGATGGTGCGGTGTCGTATCAAAAGGACACGCTGGTCAGCACTGTGCAGGCAGTGCTGCAAAGTGATCAGCTGCCGAGCAGCGTGCAAACCACGTACCTGTACCTTGCCTCGATGGCCCCCTTGCCAGATATATCTAAAGTGGCGATGCAGGATGCCTGTGAAGTGATCCGCGCATTTCTTGTTCATACCCTTCGCCCACGCTGCCAGGCAGACGCGGCACTTGGCCCGTGGATCGTGCGCTTGATGGATACATGGGACCATATGACGGCTCGCTTCCACACGATCCTGGATATACTGCGTCCTGTCGGTGTGTCCGATGTGGAATTTTTGTCTATATGCACAGCCATGCTCCAGCGTACGTGTCGAGATACTCATGACGCGGCCGTGTGGGACCGAGGCGTGTATGCCGTGGCAGAGGCTGTCCGGCGTGGCCAGTACGAGCCCAGCACACTTCAGCGCGTTGGCCACCTAGCGGGTGTACTCAAACGGAGTACACGCGCCTTGGTTGAGCAAGCGCACGCGTACTACGATGCGCGTGTAAAGGAGCTCCTCGGCGGCTCGTTCGCCGAGGCCGTCCCGCACATCCACGCATGGATCGTGAAAGAGCACGAGTGGGCCGCACAGCTAGGCGAAGCTGCTGTGCCGGACGTAGTGGCTACGCAAGTGGTGCGTCCGCATCAGGAAGCTCTTGCAGATACGCTGTCGTACTTCTTGGACCGCCAAGACACGGAGCGCATCCAGTCGTGCTACGCCATCTTTGACGACGCTGGCATTCTGCCGGTACTCTATGCTACGATGCGGAAGCATGTCGAATCGCGTGTGAAAGACATGATGCAGAGTACCGACGATAGCGTGCTGATCGAGAAGCTCTGTCAACAGCACCACCTTTGGCATGGCTTGTGGAAGAGCGGTCTGCATGCCGACCCAATGATGAGAGATGCTCTCCACGATGGATTCGAGCATGGAATGAGCGTGCGCGGCACGCATATGGCTCAGCTCCTTGCGCAGTTCGCCGGTGCGCAGCTTGGTCGAGGCATGGACACATGGATCGACGACATGCTGCTGATCTTTCGGTGCCTGTATGAAAAGGACGTGTTTGAAGTGTCCTATCGTCATGCCTTTGCGCAGCGCCTTCTTCAACAGTGCTCCCACGAGGCAGAGCTCGTCATGCTCGAGCGCCTGCGGCAAGAGTGCGGGCCCGATTACACGCGTCAACTTGAGACGATGCACCGCGATATGGACGTGTCGAACGAGTTACTGCATGAGTTTGACAGCGCCCATATGCCGTTTGAGTTCGACGCTCGTGTCCTCACACAGAGCCATTGGCCAGCGTACGAAGAGATACCCTTGAGGCTGCCTGCAGCGATGGCGTCCGTGCTGCAGCGGTTTGAAGCGTTTTACGCGTCAAAGTACCAGGCGCGTTCCCTGCATTGGTGCCATGCTCTCGGGTCCGTCGTCATGCAGGCCGACTTGGGCCGCGCCGGCACCAAGGAACTGGTCGTGAACACGCTGCAAGCGGTGGTGCTCCTAGCCTTCTC
>ERZ501061.421-NODE-421-length-14910-cov-4.309727_pt1 | contig 14910 bp, 12 predicted proteins | sample MGYA00510854_ERZ501061 | MGnify/ENA primary metagenome ERZ501061 (study PRJEB25958, sample SAMN03398515) | human skin metagenome | study: EMG produced TPA metagenomics assembly of the Human Skin Microbiome Metagenome (human skin metagenome) data set.
CGGCCGCGGCCAGCAAGACAGGCAAGAAGAAGAAGTGGTCCAAGGGCAAGGTCAAGGACAAGGTATGTACAGGTGCATCCGCGTATGTAGCAGTTGGCTGACGTGCGAACCAGGCCCAAAACGCTGTTTACCTCGACAAGGTCCTGTACGAGCGTGTCATCAAAGAGGTGCCAACCTTCAAGATGATTACGCCCAGTGTGCTGATTGACCGCTTGAAGATTAATGGTTCTTTGGCTCGTTTGGCAATCCGTCACTTTGAGCGTGAGGGTCAGATTAAGCCATTGATTCACCACCACGGCCAGCTCGTTTACAGTACGTTTCATCAGTTGCTATGAAGTCACATGTAGAAACTGACACTTGAAAGCGCGCGCTCGCAACGACTAAACTGGCTCACAGTCTTTTGCATACTTTGATACGCGTCCCGGCGGGTATTGATGGTATGGAAGTAAGAAAATGAAGGCAGGCGACCTACTTTGCATATTAGCGTGTCCGCAATTCGCGAGCATTGTAGACATAGTGTTCGCTGCCCCATAGTCATAGGGGGTGAGGTCGTAGCGTGTTTTAGTGCGCCTCCCTCTTTATTCCTATATTCCAAAATATCGTTCATACTCAAACAACGAGTGAAGTTTGGATAACGTGTAAGCTGGATTGCGTGGATTTATGTCTGGCGTCTGCAGAGGAGCGCGCGCTTCGTCTGATCTGCAGCGTGGATTTTCATGGCCAGTACGTCGGCGCACAGTTGCAGTGTTGTACTCAGACAAGTTCCAGCGATCCTCGAGTGTGACCAATCCGGACTGTTGTTTGATTTTGCAAAAATCAAATGCACAAGCTATACAAGCTATGCATTTACATCACAACTAGGAACACTGCATTACTGTGATAGGATTTGGCGAACAAAAGCCTCGTAATTGATACTGCCATCCCTGATCGTGTGAGATTTTCACCGTGCAAAAAGAAAATTCAATACGTACTCGCCCACAGCAACTCCCTTCAGTAGCTCATCGACCTCCTCGTTTGAAAGCTTTTCACCCAAACTTGTAAGCACATAGCGGAGTTCTCCGACTCCAATTTGACCCGTGCCATCTTTGTCGAACACTTGGAAACCACGAATGAATTCCTCTGAGCGGGTAAGTTGAAATTCCCTGCATGCAAATTACATGTTGGAGTACATACCTGGCGTTCCAGCCGGCTTAAATCCATTGGGACGGTTCAGGATGTTGGTGAATGTATTGTAATCAACTGGCAAGGTTAGAAATGCCACTAATCAGCAAACACACTCTCTTTGGGTGCACCTGACGCCAAGCTAGCAACCTCTGCTTGTGTTGGGTTTTGACCCAATGCTCGCAAAAGATCGCCAAGGTTTTCACTTGCGATAGTGCCTGAGCCTTTCTTGTCAAACAGGGCAAATGCTTCTCTAATTTCCGAATCCGCCTGCACATGCACACGCGTTAGTTTACATATACGATGGAGCGCAAGTCACAAATATGTACCATTCTTACTTAGACTGCGCGTATGCAAAGAACAATCAAAGTGCAATTCAAGAGAAATTCCAAACGAACAAGTCTTAGTCGAGAGTTACACACACACACACACACACACGTACAACAAGAAACACAACTGACGCGACAGTACAGGACCTGGAATGGGGCGTATTTCGAGTGTGTGTTGATGACCGCAAGACATATTTGCAAATGTGCCCATGTTGTATGCACGCTTGCGTGGATTATTTGGCCCATGCCCCGCCCCCCGCTCCTGTGGCCGCCGCCGTCCACAAGAAATATTCAAGATTTAGAGATAGTGCTGTGGATGACGCCTCCACTTTCAATTGGACTCAACACACCAAAACACGAAGCAAACTTAGCCATTACTCTGTCTTGCCTTATCTTACCTTACCGTATCCAGACCTGCCGAGCAAAGCTTAGCATCACATAGCCCTGCTTGCTGCAGTACTTGATCAGTAAGCAACATGGAAGGCGTATCAGGATCTTCATCCCTCTACACACCGTCCATATGGACACAGAGTCATCTCAGTCATCCATCTGATGTGGATCTGCCACATCGGCCCCCTGTGTATATACGGCGTACAGACATAAGTGCTTCTTTGCACGCCTATGAACGACTTTTAGAGACGTCCAAAACGTTCACTTCATGCATGTCGGCAATGTCGAAGGCATCTGCAGATATGGCAGCTGCATTAGAGGACTGCTCGTCGCTGAAAGGAGCACATGCATGTGGCGCTGCTTTTCAAGCTGCCTGTGGTCTACACTACCTGAAATCTAATTACGACCAAGTTTTATGTGATACGTTCTGGAAAGAGTTCTCGATTCCGCTTCTGAGTCATTTGGATGTATATCGTCAGACCGTGCAGGACCGGCAGCTTGCGCATGAAAAGACCATGTCCGAACAAAGCCAAATTCTCAAGGGTATTGAATTAAAGTACCAAAAACAAGACCGACAGCGACATCGTGACTTGTCGAGTTTCCGTACAATGCTTAGTGAACTCCAGCGCAAAGTAAATGATATGGAAGAAATCAAAGCTCAGCATTATACCGAGGTACTTGAGAATGAGGAATATACTTGGAACCTGATTGCACAAAAAGTCATGCTCCTTGTCCGTGCACAGGTTGATATGGCTGATCGCCTTTCATCGAAGGCAGTGAATGATCCTATTCTTGAATCGATCATGGCGACAATTCCCGACCCCTTCCAGTCGTACGGACCACCGAAACGTGAAAACGAGCTGTTTTCTATTCTTCAACCAATGATTTCCAAACGCTCTGCTTCTTCTCCATCACCTACATCTCCTAATTTGCCTAGCACATCAGATGCGAGTCTGTCAAAGGCTGATATGTCTGTTTCTCCGACGAATTTGTTGACCGAAAGGGCCTCGCGCCACAGCCAATCGCTCTTTCCCGTTGATGCTGCCTCTGAGTCTGCCGAAGCTGACACAACTCTGCGTGCCGACCCAGACCGCAGCATGCCAGATACGGGACAGGTAGACAAAGATTCGGCGTCTTTTTCGCCACATGCGGATCGCAAGCTACCAGCACGTTTCCTACAGTCCAGACCTTCATTTCATATGCTCTTTGGTTACACACACCCCGAAGAGCCCTCACCCCCATCACCCCAAACTCAGTCGCCACATAACCATAACCATGATGTCTCATCGTAACTGTATTATGTACGACTCAACCCTCTTGCTTGTCTAGTAAATAAGAAGAGAATGCATAGAGAACGACTATGGATACGACTTCGCTTTTCACACATGGAGAGGAGACGCAACAAAGTCTTTATATGTGGCTGTAGCTGTAGTGCTTTTGTAGCGCCACAAACGCACGTTGCGCATAAATGAATCGGTAATTTGGCCTGACCAGCCGGCCTTCAGAATGGCATGTACGATCGTCTCTTGCTTTGACCAGCCTTGAGCTGGTGCAATCTCCGGCAAAAATGTCGCTGTTGTACTCATAGCTTGTCCACCCACTGGCATAACAAAACTGACATACACACCGTGCACACCCATTTTCCAATCAAATAAGTCTTTACACTCTTCGAATGGTGTAAGCAAACTGACTGTACACTGCAATTTTTCCAGCTCCGCTGGCCGAATGGGCTCGAACCGCTTGTCATTCCAAGCTGATTGAATTGTGTAGACCTGTAATGCTTGCGACAATGGATGTGGTTCGAATGTGCCGATGCAGCCGCGAAGCTGCTTGCCTTGCGGCGCAGCATCGTTTTCTAAATACCAAGACACAAAGACAGGCACATTCAGTTCAGCATCGGGAATATCGGCTTGTGGTATCGCGCTGAGTCCCATGGACGCACGTAGGACGGCGAAGCAAAAGCAGCAATGTTCTTTCTGCGCAGTGCACACGTCTCCCTTCGGCGGAAGCTCATACATCGTGGTGCGTACTGCGCTGGTCGTGAGAATAGGACGTCATAGAAATGGCTTTGATCTGGCAGCCGCTCTTAAATCGACCGATTACGTCCATGAATGAGATTGATTCGTCGGACATAATACGCCTTCTCCAATTCCACGTGATAAAATCCTCGCTGCCCCCTGCGTCGATGCGCCCAGGAATAAGCGCAGGGAGGACTTGGTGCTGACTGAGTGGGTACGAGTCGATATCGCTGTGGACGGCGCCTCTCTATTCATCAGCAAGCTCTGTGCAGACCATGTCATTATTTTTGACTCGTCCGCCGCGCACTGGGCTTGCTTTCGTGGCCCATATGCTATGCCGGCACCGGCAGCCTAGGGCATGGCTCTCCAGCTTGTCATTTGTCCCAGCGGATTCTCAGACAGACCGAGAGGTACCTACCCCACTTTTATTCCTCTCTGCACCTCGATGGACTGGCGATCAACCTGCATCTCAGTACGTTCTCGCTCTCTCTCTCTCTCTCTCTCTCTTTCTCGTAGGCCACTATGTATGTGTGCGTTCCTGTTACTTACACCTTTAGACTTTATGCACCGTGGCTTGAGCACCTGAAGAAACATGGATTTTCGGCTCTTTTTCTCGATTTGGATCCAGAACTCCCAACTCGAGACCCGGCCAATGTTCTTCAAGTCATGGAGAAAGGTACGTGAACTGAATCCGTTCTCTACCTATTGCTGTCGAACTGTCGCTTACATTCTTCTTCTACTAGATATGGCTGCCGCTCTTCGTAGTCCAGCCCAGAGTGCCGCCGGCATTCAGCCGCCGCCATTTCCTCCTGCCCTCATTGCATATGGAGCCGCCTGTCCTATCGCTGAAGCATACGCTTCTTCTTACCCCTTATCTGCATTGCAACTCATAAATCCGCCTGTATCTATGGAGCGAGCCAAGCAGCGCTATCCACATCTATTCGGTGGCTCAAACATACGAGAATTTGATTTTGAGGCGACCTTCCCTGTTCGTGTAACTTGGACGCCAGATGAACTTGCGTGGCAAGCTCAACACCAAGTACCATGGTACGAAGTACACAGAATTGAACATCAACGCGAGGATGCTGCCGACGAAAGCCTCGATAGGTATGAATGGGACTCATTCGAACATGGTGTTCAAGACACTGTATGCTGGTTGGAAGACGAGGCAGGTCTGTACGTATGCTCAAAGTGCAAGCACAAATATTAATTCCCAGCTAGATTCCCGCTTCCTGAATCGCGCCTAAATACACATGAAGCGAGTGCTGGTACAGTAGAAGCACAACATATCACCGAGACTGTACATGAAAAAAACACGGATCCTGCTTCCCCTGCGACCCGCACTATCGATCGTGTTCCTCCCGGCACTGTGCCAGAATGGTTCTCGGCAGGAAGCTACGCGTTTGCTCGCGACGGATCGAAAAAAATGCCAATCGAGCTCGATGAGCGTGATATTCGCGAGCGATTTATCCGAGGATCAGGCCCTGGCGGTCAAGCCATCAATAAGCTTTCTACGAACGTGGAGCTTGTTCACATCCCTACTAGTACACGCATAACGTGCCAGCTTACCCGCAGTCGTGCACAGAATCGCGAGCTTGCGCGTCGACAGTTGAGTCAACGTCTAGAATGGCTCATCAAGCAGAATTGGTCCCATGTATCGGCCCAGCAAGGCACCAAACCCGTGTCTCGTGAGCTTTCACCCAGCGTAATTCAATCAAACTGGGACAAAGCTCGAAAACGCAAGCAAAATAAACGCAAAAAACAACGCCGGCGCGCCTCTAATGAATCATCTGATTAGATTCGATCCCAGTGTCTTTTCTCCTTCGTTCATGCGTTCACATAGTCTTGTCCCAAGATCTGATGTTCCGACGCCAGCCTGCCCTTGACCTTCGAATGCACTTGAGGTCGGAACTCCACACGTGCCTAGCGCTTGTGGAGTGTGTGTACTTGTCGGCACGTCGTAGATGATGGAGGAATATGACACGCATACTTCCTAGACGAGCCGCGCGGTGCATCAATCCACGATTCATTCACGCCACTATCCGTTGCATCTGGGCGTGTCTCGTCGTCGGCAGACAGCTCTCCGTGTGTGCTTGTGGCACCCGGCAAGCAAACACAAACACATCCCCGTCACGCAGTACACTCGGACGAATTCATCAACCAGTCTAGGTGGCGTATATGTTTGTGTCTGCACCGTCGGTGCCGCCGCAGCGTAGTCGCGCGCTTTCCACACCTGGCAAGACTAGCTCATCAAGCCATGGTGTGACTGGTGATGTTTCTCGCTCCTTGTCGCGTTCAGCGTCCTGGACTCAGGAATCTATGTGTCACACGCCTTCGTCCATCACCTCGACACCTGCACAAGAAGGTCCGATCCGTGCATATGCGAAGCTCGAGTTTCCCGGCTTCTCGTACTATATCCAAACGCTTCAAGTCACGATCGGTCGACGACCCCAAGGCGTGCCACCCCGACCACCACATTTGCCGTCTCCGAGCGGTTCAGCTGCTTCTTCTGCGCTTCCCGCTCCCTGGTTTACGCCGAAAGATGTTGATGTGGATTTGGGTCCACTCAAGTCCATTTCACGTTTGCACGCGCGCATCTTTTACTCGGCTCAGCCAGAATTCATTCGTGCACCGCTGTACGCGCCGACATCTGTCTTGCACCATCAAGTTCCTGCGACGCCTGCCACAACTTCGAAGAATTTAGGGACGCATTCCGGCGCACCTGTTGCGAATAATGCTAACGCCAGTGCCGACGCTGACGTAGCGGCTGATGATGACCAGTCCGACTCTGCATTGGCGGCTGCATCACCGTCGTCAGATAGTATGCCTAGATCCGAGGGTCGCTTCATGCTCGAAGTACTTGGACGAAATGGCGCTTTTGTTGACGATGTTTGGGTCAGTGTACATGGCGTTGTCCCACTTGGTCAGCGGACCAAGATCCAGATTGCTGAGCGTGTGTTTTATTTTGTATTGCCACCACCCATCAGCTCTATGGACAATGCTGCTTTGGATGAAGGCACAGCTCTATCAGGCGAAGATGAAGCTCATGACGAAGATAATGATGATGACATGGCTTTGTCGTCTGAGCTCTCCGACATGGATACGGATGCAGGTGCAAACATGGTTGACTCAACGGGAGCGCACGCCAAGACTGAGACTGGCAGCATATCTGCAGACCTCGAGGAAGAGAGACTACGTTGCAGTCCGACTACATTGAACTCAACGGATGCACCACGGCCACCAAAGTTTGTTTTGAAACCACGCACAAAGGTGACTTCGACGGCTGTGAAACGACTTCGTGATGATGATGATGATGATGATGAGGCCTCGGATGATGCCAAACGCGCACGACCTGCCTCCGGCACAGTCTTACACGACAAAGCAAAGGGTAAGGGCAAGGGTAAGATCAAAGAGAAAGAAAGCGACAAGGACCAAGTGAAGGAAAAGAACAAAGCATCGACAAAGGGTAAAGGTAAAGGTAAAGGCAAGGGTACAGGCAAAGGAGCTAAGAGTATAAAACTCGAAGACTCGATATCCAGCGGAGATGATAATGTGATCCCTGTGGATGATGATGACGATGATGAAGCGCCACTATCCCTACATAAGTCCTCCCCTGCTACAACGAACTCGTCTATGCCAATGTTCCAAAAACCTGATCTCTCTAATGTACAGCTTATTACGAATGCCCTGTCATCCGAGTCATGTTCCAGAAAAGGACACAAACTCACACTGCAAGAAGTAAATGAATGGCTTCAAAATACGTATCCATGGTTCAGTCAAAATGGCCGAAAAACGGGCCGTGACTGGCAGAGTTCTATTCGTCACACCATCAGCTCAAGCCGTGAATTCGTAAAAATCCCCCGTCGCCCTGACGAGCCTGGAAAAGGTATTTTTTACACGCTCAGTGGAAGTGAACTAGCCAAAGCTCATGTGGCTGTACGCCCAGAGCCTTCATCGGCGCATGCCGACGATACCACCTCGGCTCACACAACGGCCAGTTCAGACCTTAAGCCGCCGTCTTTGTCATCGGTCGTCACAACTGTCCCATCCACTTCGACTTCGTCATCTTCGTCTAACCGTTCGTCTGCTTTGCTATCAACAAGAAATCTGTCCACTTCTCCCTCTGTCAATGCCAGTCCAGCGACACTCTCCGTACCCACAGTGGCCCCGACATCTGCTTCGTCTGCTGCACCCTCAGCACCACCCGCATCTTCGACTCTTTCTTCGGCTGCTCAGCACCAGACGCACCCACCGCATCCATCCGATACCAAGCGGGTCATGCCGCGCATTCCTCTAGTCGTTGGCGTGCCGCCTCAGACGGAGTCCAGTGCATCTCGTGCACACTCAACCCCAGGCTCGCTCGAGTCTTTGCTTGAAACCCCGCCGATCGCTCACCACCAAGGCAAGTTGTACTTGAGTCCCTCGGTGTTCGGGCATCTTACACGTGAGCAACTTGATCATATTGAAGGACTCGGTGCTCAGCAGGCATTGCAAATTTTACAAACTTACTTGGTCACGCATCTTAAGGCCAAAATGCGCAAGGCTTCAACTTCGCCTGGTGTAGCGCCCACAACTGCTTCGGCTCGTTCGCCTACGCCGTCATCGATGCCGTCCTCTATGGAGTCATCAGCATCTACATCGGCAGCAGTCGCGTCGTCATTAGCAGCGACAAGCAGACCCGCTGTGTCTCCGGCACCTTCGTCCACACCCACATTAGGTTCATCCTCCGCTACGATGCCTTCCCAGACTTTAGCCCCTAATCATGCACCTCGGGCCACCGCAGGGACTCTCCCAACGTCTGCATCGACGCCGACAGCTGCGCCCTTTACGACATCATCCTTTGCACAACGACTCGAAGCCCCGAAAGTGCCCCGTATTCCCGTGGCAACCAAGTCAGAGACATCCATTCCACCTAGCGCTTCGTTTCAAACGACGTCCCAACCATCCCAAGCCACGACATCCGAAATGGCTCCCTTACCCACGTCAACTCCCCATATACCCAAGCCTGCTGACAAGCAGAACGATCCATTATCTGCCATTTCGGCCCTTGCAGCACATCCTGAGGCAGCAGGACTCATTACGCTCCTTAAGAAGCAACAGGCTGGTGGTCATGGCACGGTCAAGCTGACGGCCGGACAACTTGAGCTTCTACAGTTAGCGAATCGCTTGGCTATGCAGCGTAAGAAGAAGAAGCCAGACGCAAGTCCTTCCTCAGCAGGTTCATCCGCTTCAGGATCCTCAGCGCCTGCGCCTCCTGACCAGATCGAGCAGCCTCAGCAACACCAACAACCATCGCGACCTGCCAACTAGTGGGCTGCCTAGTTCGTTCATTCGTATAGAGCTTACATGAGCTAGTAAAAAAAAGGTTGTTCATTCATTTATTGCGTTGCATCTAAAGGTGCAACGCAATTAGCCTCGACGCGTCTGCACGCGTACACCACCGCCCCGAGCCTGGCGCGCCTGCATCTTGGCTTGCCGCTTGCTAACACTTGTTCCTTTGTCTTCGGATGGCGCCGTCCCACGGTACCCGCCTTGTGACACATGACGTACGGGACGGAGCCTCGGCAGAATGTACGGCACAAATACATTTTTGTAGAACAAATACGATAGGTACATTGGGATCTGCATAAGTGAATTGTATGTTGCGCGAGAAAAAGAAACATACCACCGCATAGGTCCACCAGAACCGCCGTGATACGAGTGCAACACCGACGTGCACAAACCATGTAATGTACACAAAGTCGAACATATACCTGTGAATAAGACGATTCCTTTACGTACGCAGTCATTCCCGGTAATGAAAGATCATCTCCAACCTGCGCCATAGCTACGAGCTTCCATGCAATAAGAGCAGCAAGGAATTCTGTTATGCCGTACAGCGTCCACGTCCGCCACGGGCTCGTCTGACGCCTCAAACAAGCAGCTAGCACAAAAAGTGTATTGGACACCAGGAATCCATATGCTAGAGTGGCTACCGCACGCTGGTTCGCTTGCGAGACACGTTTCTGTGCACCCCGAGCCATCAGCGCGTAAGAAACTCGCAGTACCTTGAAGCGAGATGCTCCACACTCTTTCTGACACTCGCGTCACGCTCTCTGATCGCGATGTTTTATCACGTGACTATATGGCTGGTGTACCCTCGTGTGACGACCAGATAACTCTCAGGCACAGCGCTGGAAATTAGGTGTCGTGAACCAAAACATATTGCAAGGCGCCCATCAGCACATGGAAGCGCCTGGTAATGTCTTAGCACGGTCAAATTCTTGGTATATACTTTTCGACTGAAGTACCTGTTTATTCCTCTTACTATTCCACATGAATTGTGTCTCTCCTTACGTGACCGTGACCTGTAATCGTGCAGGAGATTTGCCAGATGCACGTACTAATGACATACCCCGAGAAAAAGAAGACCTTTCGGTTCATAAGTAAAACAACGATTAGAGTTCTGCTCTGACGTATCGGCCAAATATCCCTAGCACAGGATCAACGATCGAGTACACTGTCAAACAGGATAAAAGGCGAGGCTTATACCGCGGCACGACCATTCTGGTTATAACCACTTCGCGTGGGATGGTCATGCACTCATTTCGTACAGCCATGATTGCCTGACTAGCTTTAGAAAACAAAGAAGATTTTTTGTCGTTGATCGGTACCTTTATATCGCACATTTAAGAATTGGTATTTGTTCCCCTATCCGTGCTGTTTTGTCGTACGGTTGTTCGTCCGAAACGTATCGGTTGGAGTCATCCCAACGAAGCGCTTTCACATTTACTCTCAAGTGCAGGCTACAACCATCCCTGGACTTTAATTTACTTGGCGTGTTACCCCTGTCTCGATACGGATATGAATGCTGAAATTTGTCAGGCCGTTCTTAATGGATTACTTTGTCTAGCCCATGTAAGATATTGTTGCTCTACGTTTTTCGGCCAGGAAATGAACGTGGTTTTCACGTGGAGTCTTTCTAGCTACTACTTGTCGAAGGATCCTACTTTCTGTGGACTGCATGAACACAAGGCTTATGACTCAACGTCTACAGCCATCAGAAGCTGCGTGTCTAGCACAGGAACATGCCAAACATTGCAGAATTTACGTAGTGCGAGTAACTCAGATATGGAGCATTCACTGCCTCATGTTCCCCTTCATCCTTTCACAGGAAAACTTATTTCTGCCTCACCCTATAGCGGCCAGTTAAAACTCAAGTCATACTGAGGTTTATGCGATTGCTCCCACGAGATACGGGCTGAGGAAGGTATTTTGAACCTCACGCGCGCCGCTATCTTCGCTCTGCTTTCAGTCGCGATATTTCTTCTGAATCATTCCTCGTCACTATTATGAGCCAGGTGAAAACTTGTATATATATACTTTCATGTCTGATGATATTCCTGACTTGTCAACTGTAGGTGATATAATCACCGCTGCTACATGCTTGCGTGGGGTATAAATTAAACCAAGCATTAATGGACGCGTTGGGTCCTAAACGAAATTGAGTTCTTTAGGCACGTTTGGCAGTAATCTTATGTAGGTACATGAGGTTTTTCCCGTTGCTTTATTCAACTTGAGCAATGGGGATTATACCCTCACCTAATTACATGCGTGCCATGTCTGTTGGACAGCTTGGTTCCATGAGAATTAAGCCCCAACAATACGCAAATATCAATAAAGCCCCTGGGTCTCTAACCGCTTGTATTATATCTCTATCGCGTGCTTTTTGAGAAAAGCATACATTAGGATTCTACCTTTCGGCTTCCTCCTCAACGAGAGTGTTAAGCCTTTTTACCTGCCCCTATTTATGCTGATAAAACTGAATCTTCCGCTTATTTAGCTTCGTATTTGTACCCGTAAAATACTCAAGCGCGAAAAAGATCTGACGATGGATGGTTGCTTCGCATGTAGAGTTTTCGCTTATAGTCACATTTTTAATCCATCCTCTCACTAATGGTTTGGCACGTACAGTCCGATTTTTTTTCCCTTGGGCAATCTAATGGCCAGCATCGTCTATTTTCAGCGCTATTACTTTCCGATTAAGATGTGGAACATCGAAAACAAAATAGAACCGTTGCCTAGCTCATTGAGCACTTTGGTATTGCCCGATAAATGGTAGCCCCGGAATGTGAGAGCACTTCATCACCGTCTAAGCTTGATATGACTATGTGACATGATGCCACTATATATGTGAAACAATTAGGGTTACACTCTATCTGAGGGGCTTGATTGTCTAAATCAAATGCGGTGCTTTGTCGAAGGAGAGAAAGAAATGAAAGCAGTCTCAACACGCACTCCTGAACGTGCAAGTTACTTTCATGGTGCATAAGATATACTCGAGCGCTTGAGGCAAATCAGTTCTATGTACCACTTGCCTCCGGCCTTGCTCTACGGAATTGCAAAATATATATATATTAAATGAAGATCAAACCCGATGGGAAACTCAGGCTTTAGGTCTCATCCGTGAGATCACTCATATTCGACAGCGTATTTCCCACAGACACGCCTCCTGCGAGGCAACTGCATAAAACCTCCCGAACTTCTGCTCATGCAATCTCGTTGTATATTTTATACTCTCTAGTCGCGAACATGATACTAGATGCATGACCGCGAACTATGGGATCGTAACGCTGGCCCCGAAACAGACAGCTACAAAATGGACCAACAAAACGCAGCTGGAAGCGAGACCTACGTCCACTCCGACATCACGCCAGAGCAGGGTACATGCAGCATGACATGACGCACCTGCCTTGGCACAAATATAGGACACAAGACCCATTTTTTCAGTCTAATTAGACCGAGGCCTGAGGCACAGGCTCCTTGAACTCCCCGCTCTTGATCTTCGTGCCCACATCCTCAGCACCGACGACCGAAGCGCCACCGTGCAGCTCGTAGAGCTTGTTGACATCGAACTTGGGGCGCTTCAACACCTTGACCTTGTGGATGAACACATCCTTGAGCGGGTAAATACCTTGCGTGCTCTTTTCAATTTCGCGGCCCATGACCTCAGGGATTAGCTTGGCCACGAATTCGCGCAGGTCGCACGACGACGACTCGCGCTGAATCACCTCGAACATCTTCTTGCGAATGGCGTGGATCTGAGAGGACTTCGCGTATGTGGTCTTCTTGACCTGGTTTGCACGACGGCGCGTGAAACCAATAGCAAACACACGCAAAAGGTAACCGTCCGTCGTCCTAATGTCCTGATGCGCCTCAATGAGCGACTGCCACTTGCGAACAAGCGAGCGCAACTTGTCAGACGTGAAGCTCATACCGTAGAAGTTGGTCAGGCAGTTACGACCCTGCACCTCATCCACACGAAGCTGGAACTTGCGGTAGGCTTGCTCGTCGTCCTTGTTAAGGTCGGCAAGCGACTGCTCAAGAATACGGCCCTTGAGCGCATCAGAGGCATTCTCTGTTCAGTGTCAGCGGGACGGCTCAACCTTAAGAGGCTAACCATACGTACTCAGACCCTGAGAGCGGTTCACAATTGTTTTACCGACGTTGCGGTTCTCGAAGAACACGGGCGCCTTGATGTCGTACCATTCCTTGCGGGTGAAGGGATCAACAGCGCGCTTCTTATTGCCCTTACCCTTGGAGAGCTTCTTGTTCTTGCCAACCGCTGCGATGGTTAGTATTCACACACAGCCGAAAACGTCGCACAAAGCATACATACCCATGCTGAACAAGTATGGACAAGAGAGTACTATGAACGCACCGCTCGCACGCCTGAACAAGAAGAGCTGGTTCCTAGTATACACGTGATATTTCATGTGAAGGACGAAGTAACTATAATTCACGTGATGCAACGATGCACCAAGGTGCTTACGTATACGGGTTCACGCTGTGCACGCACTCGTGCACGGCAAGTAGTGACAGAGGTGTGCGCCTCATGCCCACCTCCACATTGCCACGAACCCTGGGAGTAGAGGGTTGGGTGCTGTGCCGTGCCGTGCCGTGCTTTGTGCTTGTACAATCGGGCCTTAGCGCCGGGAACGCCCAGCTCGCTGCGCGTCGCGCCGATTTCGTCTGCAAAAATTTGTGTTAGTTGTCAATCCTCCTAGCCCAGAATATTTGCTTAGTATACATACCGGCTGGCACGTAGGTCTGCCTCCTCCATTTTTTCCATTTCAGCTTCACTGAGGTACTCCAGTAGCGGGCCGAAATCAGACGTCTCAGCAAAATCGCGCCAAGCCCCCTCGAGAGGTCGAGGACCAACAGCAAGTAGATCTCGTAGTGTCATCAGAGCTTGATGTCGCCTCAAAGCCAATGGTAAAGATTCATCAGGTACAAGGAATGGGATAGATGCCGCGCTGGGGAAAGGAGGAAACGGCGCAGAAGATGATAGATTCGAAGGCGCCGAAAATGCTGCCGTAGCATCATGAGAGTGCGATAAGCTCCCATATTGTGTTGCAGCAGCTAAACGCCGGCTACGCGTGTGAGGCGGCGCTTGGTCGTCGCGTGTGAGAGTGGCGCCATGCCATTCGTCCATGTCACTTGCATTCGTCATAGCAGCTGAAGAAATGGCCCGTCGTTGGTGCAAGGCTTCGTCCTCTGATAACGGATCGAGATCCATCATAGCAGACGTTGCAGCGGTACTTTCTGAGGGTGCAGCACCTGTCGCACCCTGACCAGATTCGGATGGACTCGCACTTGCACGAAGCAATGCACGCTCAGCCTTATCGATGCGCAAGAGCTCGTCCATGATGCACTTGTAAATCTTACCACTGCCAAACAAGCCCAGCTCCATTGCTGCACGTCGATGATGCAAAAGCTGCTCGCGAACCGCATGGGAAATTAGCACTCCACTCTCTAACGGAAGGCCCAAGTCTCTTGTCAAGGTCTTGGCAAATGCTTCTGGCGTCAATGTTGAACAAAGGTCCCACTCCAAGCGGTCACGCAACATATGACGAGAAATTTGTACTTCATACTCGACGATCACTCGCAGATCATCTTCGGCATCGATCCTTGAGATAGCATCATGAATAGAGGCCTTGTCGACAGACTTGGAAGCACTGTCATTATCGATT
>ERZ501061.423-NODE-423-length-14896-cov-4.137053_pt1 | contig 14896 bp, 10 predicted proteins | sample MGYA00510854_ERZ501061 | MGnify/ENA primary metagenome ERZ501061 (study PRJEB25958, sample SAMN03398515) | human skin metagenome | study: EMG produced TPA metagenomics assembly of the Human Skin Microbiome Metagenome (human skin metagenome) data set.
AGTCGTCAGAGGCGTTTCGTCAAGACGGCTGCACATGGAGAGATCAAGATCGGGCGTCGTAGCACATCGGGCCAGGGAGGGAGGAGGAAGACAAAGAAAATATCGTGGCAGAGGAAGAAACGGCTTTGTTCTCCAGCGTGGTGCATGACGACGCTTTGTCGGCGGGAAGACAAGAGCAGGGCTACCGACGTGCTTGTCGCACCTGACGGCCATTCCATCACGCTTGCCTTTCGGTAACGCATTGTGTCTCGCATCGAGAAACACTACATCCATCTCTTGTGCTTGTTTGTCTTGCTGGGAGCACATCTTCCCATTCATTCATTCATGTGGCACACACCTGACGATTTCTGTCCTACGCTTACATCTGTAGACCAGCGATGCACAGAAGAGGCGATCCATGACCTCATGGAGCCTTTTCTTGGGCAAGATGCGCCACCCATTCCACCGCTCGCTCGTGACGCACACATCACATACTTGAAGCGGCTTCTAGAGCCACTCCCTGCGCCATACGTAACATTTGATGCGAATCGCGCGTGGATGCTGTACTGGGTCGCACACGCGCTGGATTTGTTGCGTGCACCGCTGCGTGGGTCTCTTCAAGCGCGGGCTATTTCGACGCTTATGCACTTTCAGTCGCGTGACGGAGGCTTTGGCGGCGGACCCGGCCAGATTGGCCACCTCATGAGTACATATGCAGCGGTATGTGCACTTGCAATCCTTGGTGGACCAGGCACAGTGCCCACTGCACTCGATCTGGAAACAGGGCATAGTGTAGATGTCGGACGTGGCGCGTGGGATGCGATTGATCGAGAGCGCATGTATGCGTGGATGCTGCGCTTAAAGCAGCCTGATGGCTCATTCCTTGTGCATGAGAATGGTGAGACGGACGTTCGTGCTACGTACTGCGTTGTGGTCGTCTCCATGCTGCTGGGGATCGCGACAGACGAACTGCTTGACAAGACAGGCGCACACCTCCGCAGCTGCCAGACGTATGAGGGCGGGTTTGCCGCTCTTAGCACGCCATCTTACGCGGTACAAGGTACAAAAGTGGTGCCGGCTTTGGACCCAGCGAGCCAAGTTGCACAAGGGGAGGCACATGGCGGCTATGCATTTTGTGCACTTGCATCGCATGCACAACTGCACCTTGTCGGCAAGGCTCATGACGGTGTGGATGTGGATGCGCTCGTGCGCTGGGCGACGTCATTGCAAGGATCTATTGCGTATGAAGGTGGTGGGTTCCGTGGTCGTACCAACAAGCTCGTGGACGGATGCTATGGCTGGTTCTGCGGTGGTGGGCTCATGACGGTCCTGGAAATGCTCACAGACAGGAGCCGCCAGCCCCACACTTGTGCGAGCGAGCGGGTACGGGCCACGTCGCAGGACCTGGTCCCATCACCGCGATCACCGCCATCACCGCGATCACCGCCCCGCATCTGTGCGACATCGCCTGTGGCGTCGCCACTGTCATCGTCGTCATGGTCTACCGAGACCGATGTCGCGTCGTCCTCAGCCATAACTCTGCTGCATCGAGATGCGCTACGCACCTACATCCAAGTTGTCGCACAAGTGCCACGTGGCGGCCTGCGAGACAAGCCAGGCAAGCGGCCAGATGCGTATCATACGTGCTACAATCTGTGTGGCTTGTCCATGTGTGAACACCGACTGCGCTGGAGCGCAGAAGCAGCGTCGCGCGCCGAGCAGGTGTACGACGCACAGGTGCTCCCGGGCATGAAGCAGGACTCGCCCGGTCTAGACGCATCGCATCGTGCGTGCTTCGTACAGAGCTTGGCATGGTCAGACACAATCGCATCGACTACGACTGAACGGCCGAGTGTCGAGGCCACTCACCCGATCTACAACGTGGGTCTTGCGCACGTAGCGCGAATGATGACGCATATGTACAAAACAAGCGCCAGCCTTGAGCTGGGCATCGGCGCGCCGACCTAGAGCTCATCGTGGAAGCGCTTGAGCATTTCCTGTGCCACCCTCTTTTCATCGAGGCCTGCCTCACGCGCGCTGATCCGGAACTCGATGGTGCTGATGAGCCCGGTAATTGTCCCGAGATGTTCGTGCATGACCTCAATAGCATCTTTCTGCAGTGGGTACCCATCGGCGTCAGCGCCTGCCTGTAGTTGATCTTGGATCTCCTTTTCATCCGCTTGCAGTAGTTCAACAAACTCCTTTTCGGCAACATTCATGGCTCTCTTTGTATCGTCCGGATTCTCCATCAACAGACGCTCGATGGTCTTTTGCGTCTTGTCCGCGTGCTCTGCGAGACGCATGCCCCATTTGTCGCCCAAGTGCTCGCGGAGCTTCTCAGCGAGCAATTCTTTGGTGACGGGGCCATCAGGCGTTTGCTCAATGACGCCCTCCTCCTTCTTGAGCTTCTCACGCGCATCGAGCAGCTTCTTGAGAAGCTTACGGTCTTTGAGCCTTTGGAGCTCGGCCTCTCGGGCCTCGTCTGAGTCGTCTGGCTGCGCGTCGGCCATGAGACTTTCCAGCTGCCTGACGAGCTTGAGATTGTCATCTTCATGCACGCCATACGCAGTCTCTTCTTCGCGCGACCTAGCCTGCGCCTGTGCTTTCGCCTCCGCACGCGCCTTTGCTTCGGCCTTCCTTTGGGCCTTGGCATCCGCCTCAGCTTTGGCCTCTGCCTCACGCGCGGCTTGGGCCGCTTCGGCCTCTGCGCCACCCAGCTGCTCGTCGATCCACAGCTTGATGTACCGGTAGCGCATGGAGCCGCGATACTTGACAGCATGCTTGGAGTTCTGTGTAGATACAAAGTACAGACCAGGGAGCTTGTCTTTGGTTAGCTCAGGGTCCAGGACCTTTTGCACGGTCTCGACGACGCCGTCCTTGCCCGCGTATACGAAAGCAAAGGGGATGCGGCCATAGTAGTCGAGTGCAAGTGAGCGGTACATGGGCGATGTCTTGCCAATGGGTGTCACAAGCACCAGTTTGGCATTGGCACTTGACTCCTTGTCTAGGAACGTCGAAAGATCTGCCGCATCGACCTTGCGCACGACTTCTGACGGCAGCGCATCGAGTGCAAAGTCCATGATGGCCTTGCCACGTCGTTCGCCAACATATTCGCGCGGAATGCGGCGCTTCGTCGCAGGGAACAACTTGATGGTGGGAAACCCTTTCACGTCGTACTTTGTGCAGATCGATTGCAAACTTGCATCGTCACAGTCCACATATGCGAGCTTCACGACGCCATCAAGCTCGTTGGCGACGCGGGTAAAATGTGGTGCCAGATTCTTGCAATGCCCACACCATGGCGCGGTAAACGCAACCAGTGCCGGCTTGTTGATGTTCAGGATCTCATGTTCAAAGTTCGCGGGCGTCAAGCGAATCACGGAGCTCTTCTCCGAGAAAAGCGCTCCTTGTACGCCGCTAACAAGCGCAAGAGAAAGCAGGAGTACGGCTAACCCGTGCGCGAGTTTCGATAGAAACAACGTGGACATGCTGGGAGGATGGTCGTACGTTGACTAAATTAGCACGATAGGAATGAGGGCGAATGGAGCGCGTGGAAGAGAGAAAGAGACACACACAGGCAGTGAGGGTGTGTGAATATGCAAATGCAGATAAAGACGTAGTACGCGTTCCTAATGAGTAACCACCAGCAGAAAGGCTCAGTCTCACTCGCTCCGTACAACGAGAAAGCGCACGCAATACCAGCGGCGGATACAGCTATCAGCCAGTCTCGAAGGCCTAGGGAGAAAAGAAGTCGTTTCGCACGTCTGGATAACAGCCTTGAACCTTCCACGTCTCAATTCCGCTGCCACGCGCCACGCGTGTCACTGCGCTGAGCCAAGGGGGCGGGGGCCTGTCGTCTGCACCGCCGTTCATGATTCGTGCCACTCTCCTCACGCGAGAGGGACCTCCACGTCAGCGTATCTCACGTGATACATCATCCACAGAATGGTCTCGATGACGACGCGTCGAGATCCCTCGTTGCTGGGCAGGCTGCCGGCTCTGTCTGCGAAGAGAGAAAAGTGTGCGTGCGCGTGTGCGTGTGTGCGGGAGGGAGGGCTTGCTTGATTCCAGGGGACAAAGTACCACAGGGTGGGGGGAGTCGCATGCTCCGACACGCTGGCGTCGTGTATGCACGAAAGGCCAGCGGACCTTGCCGGCCGTACTCGGCTCTCACAGCAGCGGACTTTCTTCGCGCGCAAGCGGCGCGCGGTGCCAATATGGAGGCTGATCCGCGCGGCATCGACTACGACTTGTTTGAGTCGCCATCGCCCGAGTATGAGCGGGAAAAGCGTCTTGCACCTGCGGTGTCTGACACGCCGGCGCCCGTGGCGACGATGCAGCGAGTGATTCGTCAGGGTGATTTCCTCGCTGCGTCGCGTCTGTTTGAGCAGCTGTGCGAGCTAGGCACGCTCTTGGACATGCCACTTGACGAGTATGCACATGCAGCACGGTGGTGTGCCGCCTCAGGCCAAGTGCAGCAGGCAGTCAAGTTCCTTCATCGTGTGCCGAGTGCATCGACGCACAGCCTCGACACATCGCATCAAGTCGCACAGACGCTCCTATGGCTTGCTCAAGCGCATGATCACGACGTAATAGAGCAGGCCGTACTCACCGCAGCGAAGCATGGATTTGCACGCGTGCTTCCTCACACACTCAGTGCCATATACCAGGGGCCGTTCGGCGGCTCTCCACACAGAGCCCAGTCGCTGTGGTGTGCGGTGGTGGATGAGCTGCGTGCTCGCGATACGGACGTGGAATTCCTCACACATCTCTATGGCCGTGTCGTCCGTGCACAGGTGCGCGGACGGCACCACATGTCAATTCACGATACCCTACTTGGACGACGCGAGTCAGGCGAGTCGGTCGCGGAACGGATGCAAAACACAAAGCTGGTCGCTAGTGCGGTTTTCCCGCTAGATATACGCACAGAAGCCCTTCTTCGTGGTGAGAATGTACGTCCACGACGTGGGGCCCGCATGTCGCTGCGTGATCGCGACCGGTTCTCGCACCATGCACGAGCAGGCGATCTTGCTCGCATGCGCAGTGTGTTGTTGGGCGTAGCGGGACAGGGAACGATGCCTTCCGTCGAGCATGTGGCAACGCTATTGTGCATGGCAGCTCGACACGAACATGTCGATATGCCAGCGAGTGATACCAAGCCAGCGTACCGCGTGTCAACAGGGATGTATTTGCGCCCATTGCGCCGTCGGCTTGTATCGCGGTTTCCTGGCCTGTGGGAGACTGCGACTCTTCGTGCACGTGAGAAGGAGGGTGACTGGCTTGGCGCGCTGCGCTTGTGGCAGCGGCGGTTCGAGCCCATCGCTGGCGTACGACAAGCAGCGGTGGATGAACTGCTTGCTCAACATGGTGCGTCGTCTGACTCACTGCAGCGCCGGACATACGCAGCTGCCGTTGCACGCAACAGTGAGCGACGACCTGGGCATGAGCGCCAGGCACGGCCGCGTATTATGCCGACACCGTACGCGGTTGCGACCGTATTTCGTGCGCTTGTTCGTGGATATGGTCCGCAGGCCAAGCCACTTGCGTTGATGTACGCTTCGTTTGTCGACAGAGTTATGCCGGGGGGACCCGAGGCGAGTGTGGCCTGTTTTGAGGCGTTTATTGCCATGTCAAGTCGCGTCGATCCCAAGCGCTTTGTCAGCCCCAGGGCTGAGCGGAGGCATGCTTCTCAGCTGCCTACGATGTGGACGATGCTGCGTGATATGCAGAAAGCTGGCCTTCTGCCTCGCTCGACGACATGGACACTCTTCCTGCAAGCCCTCGCGCGTGATAGGTCACGTACCAAGTGGCACTTGGTCCTTCGCTTGCTTCGTGCCATGAATGCGCAGCATGATGCACCACAGGCATTGCCTCGTGCTACGCCTGCTACGTACAAGGGGCTCTTGCATGTGTTGATGCGCGTTCGGTCTACAGGTCGAATACGATGGCGCCGGAACAAGATCTGCGCGCTTTTGGCTCGACGCCGTATGTATGAGGCGTCCGATCCAGGGCCAGGTTCAAGTCCAAGGCCATAACACGCTTTGTAGTTGGGTAGCAGCGGTGTATCCTCAACACCACCCAACACCACCGACCACCAACGCCCTCTCGCTTCCTTCTGCTTATATAGCTGAGATACCAGAGGCGTCCCACATAGGACTGTGAAAAAAAACTTGCATGCATCTATGAGAACACGGTTCACCCAACATACTCCCCGTCTAAACACGAATCAATATATACTGGGACTAGAGAAACGCTGGTGGTTCCGTGGAAAGCAACATGACAGACTGATCATAAAGAGAGATGTCGCATCCAAAGGAAGGCGTGGGATGAAGGAGAAACATAAGCAGCGTAATAACCTTCTTCATACGGTCAATAAAGCTTTCCTGTCGCACGACTAATCGACGCGCTTGATGGGATGAAGCATAGAAGGGGCGCGACACACCTCCGGATTGTTTTTCCAGCCCATGTAGAGTTCTTTCGCATGTTGTGCGTGGTAATAAAACGACGAGTCCTTGTGGAGGTTCTCATTTTTCTTCTCGTAAAAGTCTTGGCGATTTAGGAGCTGGTTCAGTTCATGCAAGTCCCAGTCGTGTCGGAAGTAGATGGGGTGCGGGGCAAAGACACCCTTGAATGGCAGCGGAAGCGTATACGTGAAGCCAGCTTCCGGATAAAACGACTGGTTGTGCGAAGGAGGCAGTTGAGAGTGCAGAACCAAGGTCGTTGGCCAGGCCTCGCAATGGAGCGACTTCTTTGCCTCGGCATTGACGACATTCATGGCCTCAAGCAGGCCTCGGCTCATACGCATGTTTGTGCCGATCGAAGCACGGCGGTGCGTGTTCCAGCCTTCGGGATAGTTCTGGACGTCATGTGTCCAGTACCAGCCGCTGCCGCGGGGATCGAAGATGGGGCCTAGCGTGATGAGATCCGCCTCTTCGCCGACCTTGGATGTCTCGGGTATAGGCGTACGCCAGATCTGCTCTGAAGCAGGCACGTTTGGCATATACCACGTCTCGTACTTCGTCATGCCTGGCTGTAGTGGCTCTCGGCGCGCATACTCTTCGATGCCCTCGAAAAAGTCCAGATAATTGCCGATGTAGCGCACGTCCATTTCCCAGTTGTACACATAATCGTATTCCTGGTGGTTGAGCCAGAATGTTTGCAGTGCCATCAGACACGCGCGGTACGAGGTCTGTGCAATCATGTTGTTAATGAACTTGCCTGGCAGACCGGCATACAGCACCTCGAGCTGCTTCTCCGACCAAAACTCCACCAGGCCCCAGAACTCGCGTGGCACACTCGTCACAAGCACGCGATACCGGTCCCATTCGGACGTAAACACGCTCAGGTTCGGGTCTTTGACCTCGACGAGAATGCGGACATCATACGGCATATTTGGGTTGTTGAGCGAGAGCTCGCTGATCATCGCGCGCAGATTCAAAATGTCGTCTTCACGCCATGGATATCCCTGATACGAGCGCATCACAATGGCGGTGCGCTTGATCGCTGGGTTTGTGAGGTACTCCAAGTCGCGTGACGAACTGCTCGCGTTTCTGCCGCTTTGTGCAAGACGGCGCTCGTAGCAGTTGTCCATGAGCTCGCGCCAGTCAGGCGCAAACACTTGGTCCTTCCGACGCGTGTTGTGACGCACAAGCCGATTCTGAAGCTCCTGCTCATATTCTTTGGTCGGCATGTGTTCTGGGCGTGGCAAACCGTGCAGTGGGTCGTATCGTAGCTTTTCAAGCGCCTCAAACGAGCTCATCTTGGTCTGTTGCGCGATTATATGAGGATTCTCTGGATCATCATCATATATTTCCACAGATGTGGGCAGCAATTCATCCGGCAAGCGGTAGGTAATTTTCAGCGCCTCGTCCGTGTACATGTTGTAGCGCTCCTGGTACGTAATGCATTGACCAAAGTCGAGGCCCACGAGTTTCGGATCACCAACGATCGGTTTCGGATGCGTGTCAGGTGTTGGGTGCGCATTTGACGGCGAGATCGGCACGATTTTGCCATGCGGACCAGGGCATTGGTCAAACTGTGGGGGGAACGTGGGATGTCGTGGAGCCACTGAGATCACATGGTTCGCAGCATCGCGCGGAACATGTGCATTCGGATCAATGCGATAGTAAGCGAGCTCACGCCATTCTGGGCGATGCAGGTTGAAGAGAAGCAATGCGCATATAGTGCCAAACGTCGCGACGGTCACGATGGTCTTCCAGCGCATCATGATCCAATGAGACACGTACAAGAGTACAAAGGACACAAATCCAGCGAACCCAAACCGTTCGTGGTCGTGTGATGTGTCGTGTTTCGTTGGTAGGAGCGGCTGCGACACAGGCCTTGGGAGCTCGTGCTTCGAGTCTATCAGGGGCGGTAGCGCTTCGTACGGTTTAAAATGAAAGCGCTGTGATACATTTTGCTTCTCATCTTCACTGTCTTCCTGAGTATGTATCACATGGCCTCCATCGGAAGTGTCCTTCATGGCCACACGGTCGAGCCAACGCAACTCACGTTTTTGCGAGTTTTGGGCGATGTCCAGGAAGCAGCAATAAACTCACGTCCACCCAAGACAGACGTTTCCATGACGCGCGACTTGTTCGGCAAACGCTAATATCGGCCGAACCCCAAAATAGCCAGCAGCTCCACATGGTGTGGGGGTTATTCGTTCGTTCGTTCGTTCGTGTGTTAGTTTACATTGGTGTCGATCTTCATTTATCGTTACTGCAAGATCGCACCTACCGTGCGCACGTATCCGTGACGTGTGTTGTATTTGAAAGTGCTACGCAACAACGCTATGTGGCATCTCATGCTTACAATTCTGCGACCAGCGCAGGATCAATGTCGGACCTTCTAGCTTGGGTTTGCGCATATCTCATCCGTGTACGTCTCGAAGGCGAAATCTCATCTTCTTCAAAGGCTTCTTCATAGTAATGTGCGCGTCGGGTATGTTTCTGGTGCTGCTTTCGTTCGCGATGTTCTCGAGGCCGGTGGCGCTCGTGGTGTTGACGACGTACAGGAACTGTTTCCTGCATCGAGTCTTCAGGAGCATCCTTGAACTCAGACGAGTCGTTAGAGCTCGGGAAGCTAGTGTCATGTTCCAAGTTTGAGTTGTCCATCTCAGTGGAAATGTCAGGGACAGGACGGCGGCGTGGTGAGTGTTTTTTCGTCGTCATCGTCTTCCCCTGCGAGCCATCGACACGCATGTTGTTTTTATTACCTGAATGAATGCCCGCTACTGCTGCCGCTGCTTGTTGACCCTGGTGACCTTGGCTTTGTTCGGCAAGTCGTGGCTCACGCTGCGCTTGTTGGTGGTCCGAAATGTACACGGGATGGCCGAATTCATCATACTGGTATTCGACATTGTACAATGCATTTGGCTCGTAGGATACGGGCTGTGATCCGTAGTATTCATGGGTGACGAACGGCGGATGCTGCGGTGGTGACTGTGGCTGCGGTTGTTGTTTTTGATGAGCGGGCGTCGAGTTTTTGGCTCGCGCTACAGCCTTTGTCGAGCGAGGCCGGCACTTCCGCAAGAGCCAATATGCTATCAAGCACGAAAACAGCAGGCCGAAGAATCCACCGACGACAATACCTGCAATTGCGCCGTTACTGATTGGTTTTCCATCGTCGGCGTGAGCATTCGATGAGCCATTGAGCCTGGCTGTCGAAGACGCATTTGGTATCGTGGATGTTGCCGTGGCGTGAGCATTCGAGCCTCTTAATGTGGTGGGGGTTGCGCTTGCCTTGCTGCTATTTTCTCCGCTATTGCTAGGTGAGACACTGGTATCTGAAGGACTAGGTTCAAAGGTAGTAAACGGTTTTGTGTTGCTCGAGAAAGTATGCTTGTTCTTGCCGGTAGGGATCCAGTCCGGTACACCTTCGCGCTTCTGCCGATGCCTTCGCATGATGCGTTGTCGCGCGAGAGGGTCCAGCCCTTGGAGCATGATGGGAATTCGGTGGCGATGATGAATCCAAGATCTATGGCTGAAGACATCAGGTACGGTGGTTCCTGCCGTGTGCCAATCGAATGTATGCGCGTCTATGCACAAGCCCAGGTATGCGATCTTTTACCTAAGCATACTCGATGCCCCGCGCCAAATTTTTGGGGGGGGGGGCACGCGTTTGTTGCGTGGGCATGATAATTTGGATAGGGGAGGGGTGTCGAGCTATGCGTCTCCCACATATTGGCAAGATAAAATAATCTGTTGATTTTCTTCTCCCGTCGTCTAGGTGGTTTATGACACGGTGCTTATAGAGACCGAATACGCATTGGCTCTGTGTACGGCCCGCTTTGTTGCGGATAGAAACGCCGTTGTCCGGGGTTCGAATCCCCGCGGGAGAATTTGTTTTTTGACCCGCCGATGCCTACTTATTCGGGGAAAGTGAAAGCATCGTGGTGGGCGTTTCTAGAAGCCACGTGGCCATCCAGCAGGAACCCTAAGGTGGAACTAGCTTGACTATGGCCATTACGTTGGGTAAATGATGGGGGCCTTTCAGCATGCGTGGCAGACCTATTTCACGCACGATACAAGAAACCATGAAGAAGTAACATGAGTTATTGAAAACACACGTTGGCACTTGGGACTTGTGTTAGAAACGTGTATATATATATATTTTTTTTTTTTTGCGACATAGTGCAAAGATCTTTTGTGACTATTTATCGCATCCAATGACATTCCTCTAGAAAATGAATCATGTAATGATTTGCTGATTTTTTCAATCTCGCCCGCACCATCTATACGCACGTCTCACACTAAGGTAGCGCGTGTGACTCGTCAGTCTTGATCCTTGATCCAACTCCTCGTTGACCCAGGCGCATGGACGTGACGGGTGTGCTGCAGCGACTCATTGTACGTCCTTCTCGGACGATTGGGTGGCTTGTAGGAGTGTGGGCAGGCGCTTGGTGCACCTACTATGCGTTGCAAGAAATCAAACGAGGACTCGTGCTTTCATCAAGACGGAAAAAGTATCCACTGAAGCAACGCAAAGGAGAAAGGCTGGTGTCGGATAAGGATTGGTACGGGGAAGCTGATGAGGCGGAGCGTCAGAACATAGTGGCACGCTTCGGCGTGATGCGCTTTGCTGGGCGGTACTTGAATGTGACGGCTGAGTGGCGCGAGCAAGGCGCTTGGGAATGGATTTGGTGGAAAGTTGTGCACTCTATGATATGGAACCGTGGCTTTGGATTTGACGGGGGCTTTACGCATGATCTCAAGAGTCCTGGAGGCCTTGCGCGCATAGAATCTATTCTCCCGGTCGAGCCACTCGACATTGGGAGATTGTGGGGCCAAGATACCAATGAGCCAGCGGCTCCCCGCACAGGTGTATCTTATACATGGCTTGGACAAAGCACATGCCTTATCCAGCTACACGGTCTCACAATATTGACCGATCCTGTCTTTGGAGATCAGCCTGTGGCCAGTGTGTTGAGTCCATGGCGTATGCGGCCTATGCCATGCAAGCTGCGCGACTTGAAGTGCGTGGACCTTGTTCTTGTATCGCATAATCACTTTGATCACCTTGATCTGTCGATTGTACAGAATGTCTCGTCCCATGCTCAGTGGATTGTGCCCACTGGTGTTGGACATTTATTGCAGCAGAATGGCGTGTCATGTGAGCGAGTGCATGAGCTGAGCTGGTGGGACGAATGGCGACAGCCGTGCCATGTGCGTGTACGTGGAGAAGCAGGGGCGACTAGTGAAGCGTCGACCGTTGAGAAGCGCGAGCTTGAGGTAGCAGCTGTGCCTGCGAGTCACTGGAGCGCACGCACGTTGTTGGACACGAATCGGAGTCTATGGAATTCGTATGCTGTACGGTGTGCAGCGCAAGACAAGCAAGCAGCTACACTCTTTTTCTGTGGCGATTCTGGCTACAGCCCATTGCTGTTTTCGTCGATTGGTCGAATGTATGGACCGTTTGACGTCGCATCCATCCCGATTGGCTCTTACGAGCCTAGGTGGCACCTGAGTTTGCAGCATATGGACCCGCACGGTGCTGTGTGTGTGGCGCGAGATGTGGGCGCACGACAAAGTTTTGGAATGCATTGGGGCACTTGGTGTATGAGCGGTACGTACTGACGAGAAGAGAGGAGATAAGGAATGGCACAGACACTGTGGAGATGGGACGCATTGGATTGGACTGCGATACTGACACAAGCGTGTACATGCGACGCACATGCAGATGAGCGATGGGATGCGCCACCGCGTGATTTGGAGCAAGCGCTTGTTGACGAGGGGATGCCACGTGCGTTTGTCAAGACCGTGCCACTTGGACAAACGCAAGATATCGAGACTATGGAATCGACGGGGTCGTGATGTACCACGCGGAACGAGGCGTGATCGTCGTGAACACATCGCCAAGCCCCGTGACATATGTACACGCACACGATGAGAGGGCGTGAGATCTATGCGGCGGCTGGGGAGTGCGCGCGATCCGTCTAGAATGCGCGGTGCGCCGTGACGAGGGGGTCACGCACTTGATCTACCTCGGTGCGACAAGCCACAAATCCATAGAGGGAGGAAATGTGACGGTCGCAGTGAGGCGGGAGGCGGGAGAGGGGGTTGGTAGGGAGAGATGCATAGGTAGACAGGGCACATATAGGTAAGTATCTGGATCTATGCTTGTGTTTCATTTCGCCACTAGTGTACGATGGCATCAGCATTCAGAGGGAAGGGCGCCTGGTGCAAACGCTTGCCCTGCTCAAAAGCATGAGCCAACGGCAGGGGTCGACCGAGTGTGTCCTCCTTCTTGACCTGGTATATGCGGACGAGCCAGTTCTCACTCGTAAATACTTCGTCGAGCGTATCGAGAGTAGGCGACGTCGATGGACCCATGGCATTACGTGCGCGATCCATGCCTGCTTGACCGCCAAACAGATCGTTGTAGCGGTGGTAACTCATCTTGTACATGAGGCAGTTCCGCATGGTGGCTGACGCTTTGTCATCGACGCGGTACTCGCCATTGGAGAAGAACTTGTGCTCCTGAATCTCGTCAGGCCACAGGCCCTGAGAAATGCGGATCATCCACAGGAACTTGTTGAGGTCGTCACCGCTGTAGCCGAGGAGACCGCCGAAGATGATCAGGACGTAATCGACATCGTGCTTCCTCAGGATCGGGTAGGCACGCTCCTCGGACGAAGCCATGGCCTTGCCGACGGTAGCAATGTGGGTGTTGTTCCATGTGTTGTTGTCGACGAGTGTCGTGCGGTCGGCGAAGCCGGCAATCTGATAGCCATAATCCCACCAGCTCATGACCTTGGCATCCTGGGGCGTGTTTTCTCGTAGCCAGTAGTAAGCCTCGCGGAAATCGTCGATGATCACCTGGTTGCCGTCGGGCGTCTGCGACGCGAGGACGACGGACGGCGACGAGTATGCCGATGACGTAATGAGTGTGCTGTGCAAGATGAACATCTCGAGGACGATGCCGACGCATCCGAGGACGAGCATACGAGCTTCGAGAGGCATGGTGCGGACGGAGCGCCCGTTTTTGCGAGAGGCTTCGGAGCCGACGGGGCTTCCCGCGTACACGTCGATCAGCGCACTCGTGGCGAGTGCCGCACACACACACACACACGGCGTGAGCGTGAGGATCAGACGTACCATGACGCCGGAGAAGTACGAGGCCATGACGGCGTAAATGACCACGAAAATGTGCTCGTCACGCAGGTGGTGGAAGAGGAAGAAGAGACCTGCGGGGAAGAGGTAGACGAGGCAGTGAAGATCAAGGAAGTACGTGGGCCAGGCCGGTGGCTGGTGCTCGGACACTGACGCAATGATGGGGATGTGTTTCTTTGCATACGCCGTGTCCCAGAGCGAGTAGAAGCGGCCGGTCCAAGGAGCGATGTAGCCGGCATACGTGAGCATGACGAGGGCCGCGAAGGCCGCGAGCGCCGTGACAGCGACGAATGTGCGAACGAGCACTTTGAACTGCTGCGAGGTCACGTACTTGCGGACAAGCTCGGTCAGGGCGATGAGCTGGAGAAGACCAAACACGCCTAAAGCGGCCATGTGCTCGGACGTCCGCACGGGCTGGAATCCGACGAAGGGGATCTGCATACTTGCGAGCGTGCCGATCGCATAGAACGAAGAGTAGGCGACATACAGACGCTCGGAGAAGCGGCCCATGAGCACGAGCACGAATGCATGGAGCGGGATCATGTTGGTGATGAACACGTATCCACCCCAGGCAGCGACCATGTAAAAGTAGAAGAGGGCGGTGAGAGTGCCAAAGAGCATGGAGCCATCACGCACAGCACGCACCCACAGGTAGAACGTAAAGAGGAGGAGGAAAATCGCGATGGCCTCGTTGTCGTATGAGCCCGCGACTGAGCGCGAGATGTAACCGGGCGCAATGCTGATGAAAAGCGCAGCAAGGAGTCCAGCTGAGTCGTCCTTCATCACGGACGTAAACAGGTACGCAGCAAGGACCGTCAGCACACTGAAAATCGGGGCCAGCATGACGCAAACATCGCGGATGTTCACAGGGATGTTGAAAAAGTGCAGGATGTTGTACAGGGTGCCACTTGTGACCATGAGACCTGGGAACACCGTGCCACCAGCTGCACGGCCCAGCGGGTACCAGGCTGTGGGATCGAACCAGTTCCAGAAGCGGTAGTATCCATCCTTCGTGAGTACCTTTGTCGCGCGGAAATTGAACCACGGATCGAATTCGTGAATAATTGATTCGTACCGCACGACGGCAAACAAGCGCGACGACACAGCTGCCGCCGCCACCATAATGAGGATCACCGTGCGCAGGAGCGACGCTACATTGCGTTTCGTCTCCAGCGTGCTATTCCACGCCATGATCAGGTCGGTCCGTCGTTCGGTCAACTTGATCGGTTGTCGTCGTCAATGTCGTGGACTGTCCACACAATCGCTCGCACTCACGTTCACTTGACTTCCACACACACACACAC
>ERZ501061.426-NODE-426-length-14802-cov-3.417102_pt1 | contig 14802 bp, 8 predicted proteins | sample MGYA00510854_ERZ501061 | MGnify/ENA primary metagenome ERZ501061 (study PRJEB25958, sample SAMN03398515) | human skin metagenome | study: EMG produced TPA metagenomics assembly of the Human Skin Microbiome Metagenome (human skin metagenome) data set.
ATCATCCTCATTGCTAGCAGAGGTATTGATAGAGGTTTGTTCAACCGCTTTCATCTGCTCAGCATCGGTTGTTTTTTCGATGACGGTTTTTTCGATATAGTCGTCAGCTGGGGTGACACCATTATTTGCCAAGCTATCAAGCCCCATTTGCTCCGCTTTGGCTTTATCATGAATCAAACGCGCGGCACCGCCTACCATGGTCGCTCCTGCCGGCACTTCTTTGACAACGACAGCATTGGAGCCGATTTTGGCATATTTACCCACGGTAAATCCGCCTAATACTTTGGCACCTGCACCGACAACCACGCCATCTTCCAGTGTGGGGTGGCGTTTGCCTTCATTTAATGATACCCCACCGAGCGTGACGCCGTGATACAAGGTGACGTCATCACCGATTTCAGCGGTTTCACCAATGACCACGCCCATGCCATGGTCAATAAAGAATCGCCGCCCAATTTTTGCTGCAGGGTGAATCTCAATCCCGGTCAAAAATCGATTGCTAAAGGATAAAAACCGTGCCAAGCCTTTGTTATTGTGTTGCCACATACTGTGGGCGACGCGGTGAATCAATAGCGCATGGACGCCAGGATAAGTCAACAGCACTTCAAGGGTGTTACGTGCCGCAGGGTCACGGTCAAACACCGCTTGGATGTCCTCTTGTAATTCTGCTTTGATGGTCTGGGTTTTTTTGGATAAATTTTGGATGACGGACAACATACTGACTACCGATTTTAAAAATTTTAAGTGATTATGATATCACGAACTCATCAATTGCTTGAAAATTTTAAACAAGCTTAGGATTTAAGTAATTTTGCGATGGTGGCTTGCAGTAACTGATATTCTTTGATATCAAGCTGTAATCTACTAAGCAGTCGATTAATACGCTGAGGCATCACTTTAGATTGGGCAGGATTGTATATATCTAAATTCTCCAGCAATGCCAACAGCCTATTTTCTAGCTGTAAACGCTGCTCATTTGAGATAGGCGGCTCATCCCACTGCTGGCGAAAAGTCAAATCAATGGATTTTTCAGCCGCTGTTTTTGCCGTCAATGCCAATTCGGCAGTTTCGTAAAAAACGCTGGCAATCACTTGAACCGCAGCCGCCACATTTAACACCCCATACTCAGCATTGGCAGGAATTTGAATATGGTAGTCGGCCAGTTGCAGCTCTTCATTTGTTAAACCCCGATCTTCACGGCCAAACACAATGGCAAGTTGCCAATTGCGATGCGCAGAATCTGTCATTACATCGTCAAGGTTTTGAAAATTAGTGACCATCAATTCAGCCGCTTGTCGGGGCGATAACACGGGTCTTGGAATATGGCGTTGGCGACTACTGGTAGCAATTACCCAGTGGCAATCTTGCAGGGCTTGCTCAAGGGTGTCACAAATGGTCACAGCGTCTAAAATTGCTTTGGCACCTGCGGCATGGGCATAGGCATCTTCGTCAATCGGTAGTTTGGGCGCCACTACCGTGAGCTGCGTTAGACCCATGGTGTGCATGGCGCGGGCGGCAGAGCCGATATTGGCAGGCAAGGTGGTATTTACCATCACAATGCGAATACCGGCTAAAAATGCCGCAAGGGTTGAGAAGGGTTGCGGGGAAGCGTTAGTGTCAGTCGTTACCATGGGTTGTCAAATTTTAGCCAGTCGTTACGCAATAAGCGATTGTATTTGGTCATTCACTGCATGGCATTCCGCTTTGATTTCTTCAATCAGTTGTTCATGTTGGTGGATATGACCCGTGCGGCAGATTTCTTGCAGTTTATAACAAAGTTCGGTCAGCTCGGTTGCGCCAAGGTTAGAGCTAGCGCCTTTTAAGCCGTGCGCTGCATTATACCCCAAACGGTTGTCTAAGTTGGCATAAGCTGTCTCCATTTCCGATAAACGTTGTAAGCTATCTTGCATATAAGTATGCATCAAATCAACAAAATCTTCGTCAAGTAACGCTCTTAATTCTTCGAACTGGGGTAGGCTGATATGGGATGGCTGAGTCATGAGAGTTTCCTGTTGATGGGACATTGAATAAAACATCATTCATTAAATCTGATTGGCTTATTTTAGCCCATATCTCATTGAATTTTATCAAAACTTTGATGAAAGTCAGTTTAAGGGATACAAACGTTTATCGCAGGGTGGGTTTATCGACCAAATTCACCAAAATCAGGCACTAACTAAAATGTAAATGCAAATCTTCTTCATTGACCAAGCTTTTGAGTTTGCCAAAATTCTCTTCTGTCGGCACAATTTGCCAATGCGTTGGCATATTAAGATGGGCAATCGCATAGTCGTTATATATACATAGATTAATCGGCACCCCTAATTGACCCGATTGACCAGATGCATTGGCGGGTTGACTGTCCACAAATTGGGTATTGTCGGCAGGGTGATTAAACTGATGCGATAAATAGTGAATTGTTGAGTGATTGGCGGTCGCTAACAATTGCTGTATCTGTTCAAACAACGCCATATCATGACCTGCAATTTTGATGCTGATTTTTTTGAGCCAGCGTTTGCGCGCATCGGTTAAGGTCATTACATCTTGTAGGCTGGCATAAAACGTGCCATCGCGTTCACGAATAGAGCCGTCGATGATCACCACGGTTTCCACTTTAAGCTTGTCTTTGACGCGGGCAAAGCGCTCGGCATAACAACTCACTTCGATACGACCTGTGCCGTCATCTAAGGTAATCACTGAGCGATTACCAAAGTTTGCCACATCGAGTATCAAGCCTGCAAAAAATACGGTTTCGCCATAGCTGGTTTCGCTTAAATCGCCCAATGTCTTTGGCGTATAGCGTTTTAACTCATCGCGATAACTATCAATCGGGTGACCGGTAAGATAAAGTCCTAGCGTATCTTTTTCACCTTTTAAGCGTTCAGCATCTGTCCAGACAGGCTCACGGGGCAATGGGGGCGGCGCAGTGACTTCTTGTATATCGCTAAATAAATCAATCATCCCTAGGCTGTCATTGCTACGCTGTTGCTCGGCTGCTTGTACCGCTTTTGGCAATTCGGCAAGTAACGCGCCACGAATGTGATAAGCTTCATCCGCAGGCAAATCAGGTCGTAATTTTGGCGCAAAACTATCAAAACAGCCTGCTTTAACCAATGCTTCAAGGGTGCGTTTATTGACTTTTCGCGTGTCAACACGGCGGCAAAAATCATACAAATCGGTAAACTCACCGCCCGCGTTTCGCGCTTCCACGATAGACTCTACGGCACCTTCACCTACGCCTTTAATGCCGCCTAACCCATACACAATGGTCGTCGGGTTAATCGGCACAAATGCCCAATTGGAGTGGTTAACGCTAGGGTTTTCTACTTTTAAACCAAAATTTTCGCGGCAATCATTGATAAAAAACACCACACCATCGGTATTATTCATGTCCGAGGTGATGACCGCCGCCATAAATTCGGCAGGGTAGTAGTGTTTTAAATAGGCGGTTTGATAGGCTAACACGCCGTATGCCGCTGAGTGTGATTTGTTAAACCCGTAGCCGGCAAATTTTTCCATCAAATCAAACACGCCGCCTGCAAGTTTAGCATCGATGCCTTGACCAATCGCCCCTTCAACAAAAATACTGCGCTGTTTTGCCATTTCTTCGGGTTTTTTCTTACCCATCGCGCGGCGTAGCATATCGGCACCGCCTAGACTATAGCCTGCCATCGCTTGCGAGATTTGCATCACCTGTTCTTGATAGACAATCACCCCATAGGTATTTTCCAGTATCGGCTCAAGTCGGTCATGGTCATAGATGACCTCTTCGCGGCCGTGTTTACGGTCAATGTACATATCGACCATCCCGGCATCTAGTGGGCCCGGGCGGTACAGCGCACACATGGCGATGACGTCTTCAATATTGGTCGGTTTAAGCTTGGCCAAATATTTTTTCATGCCGGTACTTTCAAGCTGGAATACAGCGGTGGTATGGGCATCTTGTAGCAGGGAGTAGGTGGGCTTATCGTCTAAGGGTAACGTCTCAAGATCAAGCGGTGGCTGTTGCTCTTTAGCGCGGCGTGCATTGATATTTTTAACGGCCGCATTAATTACCGTTAGATTGCGTAGACCCAAAAAGTCAAATTTTACCAAGCCAACTGCTTCCACATCGTCTTTATCAAACTGACTGACGGGATGACCCTCTTCATCACAATAGATGGCGCTATAATCGGTGATTTTGGTCGGCGCGATAAGTACGCCCCCTGCATGTTTACCAACGCCCCGGGTAATCCCTTCGAGCCGTACCGCCATTTCCCAAATCTCATTGGCATCTTCATAATCCATATTGTCAGGATTGTTAAGCAAATCTTTGAGTTGCGGTTCGGCTTCAACCGCTTCAGCCAGCGAAATACCTGGGGTTTTCGGGATAAGTTTGGAGATTTTATCAGCAAGACCGTACGATTTACCTTGAACGCGTGCGACATCACGCACCACCGCTTTTGCTGCCATCGTACCAAAAGTGATGATTTGGGATACCGCTTCTCGTCCGTATTTTTGCGCCACATAATCAATGACGCGGTCGCGCCCTTCGATACAAAAATCGACGTCAAAGTCTGGCATGGATACCCGTTCAGGGTTCAAAAACCGTTCAAACAGTAGGTCATATTCCAGCGGGTCTAAGTCAGTGATATTGAGCGAATACGCCACTAATGACCCCGCGCCTGAGCCACGACCAGGACCTACAGGCACATCATTGGCTTTTGACCAACGGATAAAGTCCATCACGATTAAGAAATAACCGGGGAAACCCATATTCAAAATCGTCGTGAGTTCAAACTCCAAACGCTCATCATACGGCTTGCGTTTTTCTGCCCAACTGTCGTCGCGTTTTTCGATGGGGTAGAGTTTTTCAAGGCGTTTTTCTAGACCTTCTTGGGCGGTGCGTCGGAAAAAAGTTTCAATGGTATCGCCTTCGGGAATGGGGAATTCGGGTAAATCGTGATGACCCATAGGAATAATGACGTTACAGCGTTTTGCCAAATCCAAGGTGTTATCAATCACTTCTGGCATGTCACTAAACAGGGCAGTCATCTGATCTTGGGTTTTTAAATACTGCTCAGAGGAATAATCACGAGGGCGATTGGGGTCGGCAAGCACTTGCGAATTGGCGATACACACCCGTGCTTCATGGGCTTCAAAATCATCTTCTGTCAAAAAACGCACGTCATTATGGGCAATGATAGGCACATCAAAGGCATTTGACATGCGAATGGCTTGCTCGATAAAACGGTCTTCGTTGGCACGCTGGGTGCGTTTAATGGCAAAATAGACACGATCGGCAAATGTGGTTTGCCATTGTTGTAGTAAGCTATCGGCTTTTTCTGGGTGACCTGATAACATGGCTTGACCGACGTCTGATTTTTCGGTGAACAGCACAATCACGCCTTCACTGCGCTCAAAAATCCAGTCACGCTGAATAATCGGTTTGCCCATTACTTGACCATCGACAAAGCCTTTTGACACGATATTGGTCAAATTCTTGTAGCCGACTTGGTTGCTGGCAAGTAGCGTTACTGTCGTACTATCATTTTCAAGCCAGACTTCAGAGCCAATAATTGGCTTGATACCGGCATCCAAGCAAGCTTTATAAAATTTGACCGTGGCATATAGGTTGGATAAATCGCTAATGGCAAGCGCCAGTTGGTTGTCGGCTTTGGCAGCTTTGACCAGCGCTTTGATGCGTACAATCGAGTCGGTGATAGAAAATTCGGTGTGAATACCAAAGTGTACAAATGCCATGGATTGCCTTTATTGCGGTTCGTCTTTAGCCCACTATTATACTATGAATTGCCAAACTGCGAACCTACAAAATCAGCAACAAAATGCCTAAAAAGTATCAGCGGATGCTAAGCATTTACCATTTAATATGATAAAATATCAGACCTTTACGCCTATAGCTTAACTGGATAGAGCAGTTGCCTCCTAAGCGACCGACGTGGGTTCAAGTCCCGCTGGGCGTACCAGTTTTTTTGACATCAAAAACTTATAAAAATAAAAAACCCAATAAAAAATTATTGGGTGTGGCTTAAAAAAGTAAAACTTAGCTTAAACGTTTGGCATTAGCGGCCACGCGGCTATAGATAGGGTGCATGCCTTTTTCCAATACATGCAGCGCTTCTTGATTGACAGCATAAAAGAAGTTTTCCAATGAAATCGGTTGACCCAAGCTTAATTTCATACAGTTTGAAAACATTAATTGCCCAATATTTTGCTGCGCAACGAGCGCTTGCCAAGCCATTTGCGTCCAAGATTCAAAAAATGCGATGGGTTTTTCAGTCACCATACGTTCCATTTCTTTCATTTCTTTGGCATTGTTGAGGGGGTTTTGTTTTGCCATCATATAGATGCGGCGCTGCATGACTTGTGGTACGCGAACTGAAAAATCTTCAGATTGCTGACACATTTTTTCAACTTTTTGGTTAATATGTTCGTAGGTAGCCATAAGGACTCCATTGATAACAACAGTAAAATACAGGATTGACAGTAAAGTGTAGTGCTATTATACACTGATTTAAATTAAGTTAATAATAGCAAAATCACTGGGCATACAATAGTTACTTAACATTACGCAAATAATTAGATTTCATTTAATCAAATCATTGGTGATCGCTAACCATAATCGATGTAATCAGGGTTTTAGTTAAACTCATGAGCATGAAACTGTTTTTTCAAGTTAACAATGCGCCACATGTGATAATGAATTTAAAAAATACTAACTGATAGCTTTATCAGTGTTTATCAAAAGGTATAAAAATGACCGTTCAAAGTCTTCCCTTAGTGATTACCTCGGGCGAACCTGCGGGTATTGGGATGGATATCATACTGATGCTTGCTGACAGACAGCAATTAAATCTGTCCAATCGCGCAGTCATTGTATTGGCGGATACCAAAGCGCTGCAACAAAGGTATAGTGAGCTCAAACAAAAGGGCGCGGTAAAATACGGATTATTGATTCAACAATTAGCGATGGATGAGTTATATGAGTTAAAAGATTTACCGCAAATTGCGCAACCATCAGCGCATGACACTATTTTGGTGGTGGATGTGCCAACAGCAGAACCTGTGGTAGCAGGGCAGCTAAATCCGCATAACGCACAAATGGTCATCGCACAGCTGCAACTGGCGCATAAGCTCGCCATCAGCAAACAAGTCGCTGCAATTGTCACCGCGCCACTGCAAAAATCGGTGATTATGACTGTGTTGCCAGATTTTATGGGGCATACCGAATTTTTTATGCAGCAGTCGGGTCTGGATAAAGTGGTGATGATGCTCGCCAATAGCCTGATGAAAGTGGCATTAGTCACCACCCATTTGCCGCTGCGAGCGGTCGCCGATGCGATTTCCCACGAAGAAGTGGCAAAAACCGTCGATATTGTCATCCATGATTGTCAGCAAAAATTTGGTCTCACTCACCCAAAAATATTGGTCTGTGGACTCAATCCTCATGCCGGGGAAAGAGGCTATCTTGGCAGAGAGGAAATTGACATCATCAATCCTGTATTACAGCATTATCGCGATCAAGGTGTCGATATTAGTTTGGCAATGCCAGCTGATACCTTGTTTACCCAAAAACATATCGCCACTGCCGATGCCATTATCGCCATGTATCACGATCAGGGACTGGCGCCGCTCAAATCACATGGGTTTGGCGAAACGGTGAATATCACTTTAGGGTTGCCTTATATTCGCACCTCGGTCGACCATGGCACGGCGCTTGATTTGTCAGGCACAGGCAAAGCGAGTACCGATAGTTTGTATCATGCCATTGACTATGCCAATAACATGGCGACCGCGATTGCCCTCTAGTCATCCTCACTGATAATTACGCTGACAAAAAAAGCCAATCGTTATAGATTGGCTTTTTTATTGCGATTATTTTAAATAGCTGCTTGATTATTTTAAATAACTGGCAGGGTTCACTGGCGTGCCACGATAACGGATTTGGAACTCTACAGCAGGTTGATTCAAATTATTGTCCGTCCCAACGGTACCGATGGTTTGACCTGCTTGCACCGTTTGGCGCTCTTGTACAGCAAAATTTCCCAAATGCGCATAGGCACTAATGTAGTCGCTGTTGTGCTGAATCAGTATCAATTTGCCATATTCTGGCAAATCACTACCGACATACAGCACTGTACCTGGCTGGCTGGCGACAACATTTGCGCCTGCTTGTCCGCCAAACCACATACCTAACGTACCTGTTTGCTGGTTAAATGGTCGCAATAGATTGCCAGTGGTAGGACGTAACCAACCTTGTGACAAGCTGCTGGTTGGCACGATGACTTGGTTTGGCATCGGTAACGGGGTTGATGAGTTATTGGTTTGTCTAGGCGGGTAATAAGTCGGGTTAGACGGGCGGGATGATTGGTTGACCGTCACAGGGCGAATGGTTGTTGGGCGATAAGAAGTAGGATTGCTTGCTGAGGTTAAAATCAAGCGTTGCCCTGGATAAATGGTATAGTTGCTATCGAGCCCATTGAGCGCGCCAACCCGGCGATAATCCAGTCCATAAGTGGTGGCGATTTTGCTTAACGTATCGCCGTTTTTGACAATATAATAGTTGGGCACACCCCGTACATACACAGGGCGCTTATCCACGGTCGCAATCTTCTGTGAAGCACAAGCGCTCATCAACACCGCCGTACAGGCTATCGCACTGAGTTTTACCAGTTTGGGCGTGCAGAGTGTTTTATAAGTGGCAAACATAACAGTCATTCCTAGCAAGTGATACAAAAAAAATTACAACAAGTCAGGGTATAGTAACTAACTTTTAACCACTTACAAAGTAACTGGCGTTAACAACAACGTTTCTTTGCCAAACGATAACAAATAGCAACATTTTGGACTCAAATGAAAAAATAGCGCAAAACCCCTTATTTATCCATTGCTTGCCATTCATCCATTGCCTAGCATTGCTAGCTATTTATACTGACTATTTAACGGGGCGATTAAATAGGCTGATTGAACAGAGCGATAGGGTGTTATTCATGGGTCATAATGGGCTTGGCAGGGCTATATTTTTTTAGTTTTAAAAATAGCCAAATACCTATGACCAAATTTATCACCCCGACAATCGCAAATAGCATCGGTAGGCTCACGTTAAATAGCGTCAAACAAACAATCGAAAAAATCGCCGAACCTACCATAAATACCGAATTTAAAATATTGTTGGCACCGATAATGCGAGCACGGCTTGTTTCCGGTGAATAAGCTTGCATGTAAGCGTATAAAGGCACAATATAAATACCGCCTGAAAAACCCAATAAAAACAAATCGACAAACACACGCATAGCACCCGGCGTGGCAAAAATCATGCCGATACTATAGTGCGCGTTGTTGGCGAGTGGCGGCAAATGCATCGCTGAGAGCGTGAAATACAAGTCAATCGCAAAAATCGTCAATCCTGCAATCCCAAAGGGCAACAGCTTTAAACTCACTTGGTTTTTAGTCAACGTTTTACATAACAGTGAGCCGAGCGCCGTACCGACAGAAAACAGCGTCAATAAAAATATCACGACGCTTTCATCGCCTAGCAAAATAGACTTGCTAAATTCAGGTACTTGGGTCAAAAACGTGGCACCATAAAACCAAAACCAACTATTACCCAAAATGGTAAACCACATAATCGGCAAACGATATAAATTGGCAATGGTTTGCCAGCTAGTACGAAAGATATTCCAGTCGATGGTCAAATCAGGCTGCGGCGCAGTCATGACGGGAATAAACCGAGAAGCCAAGTAGCCCATAATCGCCACAAAAACCGTCACCCCAGATATCCAAAACAGCGGACTGTCTAATTTCATCAATACGCCAGCCAACATCATCCCTGTCAAAATAGCCAGTGACGTGCCCATTTGAAACAGCCCATTGGCACCCACCAGCTCATCGGTGGTCATGGCTTGGGGTAGATAAGCATATTTAATAGGACCAAAAAACGTTGAATGGGTGCCCATCAAAAATAACGCAACAAATAATAGCGGATAAATCTCAAACACAAACCCAAATGCGGCAACTACCATGATGACGATTTCAAGGATTTTAATCAGCCTTGTCAGCCAAGATTTTTCATATTTATCAGCGATTTGCCCCGCCAAGGCGGAAAACAAAAAAAACGGCAATACAAACAGCATCGCCGCTAGATTGTTGAGCAAACTAACACGCATCCCCAATTTTTCCGCTGCCATAAAGGTCAGTACTAAAATCAAACCTTGCTTAAATACATTGTCATTAAATGCCCCTAAAAACTGGGTAGCAAACATGGCGCTAAAGCGTTTGTATTTAAAAAGCGCAAATTGGGTACTCATGAGCAATCCTAGAAATGTCTGATGATGACTATCTTAACAAATATTTTACAAAGGGTTGCGAAAATGTTTGGTTAGTAAAATGTTTATGCTAAAATCGCCTAGTGCTCGCTCAAGGATTTGATTTTTATCATGAAACCAATAAATTTGCTACCCTATCGTCCGTCAACCGCATTGACCGATAACCCGTTTAGTTTTGTTCATGCCATTTCTCTACTATCGTCAAATCCTTATCAAAGCCCGACCCAATCTAGCGTATCAAACCATTCGCTGTTTCGCTTGACCCCCATACGTTTGGCAATTACCTTGGTTAGTGTGGGTGTAGTGCCTGCTTGGGGGGCACAAACGCCAATAATGCCAGCTACTGTTAGTAGTTCTGCTAATAGCTCAGTTAATACTTTGGCTAACACCTCAGCAACGAATAGCACGCTAACCACGAACAGCGCAGCGCACACGACCGCCAATGACAGCAAGGGCACCACGGCAACGCAAAATGCCACACCTGCGGCAGCTGCGCAAGATAGTATCACAACCGATGCCAACACTGCTCAGCCTTATCTGTATCAACTCAATCAGCAGCGCGTTGAAGATAAAATTGGTCAACAACTCGATAATCAGACCTTGGCAGACTTTAATAATTTCAACCAACCTGTGGCGACGTTGAAACAAAACCAACCTAGTGTCGGCTACAGTAAAGCATTAGACCAAACAACGCCGCAGTCGGTTGCCAATCAAATCAACAATAGCAAGCCTGCACCCAGGGCAACCGTGAACACTCAGGCGCAAGCACAAATCACTGAGCAGCTAACCACCGAAAAGCAGAATTTCGACGCGATTAATCAAAAGGTGAGCGAGCAAACCAATTTATCTAATCAAAATATCGCTAACCAAAATGTTGCTAATCAGAATGTTAGTAATCAAGGCGTTGCCAATGATGCCAGCAATATCAAATCCACCGACACCATCAATCCCAATGATTACTTGCCCGCCTATCAACAGCAAACAACGGCATTGACCACCCCACAAGCCAACTCAACCGTGACCGCAGAGTCGCAAGGCATCGTGGCGCGTTTGAAGAACAAAATCATTGGTCGCGGCGAAGGGCTAAACTATATTGATATCAGCTTTGCCAATGCAGATGCCAAACTTGAGCCTGCGCGCAATATCAAGGCAGCATTGGAAAAAGTGACCGTCGAATCGGTGTCGGATTTTAATGCCAGTGTGAACAAATTACGCCAAATTGCCAAAGATGCGGCAGAGGCGGTGGGTTTTTATGACACTAAAATTGCTTTTAAACATCTAGGCAAAGACAATATCCAAGTCAGCTTAGAGGTCGGCAAACCCGTCATCGTGCAAAATCGCATCATTGATATCCGTGGTGAAGGTGGGGAAGGCGATAACGCCCTGCCGGTGTATCCTGTGATAGAAAAAGAAATCCCGCCCAAAGAAGGGGATGTGTTCAGTCATGGTATCTATAAAGCCGCAAAGGCCACGATTGAAGGCGTCGCGCAGACCAATGGTTACTTCGATGCCAAATGGCTCAACAGTTCAGTAGATATTATTTTGCCGGACAATACCGCCGATGTTGACCTAATTTATGACACAAAAACTCGCTATCATTTTGATGAGGTAAAAATATACAGCATTGATAAACAAGGCAATTTGACCGATGACCCCGATAAACTGCCTTTAAAGCCAAAGCTGCTCAAAGCCTTAATGACGTACCAAAAAGGCGATGCCTACTATCAACCCTTTGTCAGCGAATTTACCAACAATTTGACTGCCACCCGTTATTTTAATGGGGTGGATGTGGATGTCATCATGCCATCGGACGAAGCGGCAAGCGATATCGCATTTGAACAATCTGGCTCGGCGACACTCAGCAATGCCAACACCAGTAATACCGCAGCCGACAATACCGCGGACACTTCACCTGATACATCCGCCGGTATTTTACCTACCAATTCAACCGATCAAAGTCTCGCATCTCAAAGTAAATCAGCTCAAAGCAACTCATCTGAACTTCAATCTGCAGGTACTGTCGATAGCACGACGCAAAAAACCGTCAATCAGGTGCAAGACCCCAATGACATCGCGCCGATTCAATTTGAGGTCGATGACTCGACCGAACAACGTCTCAATACCATCAGCAGAAAAGCCAAAAACTTATTGACCGCACCCGAAGATATGGAGTTATCACCCGAGGCTGAAAATAAAAGTAAAAATCCGCTGGTGGTCATTGCCAATGCGGTCAGTAAAACGGCAAAAAAACTGGATAAAGACAAAGACTTACCCATCAAACCAGGAGAAGACCAAGTCATACCAAAGCTCACGCCACGACAAGTGTATGAAACAAAGCAAATCCCAACCTATGTGGTACTCAATGCCACCAAGCCCCACGAGGCACAGGTGGGTTTGGGTTATGAAACGGATGTGGGCGTGCGCTTGACCGGTAAATACCAAAACAACTTGGTTAACCGAAGTGGCTTGCAGACTGGGGCATCAGTGGCGTTATCCAAAGTCGATCAAGCGGTGGAATTTAATGCCAGCTTGCCCTACAAGCATCCCCTCAACGATAAGCTGACAGGCACAGTCGGCTATCAGCACAAAGAAGTTGATGACCTAGTCAATACCTTTGAAGCAGACACGGTCTATGCCAGTATCGCCCGCAATATTTATCATGATAGTGGTTGGAATCGTACGTATTCACTGCGCTACCGCGGCGATAAACTCACAGTCGATCCTGAAAAATATAGCACCGATAGCTTGCCTTATCCTTTTAACAATTACGCATCGGACTATACCCAACAAGCCTTGTTAGCGGGTTATGCAATCAATAAAACGGTAGCAGACAATATGCTGACGCCAACGTGGGGTTATAGCCAACGTTATTCGCTTGAAGTCGGTGCTAAAGGGGCACTGAGTGACACCAATATGGCCATTCTACGTGCAGGTGGTACGGGGATGTATACTTTTGGCAAAGATAACAAACAACAAGTGATTGGGCGACTGGATTTGGGCTATCTATATAGCGGTGATTTTTATGATGTGCCTTACCGTTCACGCTTTTTTGCAGGCGGTGATTCTAGTATCCGCGGCTACAACACCGATAGTTTAGCACCGACCTATGGTGGCGAAAATTTCTTAGTCGGCGGTGATGCCTTAGCGGTAGGCTCAGCAGAGTATAACTATGAGTTTAGACCGAGCTTTCGTGGCGCTGTGTTTACCGACTTTGGTAATGCGTATGATACGACTGGCGAATATGATAACGCAACGGCGGTCAGTATTGGTACAGGTATCCGCTGGCAATCACCGATAGGCTTGGTACGACTCGATGTGGCAAAAGGTCTGACCGGGGATAACAACGATGTCCGTTTACATTTCTTTATCGGTTCACCGCTATAATAGTTTGGCTAAAAATCACTGCATTATTTTGTGCAAGGTTTTTAGTCAAGATTTTTGGATAAAACTTTGCTAGTATGTAAGGTTTATTCAATATACCGCCCATATACAGCGCATACAACCTGTGTTTTTGTAGTTAGCCAACGATTGATTTGCGATATTAATGAAAGATGATAATAACCACGACTCATTGCCCGAAGATGTCACAGATACAGATGTCACCAAGCCTGACGATAAATCGTTGGTAGATAACAATCCAGCAGCTAAAAATCTGGCAGCAAAAGATTTAGACATAAAAAACTCGGATACGGCAATCAGTGATGATTTAGACCCAGCACAAAAAGATGCACGTTGGCTACGACGTTGGTATCCGCTTGGCTTTGTGTCCAAAATTGCCATTGTGTTAGCGCTTATTTTAATCTTAGTGATGCTAGGGGCTTATTATGCCGTCGGCACCCCGTGGGGTACACGGTTACTTATCAATGCCATCGTTCAAGAAACAGGTATCAGCCTAAAATATGGTAAAGGCAATCTTCGTGATGGCATTTGGGTTTACGATCTTAAAATTCCTAGTAAACCGCCAAAAAATTATGTCGAAGTCACCGTTGATAAAGCTTATGTCAAAATTGGCTGGCGCGCGCTCATCAATAAAGAAGTACATTTGCGTGAAGCCAACATCAATCGCATGGTCATCACCTACAAAAAACCCCCTTCCAATAAACCCTTTGATTACCCACGTATTGCACTGCCTGTTAACTTAACTTTAGATGATGTAAAAGCAAATTTAGTGCGCTATCAGCAAGTGACCCGCGACCCCATCGATTTTAAACAAGCCCATATCCAAAATTTTACTTGGTATGATACCCAAATCACGGTTGGCGAAGGCAAATTGGCGTATAACAATTTATTAAGCGTTGATAAAATCAAAGGCAAAATTGACCTGCAGCAGGACTATCCGCTGGATGTGACAGGACTGGTTATTGTCAATTCATTGTCAAAAGTGTATGTCGATGCGCTTGATACCCATGCCACAGGCAGTTTGAAATTTTTGACCGCGGATATAAAGAGTAAATACAATAAATCGGATGTTACTGGG
>ERZ501061.430-NODE-430-length-14619-cov-4.624828_pt1 | contig 14619 bp, 6 predicted proteins | sample MGYA00510854_ERZ501061 | MGnify/ENA primary metagenome ERZ501061 (study PRJEB25958, sample SAMN03398515) | human skin metagenome | study: EMG produced TPA metagenomics assembly of the Human Skin Microbiome Metagenome (human skin metagenome) data set.
CGTCTTGTCCTTTAAGGAAAATGGATGTATTATATTCCTCTCGGCTGTTACGCCGAAGCGGCTGCTTGTTACATCGAAGCACTCGCTTGGTCTCGAGTTCGAGGAAGACAAGCCAAGTCACGCCGAGATGGGAAGGTCGTGGGTCCAACGCCACCTGGCCAAGTGCCAGCGGACTGAAGAGGATCTAGCCGCTGAGCTTTGGGATCGCGACGAGACTGCCGTATTGGAGCTCTGCGATGACTCCTTTGAAGAGCATGTGCTGCCGTATCCGCCTGAGCGCACTGGCTTGCATTTGCATGGCCTTAACAAAAACTCGATTGACTTTATGACCCGGCCCATGGAGGAAGTGAATGCATTTGCCAAGTCATGGGGATTTATTCCCGTGCGCTTCTTGACGTTTGACACGTATGCTGAGGTCGAAGCTTTTGCCAAAGAAGTCGCTGCTACGGGATCTTTGCATGACGAGCCGATTGAAGGATTTGTGGTGCGCACGAGTATGCCAAGCGAGATGCCAAGTTGTCCCGATGGCATGGTCGCGCCGCCTTACCATCCCTGCCAAACCTGGTTCTACAAAATCAAGTTTGACGAACCATATCTTATGTACCGCGATTGGCGCGAGTTAACACGCACCATGCTTCGCGACAAAAGCCATTGGGATGCAGCTCAGATTGTCGCCTTGCGCTCTGCTGCGCGGAACATGAATGTCAATGATCAAGAGAGTCAGGATCACGAGGCTGAGAAGGACGAAGAACAAGACAAAGAGACATCACCGCAAGCGGATGAGACTTCTCTCTTGAATGCACCGAGTAAGAATGCGCTGAAGCGAGCCAAGGCAAAGCTGAAGCGAGAGATGAAGCGTAAGGATGATGCTAAAGCTGCTGCTGATCGTGCTGCTGGCCTCAGCCAACCTTATCCACCCACACCGCGGTCTAGGCGGCCAGAGACGCTCCTGTATATTCAATGGTGCTATGATCGCTTGTATGGCAATTCCGATAAGAACATCATACCTGAGCCTGCATTGTTTGCTCATTTCAACGAGGGTCGCGGAATTATCGCGCTTCGCGATCATTTCCTTGCGTACAAGGCGTCAGAACAAGGCCAGATGGCCTTGCAATCGCTAGCGCAATGTCGTACGCCGCAAACGCGCGATTTGCGGCAGGATGATCGCCCTTATGAAAAAACCCTCATTGTACCTATGGCTGTACCTGGCTGTGGTAAGACGGCCATATGTGTCGCGCTTCGGCATCTATTTGGCTGGGCCCACACGCAGAGCGATGATGTGCAAACCAAGCGCACAGGCCCAGGCTTCTTGAAGAATGTTGAAAAAGAGCTCCTGGCACACAACGTGGTCCTTGCAGATCGCAACAATCACCTTCTGAAGCATCGAAATGAGATGGTCGACATTGTGCGGCGACTCAGCGAGCCAGAGAAGGGCAAGACTGGCAGGATCCGCCTGTGCGCATTGGTCTGGCGTATCAATGGCTTGCCACACTCAGAGATTCAGCAGGTGTGCGCGAACCGAATCGTCGAGCGCGGTGATCGACATCAATGCCTTCGGATTGAGACACCGGGACATTTCCAATATGATACGATCCTAACGCGGTTCATCAAGGAAGGCGAGCCGTTCCAAGGCGCTCAGTCCGGAGAAGGATCCTTTGGAGTGGCAGACGATCAGTTCGATGAAGCCGTCTGGCTTGATATTCACAAATCCATGCGCGAAACACTCGAGCAGATCCTGCATCACTTGTGCCCAATCATGGATGTGTCTATGCCAAGCGATCCACAAATCTCAGAAGCGTTAGAAGTGGCATGCACGTATAAGCCATCTGTGCGCAAGCCGTTGCCAAAGATGGAAGCCGAAAGTGATCCATTGGCGGTTCATCCGTCGTCATACTTGGGCGTTTTCTTCCCGGTGAAGGTCCACATGTTGACGAAGCAAGTTCTGGAGAAAGCAGCTACAAATGAGCTGTCTGCGTCAGCACGCAGCATGCTTGAGAACATTGAAGCGCGAAACCGCGTTATCCATGACCCCCATATCACACTAATTCACCGGCAGGACGTCGAGTCTGGCAAAACCGACCAAGACACATGGGATAATCTCTTCAAGTTTGCGACGAAACACAAGGGGCTGCATCCTTCAGTGGATGTGAAACTGAGTGCTTTATTGTGGAACGAGCGTGTAATGGCATTCGAAGTGGGAGCGATGTACTGTGGTGAATGGGGCTCAGACAAGCCGCTTGGCTTCCGCGAAAAACACCACGTCACTGTCGGCACAGCTGCTAAAGGTATCAACCCTTTCGAGGCAAACGAACTTTGGAATGAGCACGCCCATGCGCAACGAATCGATATTGATATGGTGCCCATTGAAGGATTCTTGACTTTTAAAAGCAACCCAAGATAACGATACCTTTGAATCTCGCTGGGTCTCATGTCTCTGGACCTGCGGGCCCACACTGTGTGATTAACTCTCGCTCTCTCGATATACACTACATTCATGCACTTTTTGACACTGTCAACCAGAGTTCCACAGTGGCATGGTCAAACGAAACGCTTGACGCAGAGTTCCGCTCTGGCTTATGTCATGATCTCTGGTGGGCCACGATGGACACATTTCGCTGGTAGAATACGACGCTCAATGGTCGATGCTTGTAAAGAATAATGACGCCTTTTTCGAGTACTATCCTCTAACACTTCTATATAGTGATGTCGCAGCCCAGCAGCACCATACGCGTCGAATCATCCACATTTGGTTGGTCTGTGCGGAAAGAAAAGAGAAGGACCGACTGCAAGCAATTGCACAGTAAAAAGAAAATGAATGCAGACGCACGTGGGAAAGGTGGGGAGGGGTCAAGATATCCAGGGCGCCACTTCAACGTTCTCACGTGCAAACGGAGCACCTTTTGTATGTGGTGCCTTTCAGCTGGACCACGATGGTAGCTGCCGTCGTATGGAGTACACGTCGTTGGATACTTTATGTTGTGGGTCTGGGCCTGTTTGGACTGTTCACATGTTTGGTTTGGATGGACGTAACCCTCCAACAGACGCTACAACATGCATGGGACGAGAGTTGGAGCGCGTTGCGCGTGTACACTGCGCTCAAGCAGCAATCTGATCCCATGGCGCTGGATGCGTCATTTAATCCAAATGAAGCTCCTCGTGAGCGTGTCTACGACTGGACCGTGGACCGTCGGATCCAGGCCCCTGATGGCGTGCCGCGTCTCATGTACACAATCAACGGAAAATTCCCAGGACCTACCATACAAGCCACAGTGGGTGACACAGTTGTTGTCCACGTTCGTAATCATATTTGGGATGACTATCAAGTTCCAGAGCCTCCTATTACTTCTAAGTTGGACCACGTTCATCCCGAAGGCACTGATCGCAAGTTTGCTATCCACTGGCATGGCCTGTCAATGCGAGGAACCCAAGTAATGGATGGTGCCGCCGCATTCACATCCTGTCCGTTAAAACCAGGCAACGAAACAACATATCGTTTTGTTGTGCACCCGGAGGATGTCGGCACGCATTGGTACCATTCACATGTGGGTACGTCACGCGCCGATGGTTTGTGGGGTATGTTGATTGTGCATGCCCGGGAGGACGAGCGTAAAGTCCTGAAGGAACGTGCACCAGCGCATGAAACACACTGGGATGAGGAAGTCGCCATTGCTGTGGGCGATCACTTTCATGAAATGAGCCCCCAGAGTCTTGGGAAGTACGTCTCCATTATCTTGTCCAGCGCTGAGCCTGTGCCCGACAGCGGGCTCATTAATGGTAAACACATTTTCTCCTGTAACATGTCGCGCATAACCGATGTGCCTTGTCCCGCAGGTGATAAGGATGAAGTGGGAGAATATGCACAGTTCCATTTGCGTCATGACCAGCAATATCGCCTGCGTCTTGTGAATGTAGGCTCACTAGCTGACGTCATGTTTAGCGTCGACGAGCACACTATGACAGTCATTGAGGCGGACGGTGTGCTTGTCGAGCCTATGAAAGTACATCGTATCCCCATTTCGCCGGGGCAGAGATACTCAGTGATTCTGCACCGTGAGCCGAGCAGCAAACGGCACGAGCGCGTTTGGATGCGCGCAGAACTTGAGGGTGAATGCTTCAAGTATATGAATCCCGTTTTAGATCCATTCCTCAAGGCCATCGTCACTTACGACGTTAACATGCCGCCACTATCGGGCGGCTGGCTGTCGCCACTCCGCGCTCGGCAGCTCTTTGGCCAACAGGCGACAGAAAAGCATCGTCGGTATACGTCGGCATCAAAGCGGCCTACCACCCAAGCTTGGAGTCCAGATATTAAGGACGAAGGGATCCCATCCGAGCCATGCCACGACCTGGAGCCTGGTACACTTGTGCCGCTTATTCCCGATCCAGCGCCAGAGTTTATTCCTGAGCGAGGTGATCGACGCGAGTTCATCAACATTGAGGTATTGACGCGTCAAAAACTTCGCGTGCCTATGGCCTATATGAACTTGACGTCTTGGCGTCCTTATGGCGCGCGTGGACCCTCGCAACAACCACTTCTACATCGTATCTCGCATACAAATTACTCGACGGTTGAGGACTGGGAGCAGCATGGCCTAGTCAACCGTGAGCACGAATTGGTCGTGAGTCCTCACCCTACCAATCCCGTCGTGTATGAGCTCGTTCTCATCAACTTGGATGATGGTCCGCATCCTTTCCATTTGCATGGCCACAAGTTCTGGGTTTTACATACAGGTGAGATGGAAATTCCCGCATATCGCTATAAGCCTGAAGTGCAGCGAGAGTTCGATTTGCAACGTGCTATGAAGCGTGACACAGTCGTCGTTCCTATGCTGGGACATGCAATAATTCGTTGGGTCGCTGATAACCCAGGTGTGTGGGCTTTTCATTGCCATATGCTTGTTCATCTCGCGAGCGGCATGGCAATGGCTATCGTTGAACAGCCAACGGTTCTACAAACCCAGCCTCTTGTGCCACAGTCATGTCAATAGCAGTTTTTTATTCCATTAGTAACGATCAGCGCTTCATGGGATCTCCCCTTCAGGGCGAACTCCACACATCCGTGAAGAAGCCACGCAGGACACGCACGTGTCCCTCTCGAACAGACACTATTTGATTGAGGACATGCAGCCACATTCAGGTTGGTCCTTCTAACTACTCTATGGGATCCCAAAGCAGAGCTCGTACCGTGGGATACGGTCTTGTGTTCTTTCTGGGCTGTGCTTTGACTAGCGCAGTTCTGTGGCTTTTGTACGCAGATGTTGACCTGCATGGATCCGTTCACAGTGCGTGGGATGCTAGTACGGGTGCCTTTCGTCTGGGACGAAACACGCAGCTGGTTCCTGCCACCCATGTGACAACAGGTCCATTAGCCATGGACCCCTCCTACAATGCAAGTGCTCCTCCTCAAGAAAGGTTCTTTGATTGGACGGTAGAGCGTGCTGACATGGCGCCCGATGGTGTGAAGCGCCTCATGTATACCATCAATGGGCAATTCCCGGGGCCCATGATGGAAGTGACCGAAGGCGACACTCTTATTGTGAAGGTCCGTAACCACATTTTCGACAACTACAAAGTACCGCCTCCTCCAATGTCGTCCAAACTCCTCGACGTTCACCCAGAGGGTACTGACAGAAAAATATCTATCCACTGGCACGGCCTGTCCATGCGGGGTATGCAGGTCATGGACGGAACATCTGCCGTAACATCATGTGCACTTACACCAGGTGACGAGCATACATACCGCTTTGTCGTGCAGCCAGAAGACGTCGGCACGCATTGGTACCATTCACATGTGGGTACGTCACGCGCCGATGGTTTGTGGGGTATGTTGATTGTGCATGCCCGGGAGGACGAGCGTAAAGTCCTGAAGGAACGTGCACCAGCGCATGAAACACACTGGGATGAGGAAGTCGCCATTGCTGTGGGCGATCACTTTCATGATATGGGCCCTGAGAGCTTGGCCCGTTACGTTTCGCGCTGGCTCCAAAAAGCTGAACCGGTTCCGGAAAATGCGCTGATCAATGGAAAGCACATTTTCAGCTGCCACCACAGCCGGCTCTCTGGTGTTCCGTGTCCAGCTGGTGATGTGGATCAGGTGGGCGAGTACACTTCATTCCACTTCCGGCCTGATCGTAACTACCGTCTGCGGCTTGTGAATGTCGGCTCGCTGGCTGATATCACATTCAGCGTCGATGGCCACACGATGACGGTTATTGAAGCCGACGGCACTCTAGTTGAGCCAATGAAGGTGCACCGCATCCCTATTTCGCCCGGTCAGCGCTACTCGGTGATCCTACACAGAGAGCCTGACGCCAAGATGGATCGGATGTGGATGCGAGCTGAAATGTCGCATGAATGTTTCCAGTATACGAACCCGGTCATGGAGCTGGAAAGTAAGGCAGTCGTTGCGTATGATGGAAAGACAGCATCTTGGAAAGACTCGGAGAATCATATGTTCCCGCTTCGATTGCGGAGCTACCGGCGGAAAGTGTCTGAATTCATTTTCCACCATAAGCGAACATTGAAATTACCGACGTCCAAGGCATGGAGCCCGAATGTCACGGATGTTGGTATTCCAACAGAGCCTTGCCATGATCTTGAGCCCGATACGTTAGTACCACTCATTCCTGACCCGGCGCCTGAACTCCATCTTGACCAGGGCGATAAGCGAGAGTTCGTCTACGTGACAGTGCCGATCCTAGAGAAATACAGCATTGTACCTATGGGATTCATGAACGGATCTACCTGGCGACCGTACGGTCATCGTGGCCGCGATCGCCAGCCCATTCTACACAGGATTTCACATGCAAACAGCACTGAAGTCGAGGACTGGTACAACTATGATGTGCTTGAACCCTTACATGAACTTGTCGCTAGTCCGCATCCTAGCAAGCCGGTCGTGTTTGAGCTGGTGATTAACAACCAGGACGATTCACCTCATCCTTTCCATCTTCACGGACACAAGTTTTGGGTTATGGAAACGGGTGAAATGGATCCTCAATTTGGCGGTTTCGACTACTACGAGGATGTTGGTCAAGTCTACCCATTGGATCGTCGCATGAAACGCGACACCGTAGTCGTTCCAATGATGGGACACGCCGTTATTCGTTGGGTTGCCGACAACCCGGGCGTGTGGGCATTCCATTGTCACATGATGGTCCACCTGGCCTCTGGCATGGCCATGGCTATTGTGGAGCAACCTGCTCTGCTTCAACAAAATCCGCCAGTGCCAAGAGTTTGCAAATTATAATTCGCTCAGGGAAGCTCCTTGCATGACGAATGGAGCACGTGCGATGAGATGACTATATTAATGGAACAGGGTCAAGAATGTTACTTGAAGCATGTGGAGAAATATGGAAGCTATGGTTTGATAAATAAAGCGTTAGGATTCCACAGCTTAATTGTCCCATATCCTTGCTTGTCCCAAGTCATGTTCTTCAACCAAGCGTGGGCAAGTGCACTTGCTGTTGCGTTTGCTGTCGCGCTAGGGACGGCCGGCTCAGCACACGCATCGGAATCGGGAGAACAGAAATGGAGCAATCCTGGCAAGGATCTCAAAAAGATCAAGCACATTGTGTTGTTTATGCAAGAAAATCGTGCGTTTGACCATTATTTCGGTACGATGCACGGTGTTCGCGGTTTCCAAGATCCAAATGTCATGGTATCAAACAACACAGGTCAGTCCGTCTTCCATCAACCAGTGGATAAGACGATTTTGTCTCCCGCTCCTCCGAAGGATGTTCATGAACTCCAGCCCTTTTATCTCAATTGGAAAGGTGGTGATTGGAAAGAAAAAACGCAGTGCATGCTTGCTGGTGTAAACGACTGGGTTTTCAATCATGCTGCATGGAACAATGGTGAGAACGATCATTGGGCTCTTAGGAACTCTGTCTACAGTCTCGGTTATTTCAAAGAAGATGAAATCCCGGTTCAATGGAACTTGGCCGACTCTTTCACCGTCGGTGATATGTACTACGAGTCGATTATCGCGTCGACCGATCCAAACCGTGTTGCATTCTTTGCTAGCACTATTAATCCCCAGCATGGTAGTACTGTGGAGGGTTCTAACAAGCATATGGGTGGTCCTGTGCTGAACAACCACGCTTCAGATGGATGCCAATTAGCGGCGAACGGTGGTCCGCTTTCTTGTATGCCCCTTCGCTGGAAAACGGTTCCCGAATATCTCCAAGATGCTGGAATTTCCTGGCAGGTGTATCAAGATGAGGACAACTTCGGTGATGACCCACTTGCTTTCTTCACACAATACAAAGAATCGTCCAAGCACAAGGGTGAGCTTGCAAAGCGCGGTACATCCTATGTTGGACTCAAGAAGTTCTACGAAGATGCCCGTGACGGCAACCTCCCAGAAGTTTCATATATTGTGGCTCCCGAGAACCTTTCAGAACACCCACCGTTTATGCCAAAAGACGGTGCATGGATCCAGCGAAAGGTTGCTGAAGCTGTTATGAATGGAAAGGACTGGGATTCAACGGCTTTGATCTTTTCGTATGATGAAACAGGTGGATGGGCGGACCACGTCATGTCTCCGCACCCACCAAGGTCTGAGAAGGGCGAGTGGATGGTTGACCCATTCTTGAACTTCAAAGGCATTCAACCCATTGGTCCTGGTTACCGTCTGCCATTTTACATTGTCTCACCTTGGACTCGTGGCGGACATGTTTTCACAGAGCACGCTGCGCACGAGAGCCAAACGATGTTCCTCGAAAAATGGGCAGAGGCTCATGGCAAGGGTTTCCAATCAAAGGAAATTCCAACTTGGCGCCGTCAACAATTGAGTGATCTCGTCAACGCATTTGACTTTAGTAAAGAGGACACAAGTGTGCCTTACATTCCTCGTGTCCGGAAGCCGTCGCAAGACCATTTGACACATCGCTTTAATGGTGGTATCAAGTGCCTTATCTCACATGCTGGATTGGTGTTCCCACCTGTTCCTTACGGCAAGCAAGACTCAAGTAATTCCATGCAAGTGAACAAGGGCTATAAGTCTGTACGTGGTGATTTGACGGAGGGTCGCAAACTTGCATTTGAAGCCAATGGACGTGCCCTTAGTCACGCTAACGGCAAACTCGGCACGAGCGCCACGAAAAAGAACCATGACGGTGGTGACCAGCTTTTCATACTTCATTGGCTTGGCAGCGCGCCCAAGGACAATCGCTTCCACATTGCCACTGAGAAAGGAGATTACATCACCAAGAAACTCTCGCTTAGTGACAACAAGAATGACGCTGGTGTATTTTCTATCAGGGACGTGGGCAATGGTGCTGGATACAACGTGACAGAACTCAACGCAGGCAAGCAGGTGACCATCAGCAAAGATGGCTCTCCCGAGTTCGGCGACTCGTCTTTCCTTAAGATTTACAGTGTCACTCGTTAATATGTTAAAGATGTAGATTAGACAGTGAGAATCACACTCTTTGTCGCTCTCAACGAGGCCATAATCACGATACCATGTATGCACATCGTATGCGTTCATATCGAATCGAAAATTTTGTAACAGGGCACCACAGACTACCGCGGCTTATGTTTACAGAATCCTTGCAAGCCAGTGTTTGACAAAAATTTGACGTGCCTGCTTCATATCGCTAATATGATTGGCGGTAGATAAAGGCATGGGTGCCAACATTCCACTTCAATTTCCTCGTACCATTACATGCCGCACTCTGCACGTGTGTGCGATCGAATTCAATTTAGCACTGTCGACATGGTGCACAGGATTTGTGCAAATTTGCAACCATGTTGCAAGCGATTTCTCTTTCTATAGCAATAAGCCTTGCAACGGCTGCAACCTGTCTCGCTAACGAACAGTCGCATAGTTTCAATGGCGACAAACATGGTCTAGAGAAAATCAAACACGTCGTCTTGTTCATGCAAGAGAACCGCGCATTTGATCATTATTTCGGAACCATGGCAGGTGTGCGTGGTTTTCAAGACCCCAATGTTCACATATCAAAGCATACAGGCAAAGACGTCTTTCATCAGCCTGTGAGTAAGACCATGTGGAACGGTGGAAGCCTACAGCCGTTGTGGTACTACCCACCCAAAGGTGTGAACGAACTAAAGCCTTTTTATTTGGCATGGCAGGGTGGCGACTGGGTGAACCGCAGTCAATGCATGGTCGCTGGAACTAATGACTGGAGACAGAATCATCAAGCCTACAATAAAGGCGAAATGGATCAATGGGCTATTGCAAACACACCCTACAGTATTGGATATGTTCGGAAGGATGAAATCCCAGTACAGTACATGCTTGCTGATACATTTACGATTGGAGATATGTATTACGAATCAGTCATGTCCTCAACGGATCCGAACCGTGTCTCTTGGTTTTCTGGGACAATCAATCCGCCACATGGCAGTAGTGTCAATGGCTCAAACAAGCATATGGGAGGCCCAACATTTGACAATAGCGAAAGTCCAGGATGTCAACATTCAGACTCAGGTGGTATTTTCTCTTGCATGCCTCTACGTTGGAAAACTGTGCCAGAATATTTTGAAGAAGCTGGTATCTCGTGGCAAGTCTATCAGGATAAAGACAACTTCGGTGATGATCCACTTGTCTTTTGGTCGCAGTACCAGACTTCAGCGAAAAAGAAGGGATCACTCGCTAAGCATGGTACTTCTCATCCCGGTCTAGAGAAATTTTACGAGGACGCTCGCAATGGCAACCTGCCGGAGGTATCATACATTGTTGGACCTACAGAACTGTCAGAACATCCACCTTATATGCCTATTGATGGTGCATGGTTGCAAGGAGAGATTGCAAATGCAGTAATGACAGGGAAAGATTGGGATTCCACTGTTTTAATATATTCGTTCGACGAGACAGGTGGTTGGGCTGATCATATCGTTGCTCCGCTCCCTCCGAAGAACGTCGAAAGTGAATGGGTCGACGATCCGTATGATGCATCTATCGGGAAGGCTCCCATTGGCCCTGGCTTCCGCGTACCCTTTTACATTGTATCACCATGGACTCGAGGCGGGCACGTTTTTACTGAGCACGCTTCGCACGAAAGTCAAATCCTCTTTTTGGAGCAATGGGCTGCGGCAATTGGCAAGCCTTTCATATCGAAGGAAATCACACAATGGCGTCGCAACCAACTAAGTAATTTAGTCAAGGCGTTTGATTTCAGTGATCCAAACACAAACGTTCCTTCCGTCCCGCACGTACGGACGCCTTCGAAGGACCTCATCACTGGTGAATACAATGGCGCAGATGTGTGTCAAGCCGTGTTTTTCAAGCATGTGCAACCGAAGCTACCTTACAAGAAATTAGATTCGAGCAATTCAATGGAGGTAACCAAGGGATTTAAACGGCTACGTGGTGACGTGACGGAAGGTCGTCGCCTTACATTTGAAGCCTATGGATATGCGCTGAGCCATTCAAAGTCGAAGCTCAAGTCTAGCTCTTCAAAACAAGAGCATAATGGAAAAGATCAGCTTTTCATCGTCCATTGGCAAGGCTCAGAGCCGAAAGACAACCGTTTCTGGATCTCAACCACCGACAAACGCTACTTAATGGATTCACTGTCGCTCTCGAAAAATGAAAATGAGGCCGCTACTTTCTCATTGAAGGATCTTGGAAACGGCGCTGGATATGCAGTGACAGAGTTGAGCTCTGGCAAGCGATTGCAATTGGGTCAGGATGGTTCCGTATATTTGGGTGGAGAAAATACATTCCACATTTATAGCGTGACTATTTAATCGTCAACGCCTTAGACTTGCGAACCTTCCAAAGAATATTTCGAATGCTTGTGTCCGTACGCACTTGAGCACAAGCGCATGTGTGTGCACGTGTGCGTGTGTGTGCGTATGCCTATTAGCCCTTTATAAATTACCCTAATTCCTATCTTCCAAAGCCTACCTTGGTTATTTATCGTTCAAGTAACAAAAAGATTGTCAAAGATGTCTCAGCTGAATAAATCAGTATCCACTTCGTATCCCCCTAAGGAAATTGTGTGTATTTTGACAACTCTCCGCCCTCAATATGTTGAAATGCTTATTTCTGGTCCTATAGTGGCCAAATGCGTGAGGACCTAAGTTGCACGTGTATTGTGGATCTGCGTCAATTTGTAAGCGAATGAGATCAAGCGCCAATCGTTATGCTCAAGATATTCAGGGTCAAGCACGTGTGTACAATTTAACAGAACGAAGCTAGAAACACATTGTCATTATAAGCAGGACGTAGCATGGGAGTGTAAGGCAAAGGAAGGGGATCTTCCTGTACGTCTTATGGTTCGCTTCACTCAATTCTTTCTTTCTATTGCGGTGCTATGCTTTGGGGTGGCACCCGCAACCGCAGTCCACGATGAATTGAAGAACATTAAGCACATTGTAATTTTCATGCAGGAGAACCGCGCGTTTGATCACTACTTCGGCACGATGGCTGGTGTACGCGGGTTCCAAGATCCGAATGTTCACATCTCGAAACATACTGGGAAGGATGTATTTCATCAGCCTGTGAATAGCTCCATGTGGGACGGTGACGCAGATCAGCCATCCAGCTACTATCCCCCCAAGAATGTTACAGAGCTGAAGCCTTGGCACATTCCGTATCAAGGAGGTGACTATCATGAACGTACACAGTGCATGGTGGCTGGTACAAATGATTGGCGACAGAATCACAATGCTTGGAATGAGGGTGAAATGGACCAATGGGCGATGGCAAATACCCCTTTCAGCTTGGGCTACTACCGTCGAGATGACATTCCAATCCAGTATGGGATTGCAGGCAACTTCACGGTTGCTGACCACTACTACGAATCCATTATGTCGTCGACAGATCCGAACCGGATTTCTCTTTTCTCAGGGTCAATCAATGTCAACACCAGTGTGATTGGTGGAGGCGGACTCGAAGTAGGTGGCCCTGTGATTGACAACAATGGTGATCCTCGTTGCCTTGTAGCCGACAACAAGGACTTTTTCTCATGTCGACCGCTCAAGTGGAAAACGGTGCCTGAGTACTTGTACGAAAAGAATATCACGTTCCAATTCTATCAGGACTTCGACAATTTCGGTGACAACACACTCGTTGCCTTCACGCAGTACAAGGAGGCAGCTAAGAATAAGACTGAATTTGCCAAGCGTTCTGTTTCTTTCATTGGAATTGACAGGTTTGTTGAGGATGCTAAGAAGGGGACGTTGCCTGAGGTGTCGTACCTTGTGGGACCTATGCAGTTGTCTGAACATCCACCTTACACGCCCAAGGATGGCGCTTACATCCAAGCAAAGGTCGCGAATGCAGTCATGAATGGCAAAGACTGGAACTCTACTGTGCTCTTTTACTCATACGATGAGACAGGTGGTCTAGCCGATCATGTTGTGGGTCCCCTTCCACCTAAAGATGCCAAGGGTGAATGGATTACTGACCCGTACGATAAGTCGAAAGGCAAGGTCCCTACAGGTCCAGGTTTCCGCGTACCATTTTATGCTGTCTCGCCATGGACACGGAACGGTGGTGTGTTTACAGAGCATGCCGCGCATGAAAGTCAGATTCTATTCCTGGAAGAATGGTCCAAGGCTGTCGGTAAGGGTTTCCACACGAAGGAAATCAACCCTTGGCGTCGCGCCCAGTTTAGCAACTTGGTGAATATGTTCGATTTTTCTTATCATGATTCAAGTGTTCTTGATCTGGGTAACGTGCCTGAAGCATCGAAAGATCCAATCACTCATGAATACAATGGAGCTGATGTATGTGCACTCAAGTTCCGCACCAACGTGCAGCCAACAGTGCCGTACAACAATTCGGAGGCACAAAGCCTTCGTGTAGAGACTGGCTACAAGCCAGTACGTGGAAATCTAAGCGAGGGTCATTTTCTCACGTTTGAAGCCAACGGCAAGGCGCTCAGCCATAAGGACCAAAAGAAAGTCGGCTCCGCAGATGCGAATAAGGACCATGATGCTGAGGACACGCGGTTCGTTCTGTGGGGGCAAGGAAAAAACCCCAAGGACAATGCATTCTACATTTCTACTGCCGACAAGCATGACCGCAAATACATTGCTTCGTCACTAGAGCTCACGACCAAGGAGAAGGCCGCTCAGTTTTCCATTGCAGATCTTGGAAATGGCAAAGGACACGTTATCACAGAAATTGACTCGGGCAAGCAGCTGTCGGTTGAGAAGGATGGGTGTGTGGCGCTTACTAAGAATGCGTCGGATGCCTTCAAAGTGTTTAGTGTGACGTTTTAATGATAATGGCGCTACTACAAATTGCGAGAATAATGCCTAGTTGTTTAACGTAGATGTATTGAAAGTTATGAAGAACAAAAAAGAATGGAGATGGACTAAAGGAGCGTCCAATGCGTCCGGATATTATTATAATGAAAAGAAAAGAAAATGAAATAATGATGGTTGGTGCGTCAATCGTGCACAAATTCACGTCTTCAAGCCTTCGATGCTTCCTGCTTGCTTTTACGTCCTGTCCATGGGAAATAAACAGCAGGAATAACAAAGAATGAGTTAGTGTCATCGGCCAAACCGGCGAATGCGTTGTACCAAGACGCAAACGCTGCTAATATACCAAAACCTCCTCCTGAACGTAACAGATTCGTGTGAGGTGCCTCCCCTGTATTGTAGAGATACGCCAGGCCAACAAAAAGGAAA
>ERZ501061.434-NODE-434-length-14551-cov-4.702056_pt1 | contig 14551 bp, 10 predicted proteins | sample MGYA00510854_ERZ501061 | MGnify/ENA primary metagenome ERZ501061 (study PRJEB25958, sample SAMN03398515) | human skin metagenome | study: EMG produced TPA metagenomics assembly of the Human Skin Microbiome Metagenome (human skin metagenome) data set.
TTAGTCAGGTTCTTCATGCCAGCCAAAAGTCCGAAGAAGAAATTATCCAGCGCGGTGTGTCACAGATCCGTCAGCGCAGCCTCCAAGCGCTCAAAAAGTTTAACGAGCTCATGGAAAAGGCCGAGTTTCAACGCACGATCTACGAAAACGAGGGCTGGGACATGGTCATGAAACGCCGCGGCCAAGTATTCCGCGAAGAAGTACGCAACAAGACCATGCAGGTCCTCTCGCTTACCGGCGAGCCTCACGACAGTCCCACGGCACCTGATTTGCAGACTGAGCAAAAGACCCTGCTGACTAGTGTCGTGGAGCTGTTTAAGCGTGCCGAGGCTGCTTTTAGTCAATTGACCGCAGAGCTTCGTGAGCACCCATCGGCAGTGCAGGACAAAGCGCAATACGCGTCACTTCTAGTTCTTATGCATAATAACCTCGATGGCCTTGCCGAATTTTGTCGCGAAACGCTCGTCAACTCGACACTGAGACTGCGTGACGACATTGTACGTACGCGCCTAGCGCTTGGCATGCCAAGTCTCCCTGACGATGGCTTGCTCCGTGACGTGGCCTCTTTGCCATCGCCCCTAGAGCGACGGGATACTTCCACAACAGCGACCTCCTCAAACAAGGACGCACAAAACATGGCGACTATTTTGCCGGTAGGCGATATCCCCCCGGCCGTGGTGGATGGTCAAGCATACTTGTCGAGTGCCATACATGCCGAGCGCGTCAACGCTACATCAGAAGCGGCTTCAAGCGACTTGCCTGCATCTACGGCACCCACTTCTTGTGAGTCGCTTCACGTAACACCATCAATTTCGTCGCACACGTCCTCGACGCTTGTGAGCACATCTATCGACACTGACACGCTTCCATCGCCGCCGACTCTTTTGACGACCTCGGTCGTCTCAGCTCCCTCGTCGAGGGAGCTGAACAGCTCGACCAACTCGATCGAGTTCTTGCCTACGTCGACAGAATCGATCGGCTCCACGCTGTCAGCGTCCGTGTTGTTCTCGACGTCATCAGAGCGAAACGGCTTGACAGCAGCCTCACGAACCGAGTCACTCACGCCGAGCACAGTAGCGACCCCGTCCAAGATGCTTGATGTGTCCTCCTTGTTGCAGACAACGCTAGCGGTACCTTCGTTGGAGCCTAGCCAGGCCACTCCTAAAGCGGCATCGACGGAATCGAGCAAGTCGGCGACCGAAGCGATGTCGATGGCCTCCAACAAAGCGACTACGGTCACACCGGCGTCTGAATCCACTCCGTCAATCCCACTAACGCCTGAATCTGGTCATTCTTCTACTGCGGTCCTGACGCCTGAGTCTGCTCAATCGATCCCTCTGACGTCTACATCTAGCGTCGTGACTAGCGATACACTGACGCCCGAATCTGTCCATTCGATTCCCGTGTCACCCGGTGCCATAAATGTGACTGGGAACACGACAACACGTACATCTTCCACGTTGAGTCCCGCGACGTATTCTGAAAGCAACCGCATGACCTTTGCCATATCGTCGTCAATTCCCCCGACAGGGACGACGCTCTCTTCATCAGTGGCTAACTCGGCATTATCATCGTCGTCATTAACCTCGAGCTCGTCGTCTGAGACGACATCGAGTCTAATGACTTCATTGCCCCTCACAACTTCGCCTGCAGTGGCGACCTCTGACTCGCTACGGCCAGAGTCATCGAGCATGGCCAGTGAGACTGCCCATTCTCAAAGCAGCAGCCTAAAGAATACCATGGTACGCGGCGTCCGACCCGGACCTCGCGCATCTCGGTCCAATACGACGACTCACCTCACTCATGACGAACTCTAGTCCTATAGATAAAAACAGTGTCGTGTCTCCACGCCGGCATTTTGGTGCATTCTACAAAATTGTTCCGAGGCCAATGGACTTGAGACCACGGATATAATACGTCTCCAGGCCTGTCTGAGCATGGTCTTCCTCGCCCAGCGGCACACCGCTCAGGACCAATTCGAGCTTGGTCGAGTCATCACCCTGCGTGAGCTCCGTCGTGAGAGTACCATGGTGCCCAGCTGGCCACTGCGGAATGCGCCATGTCTGTGTCAACCTACTTGGCGCCGTCACTTGAACAATTGAGCCGGAGATATTACCGCCAAACAGCGAGAAGTTGGCGCCCACATTCGGCGAGAATTGCGCTGGTGCCTTGCTCCACATGGGGATCCGAAGCGGATTGGTGAGCAAGTCCCATAGATCCGCCTGGCTAATGGCCAGGTGGCTGGCGACGCGGACCTCTGCTGCGCTGGTAGATACAGAACCACCAGTTTTGTCGGAGCGCGATGCACCAACTACAGATGGGGTGGGTGCAGCCGTGCTTGGTGCAGCCTGTGCGGATGTCTTGGCGGCGTTTTGGCCTTCGTCATCATGCCCCAGGTCCTTAGCGTGCGACTCTATAAGGTCCTTACGGAAACCATGGAACACTTCCTCTAGAGCCGGAACAAGCTTCTTTCGAACCACTTCGTACATGCTCAAAGCAGCGCTCGAAGACTCGGAAAGCAGCTCGGTCTCAAAGAGGTACGCCTCGTCATTGTCTTCGTTCTCATGCGACACCTCTGGGAACTTGATAGTACCATTTGCACTCGTTCCGTCCTCTGTCTGGCCAGACCATGCAAGAGTAATAGCGCACTCGTAGATAGTGATCAACTTGCCTTTTCTGTTGCCCAGCTCGACGTCACCTTCAAAGCCTGTGAGCTTGTCGACCTTGACACACGCATCAGGGTCTTTGCTTAGCGGCACTTTTTGACCGACAAGGTGGCTAGTAAACCATTCCTTCGCCCATGGCGTGCATCCCTTTGTCTTCCAATGGTAGTGCTTGTTCCACGTCGACATGGTGTAACGATGGCGTCTCTCACAGCCACTACGGCACCATGAACTTTCCCAACCTCTCGCACGCACACTCCGCATTGACATGGAATTCTCGAGAACACTATGCCACGTGGGACCACGTGGATATCTATGTGAGTTCGTTGGCCTGTGCGGTGAGCTATTGCATCGCTCGACGTACCTGTTGGTATAGACTGTCGACGACATGAGAAATCTGTTTAAGCGTGCTGAGCGCGGTCTCATATGTCTCGTCATCATCTGTTTCCTCAAATATAACGAGACAACCGGCACCCTGATCTAGCACACCCTTAAACTCTTTATCGAGAATCATCTGACTCAGTCTGGTAATGGTAAGCAATCTCGTGGCACGTACTTTTGCTCAACTTCACGAACAGGCTGGCGCACAAGCTTCGCAATTTGTGCCAGTTCGATGCGCGAGTATGGCTCAATCACACGCAGAATGTTCTGCTCTAGCAGCTTGTCATACAAGGCTGATAAGTGGTTCCGGACGATCAGATCACTGGAGAGCTCGCTCTTGTATTGTTGCAGCGCGCGCTCAAAATCCTCTAGTGATCGATGACTCTGAGCCTCTGCTACAGCCTTCATCACCTCGATCTCACGGTGTTTCGCATACTTGCTCGCAATCTTGCCTTCAAGGATCGAGTACACTTCTTCTGGCTGATTCAGCATGATCTTACACAGCAACATGTACTTAAGCGCAGGAATCGCGCGTGCATCATCAACAGAGTCGAACCCTTCCATAGTCTCATAGAAGTAAGACGCCGCGGTTTTGAAATCTTTGTCGTCCGCATGTAAAACACCACTCTGCATATCTAGTTGTGCCTGCATGAGCGGCGGGCAGTAGATCGAGTTGGCAGAGGTGCGAGCAGAGGTGAGTGCGGCTTTCGATTTTGGGAAATTTGAGATTGCATGATTTACCTTGGACTCAAGAAGGTGCACCTCGGTCAAGATCATTTTGTCGTCCAATGTTTTAAGCTCCCTTAGCAGCTGCGCAATGAGAGGCAATGCTTCACGGTATGCCTTTGCTTCATAGAGCTGCGCAATCAATTTAGTTTCAAGGTTCTGCTTCAGGAATATGCGCTTCTCCTGCTTTGCCCACTCGGCGTTTTCCTTGGTAACTTGGATCTGGACATCCCGGCTGTTAGGAATATCGTTGAAGTAGTCGATCAGAATGCGCACCAACTTGGCCGTTTTGGCCTTAGCAATCGAGGCCATAAACTGACGTGATTCAATGACCGTGCCTGCGAGGCCATGTGCATCTTTGTGGTCACGGTGCAGCTGGCCCAGTCGTAATAGCGCTTGCTCCTGTTCGGCCAGCAAGGCTTCGTCAGCTGGCGAGGCTACAAGATGCAGGATTTGCATGAGCATATCCTTGCCATTTTCGTAATTTCCAGATTCGATCACATGGTCTGCTTCCGCGACAGAGGCTGCCACTGCGTGTGTTGCCGACATGGTCACACAGCTGATCGTTGTCGGCGATCGTGACGCGCGGCATGCGAAAGAAGTACCACCAAAAATTAGTCAGCATTCGGCCGTGCGACTGTATGGCCGCCACGACGCGCGGCCCTTTTGACGTCGACCATGGAGGACGATTCGGTCGCGCCGATCCCAAACCCTGTGGTGCAGCAGCAGGTGTTTCTACTACAGCACACTGGGTCAAACGAACAAGTGCGTAAGAGTGCTCTCGAAAAGTTATGGCGAAACATAGAGCAGGACGAGATGGCGCCTTATTACGAATTCCTGTTGGCGGATGCGAATGTGGCACAGTATGTACCCCGCCGTGAAGAGATTCTTCACGCTCTTCGCGAAAAGAATGCACAAGAGATTGCGCGTTTAGATTCAGAGCAGAAGCGTGCGGAGGAAAATGAGGGCGATATAGAGCTACACACGGTACTGAAGCAGCGCGCCATGTACCTGGCTCGTATCGGTGATAAGGAAGCCGCTCTTCCAGCTATTGACGAAGCATTTGCCAAAGCTACGGGCACAGGCTCGAAAATTGATTTCATGCTGCTCAAGATTCGCTTAGGTCTGTTTTATGGCGACCCTGAGCTGACCGAAAAAAGCATGGCGAGTGCCGCAGCACTCATTGAAGAAGGAGGTGATTGGGATCGCCGAAACAGGCTCACTGCGTACCGCGGCGTGTACGCAGCATCTATTCGTGACTTTGGAGAGTCATCAAAGCGATGCACTGAGGCATTGAGCACCTTTACTGCGACAGAGCTAATTGAATACCATGACTTTGTGCAGCTGACCATCCTTACAAGTATGGTATCTCGTAACCGACGTGAACTCAAGCAATTGATGGAGTCACCCGAGATTCTACAGTCGATTGATGAATTGCCATATATGCGTGAGTTCACCTCGTCCCTGTACAACAGTGAATATGCGCTGTTTTTCCGGACTCTTGCCGAGGTCGAGCAGCGATACATGCTTCCTTCGCGCATTCTTTCGCGCCATACACAGTACTATGTGCGTGAAATGCGTCTCATATCATTTGCACAACTGCTTGAGAGCTATCGCAGTGTGGCACTCGACAGCATGGCTGCGGCGTTCGGTGTCACTACCGACTATATGGATCGCGAACTCTCCCGCTTCATTTCAGCAGGGCGTCTTCCTGCCGTCATTGATAAGGTCGACGGCATTATCGAGAACCGTCGCCCTGACCAGAAGAATGCGCAGTACAACCGCATTATTAAGGAAGGCGATGTTCTGCTGAACTCGCTCCAAAAGCTCTCGCGCACAGCGTTATAGAATCTACATATGGAATGCATCATTAAGTGCATGGAACATGCCTGCTGCGAGCATGCGTTGCTCAATCGTTGTATTGCTGCTGGACAATTTGTCGGGATGCAGACGAGCAATGGCTTTGGTATACGCCCGCTTCACTTGAGCATCAGTCAAAAGGTTATGCAGGTTGATTTTACTCCAGCGCAACTCGTCCCAAACAAGACCGTACTTTGGGTCGTCGATAGAGGCTAGTAGTGCACGTATGTTGGTCTCTCTTCCACGCGTCCATGCGGCTAGACGTGCATCGACAGAGTCTTTAAGGGACAAGCGCTCGGCCTCTTCATCGTCCTGCGCTTTGCGAAGCGCTCGGACGCGATTCACGCCAGCGTCTGAGGCGGCGGCAGTTGCAGAAGATGTCGCAGAGCCAGAGGGAGCTGGGATTGACTTGGGAGGAGGTGGTTGTAGAATACGGGCACACCTTGCCAGGCCTTCACAAGCAGCTCGACGATGTGTTTCACCACTTTTCACGCCGCTGCCTTCCACACGTTCATAGTGTGCGAGGCGCTCCCAATCCTGCTTGGCCAGAGCCCATTTTTCATTTGCTTCATACGCACGCGCTCGCTGCGATATACTTTTAGCATAGGCTTCACGCAGAGTCAGCGATGCGTGCGATGCAGGCAAAGCGTCTTGGCTAGGTCGGTACATGCCATCCTGCATCGATGGCAGCACGATCAACTCGATGGATGCCGTGCAGTCAGACAAGGTGCCCTCACTGTCGCCATTCTTCAAACGCACATTCGCGCGGTTATTTAAGAGAGGAATACGCCACAGGGACGTGGGAAGCAACACGTCCAAAGCCTTGGTATATTCGGCTTCAGCCTCTGCGTAAGCACCGCGGTAAAAGTGGGCGTTGCCCTGGTCCTTGAGCTCGGTCGCACGAGCTACGGCACCAGCATCTTCGGCAGGAAGCGAACGGAGATGACGTGCGGGGGGCGCAGATATGCTAGGATTTGGTTTTGGAGTAGGCGCAGCGACAACGGGCTTGGCAACAGGCTGACTCGGTACATGGGCCGGCTCCTCCAAAAGGTTGGCCGACGTGGCTGGCACGTTGAAACGCTCTTGTCCCGAGTTTTCATTCTGTGGTACTTTTGGCTCCTCTTCTTTCATCATCCAGCGCGGTGTGGCATTATAGTCCACGGGGCGTTTGGGCATGGCATTCCAACGCCGCCACATATGCTTTCCTAATTCCGAGGCAATCCCCATCGCAGATGCATCCTGTGCATCGCGGCGTGCGTCGTTCAAAGTCTTGCGTGCATGTGCCTTGGTAGAGTCCCATAATGCATTGGCATTTTTGAGCATGGATGTACCAAATACGTTGGCCTGTGTGTAAAATTGATCCGCCTGCTTTTGGAGCGACGGTGTGTCTGAACGAAACGGCTTCGGCTCTGATTCAAGCGAGGCGGGCGCCTGTGTCTTTGGTATAGAGGCCACGAGCACCTGGACAGCTTGTTCCACATTAGAATCTGTCTGTGCTAGCGCACGTCGTGCGTCTTGCGGGGCGAATCCCATTTCCACCAGCTGGCCTACCACATGTGGTGGCGGAGACGTAGAGCGCGTCACTACTGCAGGAGCCTGGATCGGTTGAGATGCACGCTGTGATACAGGTTTGCCTAAATCTCCGAGTAAATCTAGCGTATCATGATCCGTTGGCTGATCGGCAGCCGGCTGACTTGGCGTGCGAAAATCAGCCAGTAAGTCGTCTTCGTTGCGCGGCTCTTGTACAGTTTTGGACTCCAGGGCATCTAACTTCCAGAGGCCATCATCAGAGGTATGTGGCACTTGATTGGGAGTTTGTACATGCTGCCTCTCACCAAAGGAAGGCAGGAGTGAGGCAAACGCGTCTTCTTGTGGCGGTGCAGGCTTGGATGGCTGTGCAGTCGGCCGTTTTTCAGGCTGCGTCGATGGCATGGAGCGCAAGAGCGCATCAAATTGATAGCCTGAAGAGGCCGGTTTGGATAGACCCGCAGTCGCGACCGGCTTGGCGTGCCAGTCTAGATCGGCCAAGTCGTCCATGACCAAGCTACGCCGAAGATGGGATATGAGCTACGGCTTTTGGTGCACGTGATGACAATGAGAGGCTTGTGCCAGGGGTGGCGGTTCTATGACACCTCCACCCTCAGCACCATGTTTCGAGCGCCGAATCCCTTCGAGGAACTGGTGAACAAGGCGACCGATGAGAACCTGACGACCGAAAACTGGGAGTTCAATCTTGAGCTGTGTGATCGCCTCGCTTCCAATGATGAGAGCGATGCACGTAAGTGCATTGCTGCCATTCAAAAGCGGGTCGTGCACCGCAATGCCAATGTCCAGCTGTATGCGATCACTCTGACCGATACGCTTTCAAAAAATTGTGGCGATGCTATACATCACGAAATAGCGTCGCGCGCATTTATGCATACCCTGTCTAAGGTGGTGCGTGATCCGAGTACCCACAACCTCGTCAAGCAGCGGATCCTGCGAACGCTGCTCTCCTGGCGCGACGAGTACAAGCATGACGATACGCTTGGATTAGTCGCTGACACCGTGAATGATTTGCGCGAAGACTTTTATGAATTGGATGAGGAGCCTGCGCCGGTGCGGCGGGACGAATCCGAAGACGATGAACTTCAGCGGGTTCTGGCACTTTCTATCCAAGATCAAGGCGGTCGGTCGTCGTTTCGGGAGGAAGCCACGAGTGCAGCAGGCCCATCCACACGTCGTCCGGCTGAGCCCACATCGCCTGACTGCGACAGCCTTCCGAATCCTTTCTCTGAGCCGTTGTCCAATGAAGCACCGCAACCTATCGCACCTGAGCCGCGCTCGGCGCGCCCCTCTCGTGTTCGTGCTTTGTACGATTTTGAGCCTGACGAGCCAGGAGAACTGGCCTTTCATCGCGGTGATGTTATTCGTGTGCTGGATAGTGTATATGAACAATGGTGGCGAGGCGAGTTGCGGCACCAAGTGGGCATTTTCCCCGTCAACTATGTCGAGGCACTGCCTGACACGACTCCAGATATGATCCAGCAGGAGCTGGAGCTGGAACGCAATGTCTTTACGCATGCATCGGATATCCACGTCTTGCATGCCCGGCTTCAGCATCTCAAACCTTCGGACAATTTTGTCGATGATGACGAGCTCCAGGAGCTGTATCAGCGCTCCCTCGCACTCCGCCCCAAAATCGTCCGTTTGATGGACACGTATCATACCAAAGTGCAAGAACTTCGCTCTCTAAATGACAAATTCGTGCGTGCACGTACCATGCTGGATGATCTCATACAGCAACACGTCTCCATGCAACCAACCCACCCCACTGTGGATGCACCTCAGCAGTCTGCTCCTTCGCCGCCATCCGATGCGATGCCCATTCCTCAGGAAGAGGAAAAGCGGCGGCTCTTTGAGCGTGCGCGTGCCGAGGTCGAAGAGTTCCAGCGCCAGCGACAGCAAGTCTCACAAGCATCGGACTTGGAGGGCCTGTTATTTGCTCCGCCTCCCTAGTACATACCCGTATGCTGCTCAGCCAGGCGTGAAATACAGCGGAACTCGGGTCGTTTTGCAATAGACCACAGGTACGCATCCAGCTGCTCTTCAGTGATCGATGATATCCATATTGATGATGTCCGTGCTCGTTCCACAATACGTGTGCCGGCCACAAGCGCCGCGGCACGCACATGATACGCATCACTGCGGTTTAAAAGCGGCCCTGAGGTATTGCTGTCCTGTGGCGCTGGATGCCATGTGGATAGAATCGAGCCGTGCTCCAATTGCAAAATGTTCAAGTAAATTAGCATCGTAGGAATCACATTGTCGACAAACATGGGCAGGGGCTCGGCGAGACCATGTCGCCAACGCTCAGAAAGACCTTGCATTAGCCGAGGTAGTGTATGCGGCTGAGCATCCAAGACTAGGCCTTGCAGGGCTCGCACCAGAAATAGGGCCTTTTTCATGATCGGGATGGGATATGGCGAATCTAGGGCGTCATAAAAAGCAGGCACTTCGGCTAGACCTTCGACAATGCACGATTCCACGTGCTCATGTCGAGATGCTTGCTCACATACCTCCCATACATACGATGCTAGGTTTTTGTGCTGCCGTGCTTTGAGAAAAGCGGCGGTCTCCACGCACATCTTGGCGGCAATCTCGAAGGGTTCACGCAGAGGTCCCCCGATCGTACCCACTACCACACCCGGAAGTGATGGATGGGGTGTCTCGGAATGCGTAGGCACGCCCAGGAGCTGGGCGAAAGTGGATGGCGTCACACGTTCCAGTGCTAGGGTATCAAGCGCCGACTCGCCCTCGTCAGCTGACAGGTACATGCCAAGCACGATTTTTCTTATACAGTCAAAGGCACCATGCCCTGTCGCCTGGTGAAAGGCGGCGCGATAGCCAGAAAAGGCATTCAGCATCGCTAACACAGCAACGAAATTGAGCTGATCCATAAACGACGAAAAGCGTAAAGGAAAGCGCAATCCATGTTGCGTCTTGAGAGCGCTAAACTCCGACTCATCTAGTGTATCAAGAAATGCGTCCACGGCATCCTCATTCAAGCCAATGTGGGCACGCTCTGCTGCCTCGGCACAGTGCGAACGTATACGTCGTAGCATCGGGGTTGCTTCTTGACCTCCACTCATGGCACCTCGCAAAAAGAATGCTGCGATCAAATCGAGTGGGGCCATGTCATCCAAGGCGGCGCCCTTGCCCGACTGGGTAAAGGGCGGTGGAGCCAAGCCGCCACCACCCACGGGAACCAACCGTGATGGCACAGCGCAGCTGTTTCCGCCGCGCTACAAGACACCTCTGAATATTTTGTACGAGCGCATCCAAAAAATGCCCGGCTGGCTCAAACCTGAGGTCGAGCCTATTCATCGCAAGGATGGATACACCTGTGCCGTGACATTACGCAAGGAGAATAAGCAGGAAAAGTCAAATCCATTTACAGTCCGTATGGAGCCCAAAGAACCAGGTGCGCGTCTCACTTGTGAATCAAGTTTGCATGCCAAGCACTGGGGGGCAACGTATGCTCTGTTCCGGCTATTTAATCACCTAGGACTCCATCGTGTTTTACCCCCCGGACCGCGTGAATACTGGCTGCAGCTTGAGGAAGTCAAGGCGCAGTCCATGGAGCACGACAACTGGAAATGGGCCGCAGACCCCTTTGATGCCATCATAAAGCGCGATGCTGAGCGAGAGGCTCGCGAAAAGGAACGCGCAGCGCGTGAAGCTGCGAAAAATGATCCATCAAAACGACCCATGAGCAAGGTATGGCAGCGTGCGATGGAAGTGCGCATGGCACCTGAGCTGCGTGAGCTTGTCGAGTCGACGATTCGTGCGCGAATGAGCGACGTGTCGAATACTCTTACGGAGGAGATGAGGTCTGACAGCCATGCACAGGTGGATAGTTCTGCTCTAGAACGCGAGCTCACTGCTCTGGGCGTGCGACCTGGCTATGTGCGCCGTATTGTATCGTGGCTACAAGAGGCGCGGTCTATGTACGCCTCATCTGCTGCGATGCGGCAACTGCAGCAGGCGCACCCTTTGCTTGCGTCTATTTTAGCACTACCAGACAAGGAAGCCGCCGTGGAGTATCTGGTTTTATATACACCCGAGCAGGATTTGCCACCCAAACTGCGGCCAACGGCCGCGTCTGAGTCGTTTGTCACAAGCGCGGCCAGTGGCGGAGGGTCAGATGCCCTGGTCGATCGATGGACCGTGGACAAGTTCACACGATGCGCCGGCTTTCCACGCGAAAATGTCGAGCGCGTGATTCGTGACGTGCGTGCTGCTGGGCTGCATGCATCACAAACTGAGAAGGAAGGCGCTGTGCTCGATTTGCTCCTGCATGCCCTGATGGGAGAGCCAGTGCCAGTCCATGCACCCCCTGCATATGATGAGGCCGTGGCACAGAAACGCAGTGATGAGCGCATGATGCTGGCGGCATGCCTGGGTGATGAAGCGCTTCGTCCCGTGCCAGAGCGCGATGCGATTGACAAGAGCGACTTTGACGTGGATCTTGGCACCTATGGTGGTGATCAAGTGTACTTGCGCGTGTCGATGCACCCAGCGTCTTCTTATATGGTCCAGGGTAAAGCGTGGCCCAGCATGTACGTCACGAGTCCGAGCCTACCCACGTTCCTTCGCCTCGCACTGACACGGCATGCTCTGCGATGCTTGCGCGGCGACCGTGAAGATATGCGCGAGGCACTGGACATGTGTGAGGGCGGTGTGCTCTTCCTCGTATGTGAAGAACTCAAAGACCGCCTGCCCACATACGTCCACGATCCACCACCACTGGACGAGGTGATGGAGTCTCTGGTGTTACAAGCACCACGGACGGTGGCACGGGTGACACGGCCGACGCCCAGCTCTGCGCCTCGTCGTGCGCTTCCCAGCGGCAGTGCTGCGCCACGCAAGGCACGAAAACTCGCACGCGATGAGCGGCTGGATGCCTCGTTGTCCGAGGCACACACGGCATGGCGTGCATCGCTCAAGTATACTGAAAGCGTGGGATGTGTTCGCGAGTCCTTACCAGCATACGCGGCACGCTCCACGATCCTTGAAACGCTGCAAAAGCACCGTGTCGTATTGATTGCGGGTGAGACCGGTTGTGGTAAGACCACACAAGTGCCTCAGTTCTTGCTGGACGATGCCATTGAGCGCGGGTGCGGAAGTCTGTGCAGTTTGGTAGTGACGCAGCCTCGTCGTGTATCAGCCATGGGTGTGGCCGCGCGAGTCGCTGCAGAGCGTGGTGAGTCGCTTGATGTATCCCAGGTACCTGATGCGGCGCAGGTGGGTTATGCGATTCGTGGTGAGCGGCGTGCAGGCAAACAGTGTCGTCTTCTCTTCACCACGACAGGTGTTCTGCTTCGCCGACTCGCCACCGGCACAGATCCCGACCTGCAATCGGTGTCGCATGTAATTGTGGACGAAGTGCACGAGCGGAGCACAGACTCGGACTTTTTGCTATTGCTGCTGCGTGATATTCTTGCACGTAACCCGTCGCTGCATATCGTGCTTATGAGTGCTACGATACAGGCAGAAACATTTACCTCGTACTTCGACGGCGCGCCGTATCTGCATATTCCTGGACGCACGTTTCCCGTCCAGGAGCATTACCTGGAAGACATCGTGCATCTTTCGTCGTACCGCTCACCTATGAGCCTGTCTAAGGAAGATGAGCGTATTGACAAGCTCTTTGATGCGTCCCGGCTGAGTGAGGCTGATGTGCCGACGGTGCGTGCTCTGTGTGCGTCTCAGCGTACGGACTATGATCTACTCTCCCAGGCCGTGGCACTTGCTGCGCAACGTGCGGAAAAAGTCGACTTCACCGGCTCGCTGACGAGTCGTGCAGCCATCCTCGTCTTTTGCCCAGGTGTCGGCGAAATTCGCCAGGCCATGGACGCGATCGATGCCTTGCGTCTCGATGGCGCAGTGCTCTTACCGCTGCATGCCAACCTCGCTGCCCATGAACAGCGCCGTGTATTCCAGCGCGTGCAAAAACACGAGCGCAAAATCATTGTAGCGACGAACGTGGCAGAAACATCCATCACGATCCCCGAAGTCTGCTTTGTCGTCGATACCGGTCGTGTTCGCGAGGCGCAGTATGATGCCCAAGCGGGCGTGTCGCGTCTGCTGGAGCAGTGGGCATCGCGTGCAGCGTGCAAGCAACGCGCGGGTCGTGCAGGACGTACGATGCCGGGTGAGTGTTTCCGGCTCTACACGCGCTACGTCGAAGCGCATTTGCAAAAGCCGCAGTCTGTGCCGGAAATCCAGCGCACGCCGCTGGAAGGCGTCATGCTGCAGGTCAAGGCCATTCAGCCCCATGGCGATATCAAAGCGTTTCTGCAGAAAGCCATCGATCCACCGCCGCTCGAAGCACTGGATGCCGCGCATCGCCATTTGGTCATTACAGGTGCCGTGCACAGGGACGGTGGGTACGCCGCGACGCTTACGCCCCTGGGTCGGCACTTGGCGCAGCTGCCGCTCGAAGTGCGCCAAGCCAAGCTCCTGGTACTAAGCTGCCTGTTTGGATGTGTCGAGCCTATGCTGCACATTGTGTCGCTCCTCTCGTGTCGGTCTATCGTGGCCGGCTCGGCTCAGCGCGACGCGGACAAGGCCAGGGCACGCGCCGCGTACTTGTGGGGTCAGAGCGACCTGCTGTCGGACGCGCACATCTTTGCTACGTGGCTGGCGATGCGTGCGGAGCGCCGGCCGATGAAAGACGTGCGTGCTTTTTGCGAATCACTGGGCCTCTCCATGCCGGCTTTGCAGGATGTGGACATGACGCGCATGACGCTCCTCCGGCAACTGGACGAGGTGGGTCTGTTGGACCGCGACTACGTCGCGGCGTACCGACGCCAGGGACCGATGTGGCCCCGAGCGTCGTCTCTGGGCATGGACGCTCACAGTCACCATGTCAATGTGCTGCGTGCGCTCCTTGTGGCGTCTTTGTGGCCTTCGCTCGCACGGATCGACCAGCCGACGGCCAAGTACAATGCATCCACGTCGGGTGCCGTCCTCAAAGAGGCGCACGCCAAGGAGCTCCACTATATCGACGAGCAGGAAGGACGTGTCTTTTTGCACCCCTCGTCGATGCTCTTCCATGCGACCAAGTTCAAGTCCAACTATGTGGCCGTGTTTGCGAAGAGTGCGAGTGGGGTGGCTGGGCAGGCTCGGACGTACCTCCGCGATGTGACCGAGGCACCGCTGTATGCCCTCCTCCTGTTTGGCGGCCCGCTGTACGTCGATCACGAGGTTGGCGGTATGACCATCTCGACAGGCACCGAGGCCAGTCCCGATGCGTGGGTGCGCGTTCGAGCCAATACGCGCATCGGCGTATTGTGCCGCCAGCTTCGTCAACTCCTGGACCGCGTGCTCGCCGATGGGGTGCAGGATCCGCATGCCCTATTGTCTGCGCCGAACCC
>ERZ501061.435-NODE-435-length-14543-cov-4.211347_pt1 | contig 14543 bp, 9 predicted proteins | sample MGYA00510854_ERZ501061 | MGnify/ENA primary metagenome ERZ501061 (study PRJEB25958, sample SAMN03398515) | human skin metagenome | study: EMG produced TPA metagenomics assembly of the Human Skin Microbiome Metagenome (human skin metagenome) data set.
CAGTCTGAGACTCGCGCACGTCTTGGTGCGCAAGATCGACTTGAATCTGTGCAGCGGGCACTAGACGGAGCGAAGCACGAGATGGAGAGGATGAGGGAACAGCAGCAGCAGCAGCACAGGGGTTTGTCTTCGCCGCGCACAGGAAATGGTGGATCTTCAGTGCGTGGCTCAGACACAGGTGCACGTATTCAGCTTGCTGAACGGAACGCATTATTGATGGCCGTGTTCGATACATTGGCACGCGCATTGCAGGATGACATGGCGCCTGGCGAGTCGCGACTCGTGCATACAAACTTCCATGCCTTCCACGACAAGCTCACACAGCGATTGCGACGTCTGTCAAATGTGCAAGCATGGTTTGTACAGCGCTCGAGTGCCATGGAGAAAGAACATCTACATAAACTAGCGTACGTTGGATTACTGGGGCCGCCTCATGATCATGTGAGTGAAGACTAACATGCCACATTAGCGATGTGAGACGACATCAGGAAGCGCGCTGGAGCCAGTTGGAGCGTATTGAGCGCTCGATTCGTGCAGCTACTGAGAAGCAAGCGCAATGGCGCCGGCGTGTGCTAGACAAGGAATATGAGCTGGCTGAGCTGCATCGGACGAACCGCGATCTTGAGCACCAGCTTGCTCGACTGAAAGAGGCGCCAGCCGCGACACCGACGCCTACGACACCAGCACAGCTGTCGGTGCGGATTCGTGAGCTGGAGCGGCGGTGCAAGGAGGCTGAAGAGCGTGTTAAGCGGGAGCGAGCTGGCTCGAAAGAGCGCGCAGCGCGCGATGAAGCACGTATTCGGCACCTGCAGACAACACTCGATCGCGTCTCGACGATGCCGCCGCCTACTACAGGCTCCTCGTCAGGTGCTTAGTTGCATGTCTGATATGTCCGCCTGTATTGCGAGAAATGCTCGAGAATGCCCATTCATCCTAACCTTACATTCGTTGGGGGAACGTGGCAGTGGGCGAGTTTTTTTTTTCTTCTACAATAGAGGGCACGGTAATGCCTCCACCCAGCCAACGAACCGAGTCAGCTTGGTAACCCAGCCAGGAATTTTGCCGACCGAGCTGTGCCGTGCTTCTTGCGCGCACGGAGGTGTGGTTCAAGATACCCACGATGACATAATTTGAGCCTCAATGCAAGGAGGACGTGTGGAGTTCACTTCGCGCGTTGCGCGTAGAGATCTGGGCATTCAATGGTTGGCTCGTTCCTCACATTGCCTGCTGGGAGCAGACAGGGCCGCACGCTCTACTCTGTGGTGAACCTGGCAGGCCCCCTTGTACATATAGGAACATCCAAATTTTTCGTGATTTCAGCCAGTGGGTTAGAACGCCTGTGTGTGTGTCTGTGTGTGCGTGTGGCACTGCGACAAAAGCTCTTGGCCTCCTACAGAGCCTCTTGGTTTTCTCTCGCACGGCAATCTTTGGCACCAGTCCACCGCCGAGCACAGGCAGTCATCGAACTCACACAGGTGTGAAAGCTGCCATGGCCACGGCCTCTTCACCATTAGCACCTTCACGACCTGTGCGAGGCCGTTCGTCGAGACGATCAAAATGCAGGATGTCCTTGTTGACGGAGGAGGCTGGAGCGGCAAAGACGACGTCACGTAGAAGTGATGTCGCCGTTCCTTGTAAGGAGAGGACAGCCTCGCTTGAGCTCCTTCCACCACAGCCCATATGTGCCCCAGCTTCGTCATCTGTCGCTGGTGTGAGCAGGTCTCGCCCAAAGCGCCGCCACCGGCCAAAAGTCGGCGCCAGTGTGTGCGGGCGTACTCAGTACGCGCTCCATGCATCTGCTTCGCATCACGCTTGCGTCGTCATGAAGAGCGGGCTTCCTGCAGCCTCGAAGCAAGCTCATGATAACGAGATCCAACCTCAGCCTGGTGACGTCGGTGCGCGCAAGCAAGGCACCTGCTCGATCGACAAGCTTCTGGCACCTTTCGCTCTGTCCGCAGCGTCATCCGCGTCGCGTGTGCGGCCTGTCTGGGTTGAGGGCATGGGCCGCATTCTGGTGCCATGCAGCCAGCAGTTCCCTGCGCCGCCTGATACTCAAGCCCCCCACATGGCTTTGTCCCTCATGCCTTCCCCACCACAAGATGCACGACAGCTACAACAGCGACATGCACTTGTTGCTCAATGGCTTGCTCGCGATGATGATGATGATGATGATGATGATAGCGACCACAACAACAACAAAATCACTAGCGAGATCGCTCATGATGGCGTCAAACATAACACTGTCCATACGGACATTGCACCAGATCCGCCCTCGGCGGCGTATGCACCAGCGCGAATTTTGCATCCCATGATGGCCAAATGCCTTCGTGAGCGAAGCAGGGGTCAACCCTATCCAAAGCGCGCATCGGCGCACTTCGATGACATGTGGATTGGCTTCGATGGGGCGCGTGTGCTTCGTGGGACGAAGCAAACAGCACAACGGCGCCGGCGCATCGCTTCAACCATGTATGCGCTCACAATTAGCGGCAGTACGCCGAGAATGGCATGTCGCTGTGGATTCACCGAGCTGCACATGGAAGTGGTTCAATGCGACGCTTGTGCACGATGGCTGCATCTCGCATGCGTGGGTGTTCGTCATGTGGATGAGCTGCCGATGCATGAGTGGGTATGTGATGACTGTTACAATGAGCGAGCCGTCATCGCGCACTCTCCTTCGGCACCTGTTTCTCAGAATCGTCGCATTCGCTCGCCCATGCATGGTCATCCTACTCATGATGGCTTGCATGCACACGCCAAGCTGCGCTCTTCGACCTTGTCATTGGCACCCAGTCCCATCCTAAGCCTGGATGATACCTTGGACTCTGTCCTTCCTGTGATGCAACCTCCGGAAGCGCCTCGGACGCCGTCGCCATCGCCGCGCCCAGCAGCGCTTGTTGATATGGTCACACCCAGCCGGCACTTTGCACCGTCCACACAGCCCGAGTGGTTATCCACACCTTCCAGCTTTCTCGCACAGTCGTCGCCTTGTTCCATGCTTGGCGCACCAAATGCGAGGTCCGCGCAGAACCACATGTGGGCGCCTGAATCGCCTACATTTGCGACACATGGCGCAGCACGCCACGCAGCTACCTCGTACTGGCGTGGTGCCACGACGCCCAGTGATGTCGCTGCCACGCCCTCGTTCCCCAGTGATCCGTTCTCTGATGGCCTAGGCCTAAGTAGTCCTATGCCCGAGACCCCCCCATCCGGTTCGACGCGTGGTCGTATGCTGGGCATGCTATTCCCTCCGCCATCACCCATCCCTGTGTCTACATCTTGCATGCCAGCTCCACCGGCAATGCCCACTCCGATGCCTGCGTCTATGTGTGCGCCGATTGCACCGCTGCCCCCTACACCGACCAAGGACCGGCCATCCGCATCACTCATGCCCCCCCTGTCTCGTGGCACGGCGGCGAGCTATGACATTGTATAATATACCTATATAAATATTTGAGACATAGTGCGATCTATCCAACGGTCAACGATCATCATCATGATCTTGATAACAGCTAGAATATGCAGCCCGCGTCGCCGTTCCGTTTGTTTCATCAGATGTGACATGGTTCATGCAGCGTGACTACATGCCACGCGACGACAGTAGAGCGCGAATGTCGCCAAGGCCATCCAGCTCGCCTTGCACAACCACAGTGCTAGGCTTGCCACTCATGAGTACACGCCTCGCTACGCGATGAAGCGCAGCCAGATCCACACGGTCAATGGCCGCACACATCTCCTGCACGCTCACTTTCTTGCCATGGACAAGCACTTGACGTCCAAGATCCTCCACTTCCACTAGGCGGCTTTCTAGCGCCATCATGAGACTGCTCTTAAGCTGGTTCTTTGCACGCGCCAGCTCTGCCTTCGTCACACTGCCTCGGTAGTTGCCTGATGTACATAGCTCAAGCTCGCGTGCTATGACGTACGGAATCGTTGAGCTAAAGCTCGGATGCACACTCGCGGAAATGCCAAACAGACCAGAGTCTGCATAGCAATGGTGGAAGCTTGCACAATGATCCACGGCATGGAACTGATTCAGCACATTGGTATACAGACGACTGTACATGCCTTTACCAGGGCCTCCTGCACTAAAGCTGCCGCCACCACCGAGCAACATTTGCATTGTCGCTAGCGTGTAGATGTCATCATCATGGATCGACATGCCTTCGTACGCAACGTAAACATGCGTGAACTCTGTCGAGGGATCGGGCATAAACAGCTCGCCACCTGTGTAACGTGCACGTTCCTTGCCAAGCATGTCAAGCACTGGGTCCTGCGGGGCAGCACGCATACCACCAAATAGCTCTGTCGCTTGTGCGACCATATCGGCATGCGACATGCCTACACCTGCTACGACGAGCCGCTCCGGTCGATACCACGCCCGCATAAAGTCACGCAGATTGTCCGTGGTCACGATATCAAGGTTCTCCATCGGACATAGCAATGGATGGCCAAGTGTGTTGTTTTGGTATGCAACTGCATGCACAATTTCGGGCAGTATCATCTCTGGCTTACTCCATATCTCCGACACTTCCCACGCCGTAGCTTCGCGCTGCACACCAAGTTCATTTGCGTCCATGACGGGATTTTGGATCGTGTCTGCGAATACGTCCAGCACTGTCCGGATATCTTGGTTAAAGACCGATGACTGGTACATAATGGTCTCTCGCGACGACGAGCACATCACGTTGCCACCGACTGCCTGAATCAGCTGCTCCATGTCTTCGGCCGTGCGGCCCTTTGTGCTTTTGAACGCCATGCGGTCTAGCAAATGACTTACACCACTCTCTCCCGGCACCCACGGCCGCTCGTATCGCGAGCCTGCATCGATATAGACACCCACCGCACTGAAATGCCCCGGCGTTGCTTCAGTCGCCACACGTACTTGGTTCGGCAGCGTCGTGATCTGCACCGGATCAGTAGCAGCAGCACCAGTTGCATATGCACGTTGCCGAACAAGTGGCAATGCAGCTTTGCGCAAGAATGAGCTGGCTCCTAGGCGATGATACGGCATCACAAGCTAGGGGCGCGTGAAAATATGGGAATGAAGATTCGTTCTCCAAGTCGAGAATCGGTGCCTCTAACCGGAAGATGTATCAGGTGGAGGAAGTGTCGATGATGACGTAGTAAGGCTACGCGCAACTCAGACGCTACGTTGCTGTGCTAATACGGTCAAAAATGGCCCAAATGGAACGTGACTACAGAGTCACTTTCTACCATGGCCCAATTCTCACACATCTCGCCCCCAAGCCTAACACAGCACATACCCTATACGAACCAGACCCAGGTATGCACGACAAAGAAAGACTAGTTCATTGAGTCTATGTCATTAACCATTTGAGCTGTTTATTGTGATTATTGTTCATTTTGGACACATCGTCAATGAGAAATGCATGGTAACGTAGCAGCTTCGGCAACAGGAACAGCACGCTCACCCAAGCTGCCGACCAGGCTGCCAACAGCTTGATCAATATTGGTAGCAAAATCACCCACGACCAACATCAATCGATCAAGATATCATATGGACGCATTTCCTGGGGCAACGTCCAATTTCCACGATACACACGATGCTCGACTGAATCATCAGGCCCAGAAACTGGCGTGATAGGCTGCTTTGCGGAGTCCTTTGCGAGACGGTTCGACAGCGACTGACTTGTGCTAGACGCATCATTGTCTACACCAGTTGACTTGGCGCCCTCTTGGTCAAAGGCGCCTAGTTTGTCTGTAAGAGATTGGATTGTGTCCTCCACAATGTTGGGTTGTCCCATAGAGCTTAAGGCTGCTTCACTAGGCGTCATTAGACCCGACGAAAAGCCTGAGTAGGCTAACGTACGCTGAGACGCATCCTTGCTCATGTCTGAGTGGTCAGACGAGAACGACACACCGCGCTCGATGTGGCCAATGCCTGGGCAACGGGCGTTCATCCAAGCCACATTATCCTCCAACACACATACACGGCCAGCCAAGTCTTCCTCCTCAGTCTTAGCCTTACGGTAAATGACGTGCTGACACACTGGGTACACGCTCATTTTAATGTCATCCGATCCAATCTTTTCGAGCCACGTCGTCGACGACGTCACCGACACCACACGGTCTTGCAAGCCATGCTGAATGTATACCGGAACAGTAAACTTGTCAGCCAGTTCCTGGACGTCCGCAATGCCTCTGCGCACACATAGCAGGTGCCCTACACGGAAAGCACCGCGGTGACTACGCATGTCCTGATCCACAAGCTGCTTATACACCTTGGGATCTTTGTCGACGGCCTGCTTATGTGGCACATACAGTTCAAGACGACCTGCGTTCAAGAAACGAATGATTGTGACAATGAAGCGAACAACAGGACTGACTTTGACGTCCTTCGGATTAAAGTGCAGAATCGGTCCAACAGCCACAACACCATCAACCGGGATCTCATCCATGTCCGTCGTGTCGTTTCGAGCAGATGCCGGATAGTAGATCGGGTACAGCAGCGCTACGAGACCACCGAACGAAAGACCAAGCAAAAAGGTTCTGCGACGATTTTGTTTGGGAATCTTGCGGCCCTCCGCCTCGTCATCACGGCGAGCCACGTCGTGAATTGCTTGGTACACACCATCCGTGTAACCCTTCATCGTCGGCTGATAGACGTGTCGGCCTGTTGAGTAGCCATGCGATGGAAGGTCAGGTACAATCAATCGGTAGCCGGCATCCAGATATCGACGAGAATGGCTCGCGAGCGTGCCTGAGTGCACACCAGTGCCGTGACAAAACACCATGTCTGCCACACGTCCCGTCGAGCGCATTGCAAGCTTGTCTTCCCAAACCTGATACCAAACGAAATCCTTTCCGTTGGGCATCATCGCCTTGTAGAATGACACCGTCACATCTGGATTCTCGTGCAGGCGCTGCTCCATCTTGCTGAACGGCACCTCGCTACGTCCGTACGTCCTGTCCGCTGGTTCGTACACATGGATGAATTGCAGGAACGGCTCAATCCAGATTTCCCACAACACCTTCCAAAGTGCCACCACAAAATTCACCACGGGATTGGACTTTGTCGTGCTACTGTCACCTGCCATTCTACCCACAGAGGAATGACGCACAGTGGTGGTCGTAAGACCTACGTGACGTGTCCGCACAGGCAAACTGCGGTATTCCTAAAGTGCATCGGGCTCTCGTCAATTTCCTATCCACGTCAGCATTGGCTAAGGCACAATCAAAGAGGCCCCTGCACGTCTGCATATTTGGGTTTTGGGTTGGACACGGACGATCTCTACCTGCACCAGGCATCGAATAAAATTTTGCTACTGACAATTTTTTTTGGGCGATACCCTCTTTCGCTTCGTGGACGTGGTCCATGCTCCGCGACGCGCGACTCCGCCGACTTTTTGGAGTCTCGTGTATGCATGGTTACGAGATCATGTGCATATTATTCCAATGTCCAAAATTGTCTCGGCATTCTGTCAAGATCGGGAGGGGTTGCCCATGCGCTATGCTTAGTTTTACTTTTTGGATCGGGCACATGCAAATACCGAGAAAAAAATTGTTCAGACCCAGCCGACCAACCGAAAATCTTGGTTGGCCCACCCACAAAAAAAATGTACAGTTGCGAGGCAAAATGTGCCCGGACACTCCGCTCTGTTGCCACCGAACTATATAGCTGCAAAGTCACCAGACGTCTGCTCGATAATCGGCACCCACGCTCTTGAATCGCGTGCGCACGAATTAATACGTGGCGCGCGTCGATCAAAACACTGAGAGCGAGCGAGCAGGGCAGACTCCACGACAACACCAGCAGCTGGCTGATCCAAAGGAAGGCAGGCTTCGCTACGCCTTGGCCGAGCGTGGCGCGTAGCCCCGTGCCGCCTGCTGTTTATCCGCATGAACATTCAATCTGAGTCGTCGGCCAACGAGCCAACGACGCCTGTGGCGGTAAAGCGATCGCACTCGCCTGACCAAGTCGCGCTTTATGACCAAGCAGCTGAGCATGCAAAGCGCGCACGTATACATTCACGACCACATTTTGCTGACGCCTACCTCGAGTGCTTGTCATCGTCTGAACTGATTCGCATCATTCGTCAGATTGAACAGCTTCTTCAAGATACCCCACATGCTGCCGATGTGTATGCATTAATATACCCAAATAATATCGAAGAACGTGTGACTGCGAGCCGACGTGAGCTAGCTGCGTCGTCCACACAGGCGGATCATTCTTTGCGTACTTCTTCAGAGCCACCACATTCATTTCCGTCGTCATCAGCACATATTTCCCCGCCTTTATCCTCGGCACCACCATTATTATCTTCACATGTGCCGCATGTCCCATCTCCTCTCCATGCAGACACGACTACACATTCTACGACTGACAAGGAGCCGTTGCACCAGCCTCCGGGACTGACTGTGCCTCCTGACTCATCTGAACAAACATCTACACCGACGATACAGGTATCTGCGTCAGTTGCACCACCGTCTCCGCCTCCGCATACAACGGCGGCCCCGTCGGCCTCATCTTTGACTGATTCTAGCGTTATTTCGCTGGGTGAGCCACCAGCTGGCACCGCCAGTCGATTGTATACCCCGATGATTCCTGCCTCAACAACCGACCTTGGCACATCTATGACGAGCACCTCTGAACCCTTTATATCATCGACATCGACAACTACCAATGTTACGGAGCCTGAGTCAGTCACAAACAATGGCAACATATCATCGCGTGTTGCTGCCATTCTCGAATCCATCCAAAACACCAATTCGTCTGGCCCGATGCTCGGTTTGCAAGGCCAACCACTTGCGCCGTCCAAACAAGGAGGATCTGGCTCTGGTATGACAAGTGGTCTTTCGTCTTTATTGAGCAATTCATTCCCAAATGCAAACCATCGCATGCCTGCAAACTCGGCACTGTCACGTTTGCTCGAGCAGACGACGCCTGATCCTGGGGGCATCTCTTCTCCGGCTTCTGCCATACCACCTACTACGTCTACTGCTACTACCGCGTCGTCCTTACCCTCTGCGTCATCTCTTTTAAGCAGTCTAACGACACGACCTGGCTTTTCTACAGGCATCACTGCGACGGGCACCGGGCCTTCTGCATTAGATTATACAAGTCTGTCGCATGCAACAACACAATCGAATGCGGCAGCTACAAGTTCGGGTCTAACTTCGTCATTCACACCCACGTATGGGATTCATGACCCGCATACGACTGATGCAAATGACTCAACACGTGAGCCGCCTAGAATCACGAGCACCCTGCCGTCGTACGAAGACATGATCATTGAAGGTCTTCAGGCTATAGGTGACGTGAATGGTACTCCGCCGCGCATGCTTTTCCATTGGATGGAGGATACTTATCCATTGATGAAAAACTTCCGGCCGTCGGCGAGTCAGGCCCTCCAGAAAGCATTTAAGCGTGGTCGTCTTCACAAGGCTGGCAGTCTGTATCGGATCAATCCTCATTGGGATGGTAGCAATGCAGGGCGTAAGCCCACCAGACGGCCGCAAATCGGAAAGGATCACCCCATGATGGTGAACGGTCCAAAAGGACCGGCGCCTGCCAGTCCGTTCAAAGCGCGTGCTCAATTTGAAGGAGCAGCTGCATACCGACAATCGTCTGTGCATTTGAACAGGCACAGAGGCTTGCGTCACCCATCGACCTTGCGGCCAGGGCCGAAGCCTTATGGTCAACCGGGTGCCGCTCCTTTGGATAACCCAGCCAGCAGTATTTTTCAGAACGGTGCCGCGGCTGCTGCGTTGTTGTTGGCGCACCAACAACGTTCGCGTGATCATAATGGGACGGTGCCATTGACATCCCAGGATCTTACCCCTACACTTACCTCTCTTGTTCGACAGCTGCGTGCTTCGCAAGGCACAGCATTGCAAGGGGCTGACGGTAGTACACAAAGCACGTCATCGCTTTCAAGTATTCTAGCGTCGGCTCTGTTGAAGCATGCTCAGCGTCCATCTGATGGTAGCGCGGCTATATCCGATCCTAGCTCCTTGACTCCTATGACGAACTCGCTGACGTCAACGTCTTCGCCAGTGCTGCAGTCTCTGTCGCGGCTTCTGGGCTCGGCACGATCAGGTACGGGTGCACCCGGTTCTGGCGCAGACGCAGGCTCCATCGACCATGGAACGGGGCTTGGCGCTGGATCCGCTCCTACACTTGGAATGAGTACAGGTCCAGATCCAAACCTAGGCTTGACCTCATCTGCGGAACCTGTGCCAGAGCACAAGTCTTATCTGCCGTTTAGCACGTCTTCCGTACCATCTCCTGCGCCGCTGCCCGCGTCTGGACCTGGCTCGCTCTCTGCATCGATTGAAACTCTTGTTCGGCAGGCAACACGTGCTGCTACACATCAAGTGTCTTCAGATGATTCTCTGACTATTTCTGACCCGGCAAACGAGCCAATAGAACCAGCACCTTCGGCGACACAGTCTGATTTGGATGCAGCCGTTTCAGAGACCTTGCAGGCAGCATTCCAAGAAATTGGACCGCAACACAAGCCAGCCTCCACAGATGTCGTACCTGACGCATCAATGCAAGACCTCGATACCAGTGAGCTCGACGGCATCAATTTGGAAGACTACAGCGATGCTTTGCGTACGCTTACCGCTGCATTGGCCGGTACACATGGCGACGATGGCGATGAGGTCGACATGAGCGGTCGTGAAGGCCAGAGTCATGGTCACAACGGCGAGGACGATGATGAGGAAGCACAGCGACTCGCTGATGAAAAAGCCATTGCCGATGCTGAAGCTGATTTGTCAGATGCCGAGGGCGGTGACAGCGACGGACACGAGTCGGTGCCTGATCATGACAGACCTTATGAGTCAGTGGGATCGAATCGCATGGAATCGCTCCTCAGGTCGTATGGTATTGACGTGTCAACAGAGGCCATTCAGCATTTGACCGAGACGCTGCGTGACCCAAACATGTCGGTCTCTGATCTGACAGACAACAAAGCGATGCAGTCTGGAGCGACAGGTGCCTCTACGACTTGTGCAAGTGTATCATCAGCATCCGAAGAGCCAACATCTTCGTCGACAAATACGCATGTGCCACAGCCGTCTGCGTCGTCAGCGAATGATAGACACGTTCAGCCTCCACCCAGCGATTCAGCGCCGTCTCTAAAACCCGAGGAATCATTTTCTCATCACGAGTCTACTGTACCTAAACAAGATCAGTCTATCGCCACGGGGCTCAAAGAAGAAACACATGCATCCAATTCAGCCGCGCCTACGACAACTTCGGCAACATCTGCCTCTGATTCACCTACCATGCCGCTCCTTGATCCGGAAGCCAGCGACGAAGCACATAACCAATCGATCCAGTCCCAATTGGAGGCACTTATTGCAAGTCTGGCTGCTGACAGTGAGGGTTAATGCATGGACCGAATTCGTTTCGTCGTTTCTTATATTTTCTCTTGTTTTGCAAAAAAAAAATGATTCATCAGTCGTTCGTTTCGTTCATGCTTCCATCATTCCTATGCACATGTACAAATAGCTAGATAGTTGTTTGAGTTATGACAATTCCAAAATGTCGCGTGCTTCATTCAGTTTCGGTCGGACCCAAGAACTTCCGCTCAGCTCGATGGATGTGTCCAGGGCTTTCTTAACGGTCTCCCACATGCCTGCATTGGCTGGATCATGAAGTAACTCGTGTGCCAATTCAACACCAAAGCGCTCGTTGCGTTCGTACGGCGATGGCGCAACGCAGTGCGCCAGGATGTACTGCAACAGTTTTGGCGCCCGACAAGCAAATATTCGCAGTACACGCGCTGGATTAAGGTAGATTGGCGTCGTTTCAGTATCAGCAGCGAGCAAGAGAGGCACGAGATTCACATTGTAATGCACAGGTGGGGCATCAGGCATACTCGCAGAGGATGTGAGGAGTGTGTTTCGAAATGAGATGAAAATACCGAGGCCATCGCCCATGAGCATGTCACGAACTGTCTTGTCCGTGATGCCATCACGCAAAGCAAAGCCTCGAATGATGTTGCTTCCTAAGGCAAACAAGTCGCCTGTAGGGCCCATTCGGCGACCCAGAGGGCTGATTTCCAGTTCGGGTGGAGTCCAGTCGAAGCTTAGTAGCTGGATCAGGCCGTCATGCTGAGCCGATCCACGGAACGGTGACGCATTTTCAAAATCAATGATATATAAAACGCCTTTCTGGTTGAACATAAGGTTCTCCAGTTTAATATCACCGTGCATCCAACCATGACAATGCATGCGCCAGAGAAGCAAGATGGCGTCGGCAAATACGCGCGCCATAACAGGCATAATTTCATGATCTTGGCATCCAGCGATCACGAAGAAAGCTTCTTCAGGAAAGTCTTCTTCCAGTCGAACAATCTTGTTATCTTCTGTTCTGAGCACGTGCGGCTTGACTGCGCTTTGCACCGGCGTAAGAGTCTCGGCCTTTTGGAGCTCGTCAAGAATGTCGTCGATGTAATGTCGCCGAAGATCAGCCTCATACTCTCGTGCATACAAGGGGTCGACTGTCTCGTTCTTCGCCACACGGAGCTTCGACTCGACACTCTTGATTTCCATCGCCGCAAAAAAGTTGCCATACTGGTCCATGGCCCATCTCCGCCGCTTTGCCGCAGAAAACACGCGGTTGTCCGGCGTCGTGATGAGGAAACTGATACCTTCGCCGCTGGGTCCAGGTGCGTAAAACAAGCGTACACTCAGACTGTCACTTGTGGCGCCCTCGCGGAAGGGCCCGTCTTCATCGTACAAAGTACCTTCCACATGTTCGATAGAACGTCGCGGGACTAAAGACAGTATGTCCTTCTTGTCGTACATCTGGTCAAGAAGGCGAAGCTCTGACTGGACATAGGGTTCAGGCGAACCAGTACGTGGGGTTGGCACATAGTCCTTGAGGGCGGAGCGAAGGAGCTTCGAGCGCCGGTCTCGTCGCGCTTCGAGTGTCGGCTCGTACTGGCACCAAGCCGCGGAGGCCTTCTCCATGAAGCGCGACGCAGACGATGCAGCTGACACATTGCGCGTTGTTGTCTTCACCACGGCATCGTCAGGATACACGTCGAGGCTGGCTTTTTCTAGCAGTATACTTGACAAAGAGTCGGACAAGATGGGATGCGACATATCCATTCGACTTGGCGAGCCTCTAGGCAAGAGCGAAGCATCATTTTTGGCGGCGAGCGATGTAGGTGAAAGCAAGGCAGATGCTTGTGGTGCAAGCGTACGATCACCACATTGCCGAAAAGGGTGCACCGCTGATGTCCCTGTCGATGGTGTGGGTATGGGCCTGTAATCTGATGAGACAAATGCACTTGCAGGCACTTCCTCATCATGCGCTGGCATGAGTGATGATTCAATATCATGCACGTTTCGGGTCTGCGCAGACGCAGGGGCGATACCAAGAGAGCTTGCAAACTTGTGCGTAATGGGATCATGGTTTTCCCACGTCCGCGGCGGCGATACCATTACACTTTTGATCACTTTCCATGGCGAATCAGATGCAGGATCAGCTATCATATGAGCCCAGCGCTCCTCGTCCTTGCCAAGAAACAGTGATGCTCTGCGCCGATCAAGTGGCGGGCGTGTGAGCGATGTCCCTGACCTTGCTCTCTGAACCGACATGTTGGAATGAAATGTGATCACACGGAAGCAAGGAGGTGGGTGCCTTGTCTGTAAGAGAGGCGACGTCGACAAGCAAGGCAATCGATACTTTTTACAACTAGTAAGGGGCGCTTGGCTTGTGTCCAGCTGATGAGTACGAACAGGAAGTGCTAATTGTGCCAAGACTTGAAAATGTGGCGAATTCCATCAATTAGTACTAAGATACTAAGAAATAAAACAGCTATTCGTAAGGGTCATCGGTCTGTCGTCGTCACTTGCATCCCGCCACATGTGGAGGTAAGCGTCGTTGGTTAGCGCACACTCCGTGTACTTGACTCGAGGGCCAGGGTCGGAGGCATTATGTAGATATATACCCTGACAAAGAGCCGGAGGCATGATAGTCACCAAAGAGCTGTAAGAAGATCTCGCCACCCGGAACCTGTAATGGGCCTATATCAGCAGTGCGAAGCGACGACAAACGGTCTTCTGCGGTGGCATGCTCGTGAAGGGAGGCCAATGAAGCATCAAGGCGTCTTTTCCGCTCTCGGTCCCAAATCTCGTGCAAGGCCAAGGACAAACATCGTAGTCCCCATAGGTAACCAGCATCTGGCTTGTCGCGATGTGCAGGGGGGTGTCGAGATACAGGAAGCACCGTTTCGTCAGGCCGTGTGGGCGGCCGCCCGCCATGGTCTTCAGGGAAGTAGAAATCTTTGCCTGTCGTGCAATGAGCAAAATCAATTATCCGAATATTCATGTTGCCTCTGCGCCAGAAACGTCGACCGCCTCCATGGCTTGGCAAAGAAAGCGGCGGTTCTTCTTTTGGTGACGTTTCTGCCGAAAAAACTGGGGACGGAAGAGTGATAGTGGTAGATGATACACTGGAAGGAGCCTGGGGCGACGTGATAGTCGTCGAGGGGCTCGCCTCGTACGGCGGTGTTACAAGGAACGGCTGACTGCTGATATCGGTATCGGTAGTGCTCGTT
>ERZ501061.438-NODE-438-length-14424-cov-3.756142_pt1 | contig 14424 bp, 12 predicted proteins | sample MGYA00510854_ERZ501061 | MGnify/ENA primary metagenome ERZ501061 (study PRJEB25958, sample SAMN03398515) | human skin metagenome | study: EMG produced TPA metagenomics assembly of the Human Skin Microbiome Metagenome (human skin metagenome) data set.
TATAACGCTGTACGATCGCTTTGATTGCCTCATCGGTGATATCAATTTCAGTATCACTTAAGCCATTTTGTTGAATCGCTTTTGGTACTAAGTATTTATCCGCGATGCTGATTTTTTCATCTTCGGTATAACCTGGCAGACGAATCACTTCCATACGGTCAAGTAGGGCAGGCGGAATATCCATACTATTGGCGGTACAGATAAACATCACTTGTGATAAGTCCAAATCCATATCCAAGTAGTGATCGTTAAAGCTATGATTTTGCGATGGGTCTAACACTTCAAGCAGCGCTGAAGCAGGGTCACCACGAAAATCTTGCGCCATTTTATCGATTTCATCGAGTAAGAATAGCGGATTTTTCACCCCCACTTTTGACAGTGATTGTACGATTTTGCCTGGCATAGCGCCGATATAAGTACGTCGGTGCCCACGGATTTCAGCTTCATCTCGCACGCCGCCCAATGCCATACGGATAAACTCACGACCTGTCGCACGGGCAATAGATTCACCTAAAGAAGTTTTACCCACCCCAGGCGGACCTACTAAGCAAAGAATCGGACCTTTTAAGGTATCCACGCGAGATTGCACTGCCAAGAACTCCAAGATACGGTCTTTCACGTCTTGTAAACCATAATGGTCAGTGTCAAGCACGTCATGGGCTTTATTGAGGTCGATTGAGACATCACTGGTTTTGTTCCAAGGCGTATCTAAAATCCACTCGACATAGTTGCGCACGACCGATGATTCAGAAGAGGCAGCAGGCATGGTTTTGAGTTTACGAAACTCATTTTCTGCTTTTTTACGCACCGCTTCTGGCAAATCGGCTTCCGCTAAACGTTTTTCTAGCTCAGCAATGTCGTCATCTTCATAATTTTCACCGCGTTCTTCATGAAGGTCAGAAAGCTCAGATTTTATCGCTTTCATTTTTTCATTTAAGAAATACTCGCGCTGGTTGTTTTCCATCTGGCGACGTACCGCTTCTTGTAATTCTTGCTCGATATTGTGCTCGGCGCTTTGCTGAATCAAATAGTCTGACAACGCTTTGATATGCGCAGTCAAATCATCGACTTCCAAAAAGTTTTGTTTAATCGATAAATTGAGTGAGACACGCGTCGCAATGAAATATACCAACTCTTCAAGTTGGGTGATACGCTCAGCCACACGAATTAACTCGCGTGAGTTACGTAGGCGATTTTCGGCATATTTGCTAAACAGAGCAACTAACGCTTCTTTGTGCGATTTTTGCGTTTTAGCGGTCATATTCACGGTGATAGGCGCTTTTTCAAAATCGGCAAGTAATACCGCTTCTTCCTCATCGGTGTCTTGAATATTGACCAATTTGGCACGGTACAGACCTTCAATCAGCACTTTGATGCAATTTTCGTCATTTTCATGTGGCATGGTATTGACGACACGGCACACCGTACCATATTCAAATAGATTGCTGGCATCAATGTCTTCAGATAGTGAGTCTTTTTGTGCCACCACCAATACTTTATTGTCAAATTCGTTTTGCGCAAGCTCGACTGCTTTGACTGAAGGCGTACGACCCACAAATAAAGCAATTTGCATTTGTGGATACACCACAACGTCACGTAAAGCTAACAATGGTAGCGTCGTGAATTCTTGCGATTCAGATGATTCTGGATTTGTCATTAAAACATCATCTTGCATATACTATGTCCCCTTAAATAACACAACAAGCAACTGACCATTTGTGAGCAAATGATGGCTTGCTGATAGACTTAAAAATATAAATGGCGTCAATGCAAAAAATTGCAAGGCTAGCGATTCAAAGGGGGAAAAAACAACGAACCGAGTGCGATAAAATGATAACAAAGTGCTAAAAATAACCACTGCAATCCTAGACTTAGCCTAATGTCGCTGTGATATTGATGTATCCTTAGCTAATTTTTTAGGCTAGTTTATATGTCTCTAATTTATGCGTGTCTAATTTATATATATCTAAAAGTCGTCCAAGTCTTCAGAATTCACTCGGGTAAAGGCATCCGCTTGGGTTAAAAGTTGCGTTAATCTGTCGGGATTCATCACGCTGGCAATTTCTGCATCGCTTAACTCACCGCTTGATGGGTATAAGGGTTGATAGACTTGGCTAGCATTAATCTCAATATCAGCGTCATTGTCGGTTATGGAAGGTGAGGTCATCACCACATGTTGAAACAGGAAGTTGTCATTTTTTTGCATGGGAGGATTCCACCAAATAGCGTCTAAATAACCATAGTTTACTAGGCGTGATGAGGGCATCAAGCTTGATATCCCAAGGATTGCTGTCAAGTTTGTCAACCAATTGAAAATCATAAGCCCAGCCAATTTTAAGCGGTTTGTTTTTAGCCTTGGCTAAGGTGCGGTCATAGTAACCGCCACCCATACCCATACGATTGCCAATTTTATCTGCTGCCACTAGCGGCATAAACAATACATCAAGCGCCGCTACGTTAAGCATTTTTCCTTTCTCAGGTTGGCGCATACCTAGCGGGTGTTTGGGTAGGCGAGATTGTCGCCAAGTTTTTTGGCTAAATTGAATAAATATAAGCGGCTGATGTTTGCCAGTGACGACAGGTAAATAAATACGATAACCGCGCTGTCTCGCCCAATCCATCAGCGGTTGGGTAGGCATTTCCCCAAAGGCATCTGCAAAAATCCCGACCTTGACGTTTTTGCCAGTTAAAGCAGGATGCTGTAGTCGGTTTAAACTTCGTCGTGCTTGATAAGCGGCGCGATTACGGTGGCGCTTGGATAAGCGTAGACGTTGTTGACGTAACTGTTTACGCAAGTGATGGGCATTCATAGATTCATAGCGATGATGGATTGGTTATGGACTATATTTAAGCCTTTAGTTAAGCCATTGATAATAAATCAAAATCAAAAAAAAGCCAAATGGCTGATTAGACTTAGTTGCTTAGCTATTTATTCACTTATTTATTCACTTATTTATTTGTTTAGACCCCCAAACATCCTACCGCTAGTGTATAACCCATAACAAGTGTCTACTACCTGTTATTACCTGTTAAGCCATGCCTTTTGAAATCGTTGAAAAATAAAGCATATTTTCGGGCGGTGATACTGGATTTTAGCAGACCTACAGACTCAAACTTAACTAGCAGCGCCTGTAAAAGATGATATGATTGCTGATAACAAGGATGACGGTTTATGTATACGTCTTTAAATTTTTATCTCAAGTCCAATTACCAAAGTTTGGCTTGTAAGTTAGCTCGTTTGTAGTTTATGTTGCATTTTTTTAAATTGCTGTGTTAATAACTTAGGAAAAATTAATGGATGCACTCAGTATGTTGCTTGAAGATATACATTTGTATCAAACTCAGTATCACTATATACACGCCACTGGGGAGTGGTCGTTTGAGTTAGATAAAAAAGATTGTATCGTGTTTTATTTGGTTACCACAGGTGGGATTAGTATTAAGGTCGATGATGTATATCGCAACGCACACGCGCGCGATGTGGTCATGGTGCCAGGCGGCAAAAAACACCTTATTTGTGGTGTGGGGCAATCTGATATTCCATCAATTGACATTGCCCCGTTATTAACTAGCCAGACTGTTGAAACTATCAACTTGGGTAAACCCGCCATTCATAGCAAAGGTGATGAGCCAGCGCAAACAACTGAAATGGTCGCGATTGTCTGCCATTACGATCGAGAGATTACGCGCCCGTTACTCAGCGCTTTACCAAAAATTTTGCCGGAAAGCGAATCAAACGATGAGCAAAAAATGATTATGCTTGATTTGGGGGTCAAATTTTTGGCATTAGAGTCTGAGCAGAACCGACTTGGCAAAATGACCATTATCAATCGTATCGCCAGTATTTTGATGATTGAGTGTGTACGCAATTATATTGAGGATTTGCCCGAAGCGACGGATAATTGGCTAAAAGCGGTGAAAGACCCTTACCTTGCCAAGGCGTTGGCAGTCATGCATGATCGACCTGAGACCAATTGGACCATTCATAAGTTAGCTGAAGTCGCCGGGATGTCACGCAGTAGTTTTGCCGAGCATTTTCGTGAAGTGGTGGGGGTGCCGCCGTTAACTTATTTAACCGACTATCGACTTCGTCTTGCCGCGCGGTATTTACGGCTACAAGAAAATAGCATCAGCCGTATCAGTGAGTTAGTGGGGTATGCCTCCGATAGTACCTTTAGCCAAGCATTCAAACGCGTCTATAAAATGTCACCACGAAAATATCGCCAGTCGTTTCGAACCGATGATGTGCATTTTGCTGACAGCTTGAGCGAGGAATGAGTCAGTAGTCGAGAACCCTGATTAACCACAAAAAAGCAGGTTTGCTGCGGTTTTGTGGTTATCGCCACTTTTATAGCAAGCTCTATGTCTTATGACAAGTTTTATCGCAACCAAGAATGCCCAGTCTATTTTCATAGCAATATCTGTTAGGTTATGTCGACAGGGGTATGATATAGTGACAAGCACTGTCCCATATTTTATCAGCTGCGATTGCCAACATGGAAACTTCAACTACCAAAGGTCAACCTGTCGAAGCACATGGCTTGCACATCAAGCCCAATCCAGAACACCCTGCGATGGACCATCGTGGTGTTAACCCAATGGATGTTACCAGTCATTACACCACCGTGTTTCATGCCCAAGAAAACGCGGTGACTCAGTATTTTGAGCACTCCCAACCCCATCAACTGTTATTTTATATTTCCAGTAAAAAATCCCAGTTTATTGAAACTAAAAAACTGCAAGTCGCCAAATATTTAAATATGCGCGATAATGTTGGGCTGATGCAACTGCAGCATTTGTTCAATAATTTACATATCGTTGATGATTTGGTGATGTCGATTAGCCATCATTTACCGCCGCAGCGACCGATTGGTTGGCAGATTGTCAGCCAAAGCAAAAATTTAATGAACTTACCAACCGTAGGCTTGCTGCCATCGTCCGCTGAATTTCGCGGTCTTGAGCATAGTTTGGCGGCGACCGTGATTGAGTTTTTGGGGGTGGCGTGCTATCACAACGACCGGGGTTATTTTGTGGGGCATATTTTAGGTTATCTATTTAGTTGTTATTATTTTGCCCATCTCGGTGTCAACTATTCAGTCACCCCATTAAAAGAGGCGGCGATTCCCAATTACCCTTACCAAGTCATCAATGTGGCAGAATTGGTGAGACTATTGCAATCACTCGATGAGTCGCTCAAAGCGCAAGTTTATCAATTAGCCATCTATTGTGCGCAAATCAGTGAATACGCCGTTGACAAACGAATCGAGAAAATGCTGATTACTGAGGTCAATAGCTTTAACAAACAAGACTTGCGCGATGAGCTATCGGTATTGGTACAATATGATTGCAATGAAAACGAGTCTTTATTTCAGCCTATTAAGCCTTTAAAATAACGCTAATTTTACCCGTTGGGAACTCACATGCCCGCATTTCAGTACAAAGCCATGGATACCCAAGGCAAGTCACACCAAGGTATTCTTGAAGGCGATTCTGCTAGGCTAATCCGCCAACAACTGCGCGATAAAAATTTACTGCCTGTCGAAGTCTCACCTGTACAAAAAACCGATGTCAGTCGCAACCGATTGTGGCAAAAAGGGGTGGGCGCGTATGATTTGGCATTAATCACCCGCCAATTGTCGGTGTTGTTGGCAGCGTCGATACCGATTGAACAAGCGTTGCAAGCGATTGCCAAACAAAGCGAAAAACCGCATGTCAAAGCGTTGATGCATGGCGTGCGCGGCAAAGTATTGGAAGGCTATAGCCTAGCGAGCGCGCTACAAGACTCTGGTAATTTTCCAGCGATTTATATCGCCACCATTGCCGCAGGTGAGCGCTCAGGACATTTGGATTTGATTTTAAACCAGTTAGCCGATTACACCGAAAATCGCTTTGCCATGCAAAAAAAGGTACAAGGCGCGATGGTGTATCCGATAATCTTGCTGATGATGGCGGTGGCAGTGGTGGTGGGCTTGATGAGCTTTGTCGTGCCAAAAATTGTCAAAGTGTTTGAACAATCCGAGCAAGCGCTGCCATGGATCACCCAAGTGGTGTTGGCATTGTCTAATATTTTAACCCAATGGTGGTGGCTGATATTAGGCGGGCTAATCGGTGCGGTTTTTTTATTTGTGAAGTTTATTAAAACAGCGGCAGGCAAAGCCGCTTTTGACCAAGTTGTCTTGCGCTTGCCGGTGTTTGGTAAATTATCGCGAAATCTGAACGCATCACGTTTTGCCAGTACGTTAGCGATTTTGGTACGTTCAGGGGTGCCGTTGGTGGAAGCACTGGCCATCGGCGCGGCAGTCACCACCAATACCCATATCAAACATACCATCGCGCGCGCCACAGAAAAAGTCACCGAGGGCGCGAGCCTATCAAGCCAGCTTGAGCGCAGTAATTATTTTCCGCCGATGATGGTACAGATGATTAAAAGCGGTGAGAATTCAGGCGAGCTTGATGACATGCTGACGCGTGCAGCAGCGATGCAGCAAAATGAAGCCACCAATATGATTAGCACGCTATTGTCGCTACTTGAGCCGCTGATGTTGGTGCTGATGGGGGTGATTGTCATGACCATTGTGATGGCAGTAATGCTACCGATTATTAATATGAATGATTTGGCAGGCTAAACCCTAAAACCGCCAAATAATTAATCGCCAAATAATTAATGGCTAAATAATCCGACAAAATTAACCAAATCGGTATGCAAATTGTCAAAAAAGCCGTGTAAAATCCTAACACCTTATCAAAAAGCGCTAAAAATCTAAAAAATGGAAATTCGTATGTGTTGTGCTCATGTATCAAAAAATCGTCAAGCGGGTTTTACTTTAATTGAAGTCATGGTGGTGATTGTCATTTTGGCAATTTTGGCAGGTCTTGTGGTACCCAAAGTGGTGGGTCAAAGTGACAAAGCCCGCGTCAAAACCACCGAAACGGCTTTATCCACCACCTCAAATGCCATTGATATGTTTAAAGTGGACAATGGTCGCTATCCCACCACCCAAGAAGGGTTAGACGCCTTAAATAAGCCACCACAAGGCGCCAAAAACTGGCCAGAGGGCGGGTATATTAAAGGCGGTTTCCCGAAAGATGGCTGGGATAATGACCTACAATACGTTATCCCAGGTACAGAAGGCAGAACCTATGATTTATTTTCATTGGGGGCTGATGGCAAAGAAGGCGGCGAAGGTCAAGACGCAGACATTTTTGCTAAGTTATAAGTTTGGTGCTGTTACTGGGTTAACGAAATCAGAGTCACGCACTCTGATTTTTTTTGCTAGGTTTTTGGACAGGGATTAGCTAAAATTAGCCGTCATAGTATAATTACGTGGCTTAAAACGTATAAATCTGAAACGTATAAATCTGAAACGTATAAATTTAAAATGTATAAATTTAAAACATATGAGAAGTTGTCTTTGAAAAATATATCCCTTATGCCTACGCCCCTGTGTTGTTTTCGAACCGTGAGTCGTCATGTCTCTCTACTTGGCACGCTACTGGCTGTCACTAGCCTTACTATGCCAAGCGCGCAAGCGATTAGTTTAAGCGAGATTTTTGGCGGCAGTGACAATCCCAGCTTGAGCGCCAAAGACAAGCCGCTACCGGTGCATGAGGCTTTTAAAGTCTATACTGAGCAAAAAGGGCAAGTAGTGACCATTCATGTGGATGTCAAAGCAGGCTATTATGCGTATCGGGATAAATTAACCTTACAATTGCCTGACGGGGTAACAGCGACGCCGCTACAATTTAGTGCAGCACCGACCTATGTGGATGACCCGGATTTTGGTCGGGTGCCTGTGTTTGAACACCCCTTTACTGCCACAACCACCTTGAGCGCGGATAAGGCAATCACCTCACAACCTGCTACGGTCAAATGGCAGGGCTGTGCCAAAGTAGGGCTTTGCTATCCCCCTGAAAAGACCAAATTTGTCATCACCCAATTGGCCGCTTCCACCAAAAATGGCGCAAAAAAATCAGACGCAATGTCGTCAAAAACGGCGCAAGCAAAAGTCACCAATACTGTGGCGACGACCAGCGATGCCGCCCCGACAACGACTCAGCAATCTGCTAGCTTGACCCCTGCTAAAACCGTCGATGAGGCAACTAGCACACCGTCTACCAAACAAACGCTGTCCAGTGGCAGTAGAGCGTCAGCGGGGCAGCAAATCGCATCAACCGCAATGACCGATGTCTTAACCACAGCCCAGTTAACCGCATCCGCTCCTGTCGTATCTATGGCATCGTCTCAACCTGTCCAAACAACTGTCATGACTAAACCCGCGGCTGCATCGGCGGCGGCAACGAGTTTGACAGCTAGCGCTAGCAATCAAGATATTTTTGGATTGACCAAGCATAGCGGTGTTGCGTTATTGCTGTTGTTTTTAGCGGGATTAGGGTTAGCGTTTACCCCTTGTGTGCTACCAATGCTACCGATTGTAGCCAATATCGTTGCCCGTCAACATCGTCCATCTGCCAAAAAAGGGTTATTACTCACGGGCAGTTATGGTTTGGGTGTTGCCACCAGTTATGGCATTTTGGGCGCAGTGGTTGCGTTATTTGGGCAATCTTTGGGTATATTAAACTGGCTACAAAACCCTGTCATTTTGCTAATTTTTGCAGGGTTATTTATCCTGCTTGGACTGTACATGTTGGATGTCATTCGCTGGCAATTGCCGCATGCGCTGCGTGTTAAGTTCCAAAAAATCAGCCAAATTGGGGCAAATCGACTCGGTACCTTAAGTGGTAGTTATTTGACGGGCTTGTTCTCTGCGCTGGTTGTCTCCCCTTGTGTGACGGCACCCCTTGCAGGTGCGTTGGCAGGTGTGGCAGCGCTGGGTGATCCTGTGATGGGGTTTGCCGCATTGTTTTTATTGGGGCTTGGGCTATCCACACCGCTCATTTTACTGGGCGCCACTCAAGGTAATTTTATGCCAAAAGCAGGCGAGTGGATGAACTGGGTCAAAACCAGCTTTGGTTTGCTGTTATTTGGCGTCGCTTTATTGATGATAGAGCGTATATGGCTATCAAGCGGGATGCTGATGCTATGGGCGCTGTGGTTTGCTGTGATTGGCTTATGGCTGTGGCGCTGGCACGGCAAAAAAGGTCAATTACTCACTCAAGCACTAGCATTGCTAGCATGGATTTGGTCAGCGTGTCTGGTGATAGGTACTGCCTCAGGTAGTCAAGATAGTTGGCAGCCGCTTAACAAGCTTGTGAATACTTCAGGGCAATCGGCATTCACGGCAACAAAGACCACCCAAACGATTACAATCACTAAACTGTCAGAGCTTGAACCCTTGCTTACGCAATATCCAAAGCTAGTCGTCAATGTCACCGCAGAGTGGTGCATTGAATGTCGTATCATGGATAAAACACTTTTTGCCAACCCGCCGCAAAGTTTAGCCAGCTGGCAAGTTGTCAAACTCGATGTGACTGACAATACGCCGGATAGCCAAGCAATCTATAAAAAACTAGCCGTGTTCGGTCCGCCTGTATTGTTGTTTTACCAAAACGGTCAACTGGTAGCAAGACAAAACGGTGCAGTCAAACGCTCTGATTTTGAGCAACTTTTGTCCCAATTAAATTAACTCTAAACTCAGTTAAAGAAAATTCAGTTCAAGAAAACTCAGTTCAAGAAAACTCAGTCAAATGATTCATTGACCCATTCAACCATAAAGGTTAAATAAAAATTGAACTATCACTTAGCAAAGTCTATAGCCATCCCGTTAACTTTCGGGGTGCTAATTTTTGTCACTGGGTGTTCCCATGAAGGCAATGCCGACCAACAGCCAAGGCAAAATAAAAGCCAAAACCAAAGCGGAAATAGCCAGTTAGCAAGCCCAAATTCACCGTTAGTGGACTCAAAGTCCAATCAACAGACGGCTAAAAATTCAGCAAGTTATACTGACAAAAAACGTCAGGCAACAAATATTCAATGCAACAACGCCGTCATTAATCAAGCTTATCAAGCCAAAAATCCCAGCGTTAAACGACAGGTATTAGGGTGTGGTACGGTGATTAAAGTGCTAAAAGACGATAATGAGGGTAGCCGCCATCAAAAATTTTTGGTCAAAATTGATAACTACCCAAACATCACGGTGTTAATTGCCCATAATATTGATTTGGCACCGCGCATCGAGGGTATCCAAACGAACAATCCCATTCGTTTTTATGGTGAATATATTTATAACGACAAAGGTGGCGTTGTACATTGGACACACCGTGACCCCGCTAGCCGTCATCAAGACGGTTGGCTTGAGTATCAAGGTCAGCAGTATCATTAGAATTACCCATACAAGCACCCATAGAAATACCAATAATTGACGAGCCAATAGTTGATTAAAACTTTACTTTACTGTTAAAAATTATTATGCATTTGTTAACTATTTTTCATCAATTTTTGCTATCATGAACGATATTTTTGTAAGAAGGTCATCCTATGTTACAACTTACGCTTTACCGCACTGCTTTATCGCTTGCTATACTAGCCACACTAACAGTTACAGCAACTACGCAGGCAAAAACTTCAACAAAAGCTTCAACAAAAGCTTCAACAAAAGCTTCAACAAAAGCTTCAACAAAACCCTCAACACAAGATTCAACAAAAACTTTAATAAAAACAACCGTTATTCCTGTCGACGAGCAAACGCTGCTAACCTGTTCAAAAATCACTGACAATGTCGCGCGTCTAGCTTGTTTTGACAAGATAAGCGTTGGTAAAATCGAACCCGAAGCCAAGGCGCCCCTTGATATTGCCAAAACCTTGAAAGTGAGTATCAAAGAAGGTAAAGCAGTGCCCGTGTTAGCCGTGGATCAAACGACAACCGTCACGACTCCCACTAAAAACGAGCAAAAAAAACTGGATCATTTGGTACCCAACAAGCTTGACAAAACCATCTTAAAACAAGTGGGGGTGACTGCAACGGATGTGGAAAAATATACGCCACTGAGTGTGTTATATGACTTGGATAAAAATGATCCCAAAGGGATACTGACGATACGTCCACATTTGCCCATGTATGTCATGCCGCTTTGGTACAACGCGACGCCAAACTATGATATTCATTCACCCACCCAAGATCATGTTCGCGCATCGAAAGATTCTTTGCAGCATCTAGATAGCAAGCTGCAAATTTCAATGAAAACCAAGCTTGCCCAAGATGTGTTCGATACCAATGCCGATGTTTGGCTTGGCTATACCCAGCAGTCTTATTGGCAAGTGTACAATGGTAAGTATTCAAGACCTTTTCGCAGCTCAGATTATCAGCCAGAGATATTTTTGACACAGCCTATCAAGGGTAATCTGCCTGGGAATGGGTCATTAAGAATGTTAGGCGCGGGGCTCGTGCATGAATCAAATGGACAATCAGACCCGTTATCCCGTTCTTGGAATCGTATCTATGCGATGGCAGGAACAGAGTGGGGCAAACTCACCGTGATTCCAAGACTGTGGCTCATCGCATATGAAAACAGTAAAGACTCGGATAACCCAGATATCGGGGACTACATGGGCTATGGCGATGTGCGTTGGTTGTATCCGCTTAATGACCAAAGCACAGTCGGCGGTGTGATGCGTTATAACCCAAGTAGCAATAAAGGCGCTATACAGGTGGATTATGCCTATCCATTGACAGGCGGTATGAAAGCGATTTTACAAGTATTCCATGGCTATGGTGAAAACATCCAAGACTATAATCATAAGAGCACCAATGTCGGTATTGGTATCATGTTCAATGATTTTAAAGGGCTTTAACTGCGTTTATGGCAATCATAGCCCCCTTGCCTTGGTGGCGATTGCCCTTTGCCATGGCGTTGGTGTATCAAGCGAAAGTTCATCACCGTTGCCAACTATGTGGCATCAATGATTGCGCTGCAGCAGGCTTTGATAACTTAGCACCGCGTCATCATGACCATTGGTTCAATCGACAGCAATTTCTTTGTCAGCCATGCCATAGCCAGTTTGCATGGTCCACGTCATTTTTTACTTTGCAACTAAAGCAAACGTCACTGCGTGGCGTAGCTAGCGGCTACTATCAATATCCCCTCAATCAAATCATGCTTGGGTATAAAAATGGGCAGCAGTTACATCATCTGCCCGTTTTGGTACACGCCATCCGCCAGCTTAAGCCGCCTCAAGGATGCCATGCCAAAAATTCGTTAATCGTTAAAGTGCCAACAAGTTTACAACGCATTAGGCAACGCGGCTTCGATCCGCTTGCCATTTTAACCGCTTATCTAAGCTTTCACTGGCAAATCCCTGTTTTTACGGGTGTGCAGCGACTCGACCGACCTCACCAGCAGGGTCTAAGCCGAGAAGAGCGTTTAGATAATATCAAAGATGCGTTTTCTCTGACAGATATGCCGCCTAGCAAACATTTGATTTTGTTTGATGATGTGGTCACCACAGGTGCCACCCTGTCTGAATTGGCTAATCTACTCACAAATTATCACCCATCTGCTCATATTCATGCGTATTCAGTCTTACATGGTAAGGTTTTGCATTAGGTCCTGCTTGTCATTGTTTTGCGACCAAAGTTGCAACGCCATACCGTTAAAGCTCGCAGATAAAGGCGGGCTACCAGTGGGTTATTGGAAGGATGCTTTAAAAGACTAGGCGAAAAATGATTTGATAATACGTGAGCGCCCTTTCGTCCTAATTCGCTTAGCAACGATAAGTGGCTCAGGTAAACTATGGGTAGTAAGCTTTAGGTATGACAATTAACAAAAATACTGCGATAATAGGTATGTTTTTTGCTTTAATGTTAGAATTGTTTGTGCTAGTAAACATAGTATGATAGGTCGTTTATCGAGGGGTATGGGTGGGTATCGTGATGAAAGTTTTGAAAAGACAGTATCATCGTGACCGAGACCAAGGTTTTACGCTGATTGAGCTTGTCATCACCATTGCGATTATCGCTATCATTGCCGCGATGGCAGCACCAAATATGCAAAAACAGATACGACAAGCGAGAATCAAAGATGGGGCAAACATCATTGAAGCTGCGCTAAAAGATGCTAGAACCCAAGCAATGATTGCTCAGCGATCTACTAGGGTAGTGCTAACCAACAGCGCATCAAGCAAAAAAATTACCGTATTGTATGTAAAAAGGTCGTCAACGGATGCCGATGAAATGCTATCTGATTATAGGCTAGACAAAAATTTGACGATTACCACTAGCCCGACTGCCTTAACTGCAGTTAGTTTTACCCCTTACAAAAAAGCTTACCAAGGGGACACCGGAACGGGCACTGTCACAGATAGCTCGACCAATTTTTCAGTGTGTTATGGCGCTGGGTCTGATAAATATACCATCATGGTCGATGCAAGCAGTAATATTGTCACTAGCAAAAATGGGACGTGTTCATGAATTCACAAAAAGGCATCGGCTTAATAGAAGTGCTGGTCGCGTTGATGTTGTTAGCAATCGCGGTGCTTGGATTTACTGCGATGCAGATGACCGCAGTCAAAGCTACCGATGAGAGCTTGATGCGTACCCGAGCATTAACTGTCATGCGGGGTGGCGCAGAAATGATGCGAGCGAATCCTGACGGTATTACAGCATTTAAAAAGGCACTTAATGGTAATCCAACAGAAAGCAATATTACCACCGCCAGTTGTATGACCAATAGTTCAACCGCACCAGTAGCTTGCACTGTCAATCAATTGGCTACTAAAGACGCCCTAACCATCAAACAATATGCTACTGACAATGAACTAAACATTTCAATAGTCACCTGCCCTGGTACAGGGACAACCACTACCACAGTGGCATCAGTAACTACGACCCTATCAGGGCAAGAGCGACAATGTTTTGTAGCAAGTTGGAGTACAACTACAGCGACATTAGGATCGGGCAATAATGACTGTGCCAATACAGATGGTGTTTACAACTCTGGTGCACAGTGCTTTATTCTGGAGGCTTATTGATGATGTTGACTTCTAATCGTCACTACACGCCTCAATTAGGTTTTACCCTTGTCGAACTCATGATCTCTATTGTCTTAGGATTGCTGATATCGGCTGCCGTTATCCAAATTTATCTAACCAATGTCAGAACGACTACAACACAAAAAAGTGGCAGTGAGCTGCAAGATGCTAGTATTTTTGGACTTCAGCAGTTAGAAGCTCACATACGTTTGGCAAACCTTGGAAACTCAGTAAATAAAATAACGGATACCACCGAAAATGGCGGTATCGTGTTATCCTTAAAAAATCTAGGGGTGACTGATACAATAATACTCCCTTTTTTGACGCATACCGCAGGTGATAAAGGGTTTACTAGTACTTCAAATATTAATAATATCAATAGTGACCAACTGACTATACAGTTTACCAATACCACCGGGCAAACAATGTCAGATTGTGAAAGCGTAGATATCCCTCCAAATACCAAAGTGATTGAGCGCTATTTTGTGCGACAAGTGACG
>ERZ501061.439-NODE-439-length-14398-cov-4.694555_pt1 | contig 14398 bp, 14 predicted proteins | sample MGYA00510854_ERZ501061 | MGnify/ENA primary metagenome ERZ501061 (study PRJEB25958, sample SAMN03398515) | human skin metagenome | study: EMG produced TPA metagenomics assembly of the Human Skin Microbiome Metagenome (human skin metagenome) data set.
ACGAGCGTGCTTCCAACCAAGTCCCAGCCACGAATAAACTCGCGCCCTGCGTGAGTGGCAACCGAGTAGGCGTGTCGAGACTCTCATGCGTACACAAGTTCACGTACGAATCTCAAACATAAGCTGATCACGAAGCGCAAACGTACCTGCCAAGCATGCAATATATTCTGTGCCAGGAATGCCGCCTATCTGCTCAATTTTTCGTCGTGAAGGCGAGAAGCGTGGCGACACTTCGGGTGCCGGCTCTGGCACGATCACATGTCCACTAGACGTGCCAACATACACATGTTCGGCTGAGCCTAGCGCTGTAGCATCAGGGACATGCGTGATGAAGCGTGCCTGATACACTCCATGCATACCGTCCCGTCACGTCAGTGCACGCCACCCAGAAGAAAGTTCAGCTTGATCGCTTGTCAAGACTATATGTTGGACCCTTGGTGTGGAGGACATTGATCGTCATCATCCGGCACACCCACGTGATGACAATGAGACCTTGACACTGTGGCACGCACAGACACTTGGAGGGAAAAGGGGATTATCACCCATAATTCTCGCTCGGCTTGACATTCATGCTTGATGACCAGCTTAGCAAAGCGCTAGATATTCGTGAGCGGCAAGGTCGGCGCCGGCAACTATTGCTTCAGAACCCGAAGGAGGCTGAGCGCCTGGCAAGACTTGTCGACTTTTCATCAAACGACTATGTATCGCTCGCACGAAACACACGCGTTCGTGAAGCATGGCTAAAGCGCCTACACGATGATGGCGAATCATTCGGTAGCACAGGAAGTCGACTATTAGACGGCGACTCTACCACGCACACGCAGCTGGAGCAGCGACTAGCAAAGTACTTCAAAGCGCCTGCAGCGTTGCTTTGTAATACTGGTTTTGATGCCAATGTGTCTCTTCTTTCGACGATACCACAGCCTGAAGATGTCATTCTATATGATGAGCTTATTCATGCAAGTATGCATGATGGCATGCGGCAGTCGCGAGCCAAAGTCTGCGTGCCTTTCCAGCACAATGACCCCGTTGATCTTGATCGCCAACTCTCGAGCGCTCTAGGCTCCAACCTCCTTCGCGACATTCAGGATGGTAAGCGAAACGTGTTTCTCGCATTAGAGAGCGTATACAGCATGGATGGCACAGTATGCGCGCTTCGAGAGCTGGCGCATGTGTTGGAGAAACACGTTCCCTATGCATCCACGAGACATATTCTTGTGGATGAGGCACACGGTGTTGGCGTATATGGACGCGGTGGGCGTGGTGTGTGTGATGCATTGCGATGTACAGACTTGCCATCAGCGCGGCTTGTCACCTTTGGAAAAGCGTTTGGTTGCTCGGGCGCCGCCCTCTTGGTGCCGAGTCTCTGGCGAGAATACTTGCTCAACTACGCGCGCCCGCTTATCTATTCAACAGCACTCTCACCAGCCCAAGCCGCGGCTGTAGACGTTGTTCTTACTGCATGGGAGCGTGGTGAGTTAGAGGAGAGCGTACAAGCTCTGCACGCACGCATCGCTGAATTGTACGAGTCATTGGCACTGCCGGCCCCAACAGCAGCTTCGCTGCCGCCAGCGCCAATTGTCCAAGTGCAAAGCAAAGAAGTAAAGAGACTCGCCGCGCAGCTACAAGATGCTGGATTCCTTGTTCGTGCCGTGTGTTATCCCACAGTCCCACGCGACAAAGAACGTGTGCGTATCTGTGTTCATGCCCACAACACGTCCGATGAGATCGCTCGTCTGAGCCTCGCGGTTCGTGCAGTGACTCATGCGTCTTTGTGACGTTTTGTTTGCTCAACGAGCGTCTGAACATTCCATTTGCCAAATCTTTGGTACTCGTCGATTGTACCTATACCGCATATATTTCGAAGTACTTCAACGATGATAATGACATCGGCTTGTGCCAAGTCCACGCGGTGTTCAGCATTCTTGGGTACACATGAAGCAATGAGTGGAATGAGCATATCTCGCGATAATGATGAATGCGCTCGAATACGTGGCTCAACGCGATACTGTCAACATGTCAGTCAGCCAGATTGGCCCTCGTGTTCACGACCAGCTCATGTAGAGAAACCCAATGACATACCGTTCGTGCATGGCCCTCAGGAAATGCTGGCGCCAAAGCAGCCGTGGCAGCAGTGCGAATCGATTCAGTATCCGTGCGACAAAGCACACGGACAGGCGAAAGCCGTTGGACGAAGCGGCTTCGCGATGCACCTGTGGTTTCCATGTCGGTTAGCACACGCTTGATTAGCCGATACGGATCAACTGGTGGTAGACACTGGATAAAGCATACTGCATGTGAGAAACAAGAACTCGGAAAGACATACAGCATTCTGTATCGGTGTCCAAGGCAGTAAAACGAGACAATGATGGCGTCGAGCGTAGCACTTGTAGCTCCTGCTGGATTTGTGTCTCAATATCTGATGAGGAATTCACTGAGGTTGGAGTGGCCGCACCTTTAGCGCGAGTCGCAGGCGCAGGCCCATTTCGCAAAGAGTCCATATCCTCTTCGTCTACGTCACCATACATGCATTGCGCTTTCTGTTTCGAATAAGTACCCATTCACATACTTCTTCCATAACTTCAATGAGTTCAGATGCAGCTTTTCGTTCCTTCCCACGGGCACAGGACATGAACACGCCGCCACAGCGTGGATAATCGAGTGCATGAACGATCTTACGCGTATGTCGTTGGTGTGCACTACCAACTCTTGGACCTTGTTTCCGCCGACGTTTCGAATGTGAATAATGATGCTGGGACTCCTGCTCACGTTTGGTCATGGAGAACTAGTATCTATCTAAACAACACCTGGTGCCCAACACTGGTGGCTTATGGCATCATCACGAACTGTCCGAGCAACTAATGGGCAAAAGCGGGTCCAGGTGGAGTGTAAATCCATAAGTTTCAACGTTGAGTGGATGTTGGTGCATGGGCCAAGGAGGGACAAAAGTTGAAGAGGAACTTGTGAAGGGCGGCCCCGGCTGCTGCAAAATCTTATGCCATCTCAACCTCAGAACGATCCTGGTGGGGTGCAGGCCTTGCTAGCTAAGCTACGGAGCTTGCAAGACCGTGTCACAGACACTGATCCAAATCAATGCACGCAGTCTGGTCACCTGCGCCCGTGGGCTGTGTCGTCGCGGCCTCTGCCAGCGTACCTGCGTCGTTCAGGCGTGTTGGCCTCAGGAACCTCCAATCCGCTTGCATTGTCTAAGCAGCAGCAAGCTTCTCCAAGAGACATAGAGAATGAACAGGCCGTCAAACACACACTAATGTTGTGTGAAGACGCATCGTTTCTCAAAGCATTTGGCAAGGTACGCCATTACCCTGTACTTACGCAGCTCCAAACTGAGCAGGATGCGCTTGAGCTGGCGCTAGCTAAAGAGCGCACAGCACTCGTGGGAAAAGACGAGGAGCATCTCCGAGGACCTAAGTATGTAATCAAGCCTGTCATTCTGTTCTCAAGTATGCAACTAACCAAACCAAGTGGTGCTCGTACGCAAGCAGCTTATGCGCATTGGACTTGGGAAGCTCTACGTCGATGGAATCAGCTAAGGTATTCACAGCAGCAACAGCTAGAGCAGGTATGTATTTCGTAGATGCACTGACTCTCAGTTGGGTGTACCATGGTTCTACGACACAAATGACCCTGCTGCATTGGAGCGACAATACCGCCTTCTAACCGTTTTGCTTGAACGAACGCGAGATATACCAAAGTAAGGAAATTACAGTATAAAAAATTGTCGATACACCATGCGTCCGCCATGATCACGTGCTCGAGTGGAAGCTAGCGACAAAGTTTCCTTGCTCATATGAACTCGTTACCAACATATATTTCTCGTTGGCCTGTGCACTTAAGAACCCGCGACGTCCAGCAGTGGATTTCTGGCGGGACATATCCTGCCCATAAAACGCTCAGAACGCGGCAAGTTATCCTTTCTGAGTACAAAAGCTGAATACGATTTTTTTTGAAAACACTCTTTCTCTCTCTCTCGCCCTTCTCAGGAGTGTGTGCGATCATGTGGGCAGCGTGCACAATCGTAGTAGCGTCACTTTGGGTATTGGTGCAATGGATATCCCTATATGCTCCTTACACCCCGCCCACATTATTGCATGCTCTTTCGAATCTGGAACGTGCCGGAACACCATCCCGCTTGCCAAGACAGGTTCTTCCTCAACACTACAATGTGACTATACTCACGGATCTGGATGCGCTCAAGTTCCAAGGGGCGGTAAATGCATCACTTCAGGTTATGAATGACACGAATGAATTCACATTCAACGTGGGTCGTGACCTAAATTTGAGCTCTGTGCGTGTCGCAACACACTTGGGCACTTTTGTCTTGCGTCCCCAGCGCGACTTGGAACACGAGCGTGCCTCTGTTCATATACCCGTGGTTCTTCGTGAAAATACAAACCTCTCCATCCTCATGGGTTTCAGTGCTAAAATGAAATCGAACCGCATGGGATACTACTACGCCGATTGGACACATAAAGATACCCATGGCCACTATGCCTTGACGCAGTTTGAGCCCACAGCTGCGCGCACGGCCTTTCCTTGTTGGGACGAGCCGGACTTGAAGGCTACGTTCGAGGTGCATCTGCTCCACCGAAATGCAACAACCGCCTTAAGTAACATGCCCAATATTACTGCTTCGTACAGCGTAACGGCCGACCAAGTACTCAGCGCCTTGCATGCGCACCCACTACGATTCGAGAAGCCCGTACTCTCAAATGCTACATGGGTCCGTACGGATTTTGAAAAAACACCTCGCATGTCTACCTACCTTTTGGCCTTCGCGAATGGCATGCTGGAGCACGTAGATGGCTCTTTCTTGTCGTCCAGTCGAAGACCAGCCATCTCGATCCCACTCCACGCTTATGCAACGCCTGAGTATGTCTCCAAAACGCATCACGTTGTGGACGTAATGAGACGCGTTATGCCATTTTACGAGCGCGTGTATAGCATCGCTTACCCGCTCCCAAAGTTGGACATGCTCATTGCCAAGAGTTTTGACTCGGAAGCAATGGAGAACTGGGGTCTCATCACTGGGCGCAGCACAACCTTTCTCGTCGACCATGCTGTATCAAGCTCTAGTGCAATTAATACAGCTACACGTATTGTGGGTCATGAAACGGCGCACATGTGGTTCGGTGACATCGCCACGATGGCATGGTGGGATGATCTCTGGCTGAACGAAGCCTTTGCGACGTACATGGGCGAAGTTGTTTCCATGTCGGCCGTGTATCCTGAAACAGATTGGATCGGTGAGTTTGCTCATACAGAGCTTAATCGCGCTTTGGATCTCGACGCCAAGCGATCGTCACATCCTATTCAGCTCGCTCTTAAGGGCGAAAATGTGGAAGACGCTATTAGTCAGGTCTTTGATGCGATCTCCTACTCCAAGGGTGCTTCTGTGTTGCGTATGCTTTCACACATGATTGGACAAGACACGTTCATTCAAGGCGTTAGTCAGTACTTGACCAAGCATTTGTATGGCAATACGATTACCGAGGACCTATGGGAAAGCATGAGCAATGTATCGGGCGTCAATGTGAGCATCATCATGTCCGACTGGATTCAGCAGCAAGGATTCCCTCTCTTAACAGTGACTGAGGGACAAGACTCGATTCATATCCGACAAAGTCGCTTCTTCGAGACGGGCGATGCACAGCCCGACGAAGACACGACTCTCTGGTACATTCCCTTGGCACTCAAAACGATTCGACATGGCCTCGTGGAAACACATAATTTCACGCTCGATCGTAAGCGCTCGATCGAAGTACCCATTCTGCCTGACACGATATGGAAACTGAATGCTGACCTCATTGGCGCGTATCGCGTCGTGTATTCGAGCGAACACCTTCGCAAACTAATAGAGGCAAAGGCCTTGCTCTCGCCACTCGATCGCTTGGGTCTCGTGTCAGATTCGCTTCGTTTGGCCATCGCTGGCTACGCCAGTACGCCAGACGCTCTAGATATCTTGCTTGCTTTTAGGAACGATTCAAGCGCGCAAGTTCAACGCACTATGGCAGAAATTTGGGTCCATGTGAAAAGCATGTGCTGGGAGCAACCAGCGGCATTGCAACACGCGCTCAACAAGCTGGGCGTAGACTTATTTGGATCTTTCGCACGAGTACTCGCAGATCGTTCAGATTTGGAAGAGCCAAACGAGATACGTCTTCTTCGCACCTTTGTTCTCGAGGCTGCCTCAGACGCTGACGATCCATGGACGCTTACATATATGCAGGACCTGTTTGCCGAGCATGTGCGTAATAACCGACGGGTACCTTTGCATCCCGACCTCCGGTCAACCATTTTGAAACACGGAGTGAAGAACGGAGGACTCCGAGCCTATGAAGCCGTCCTTCGTTTTTACTACGAAGCAGACGATCCATCATACAAATTGGATGCACTCCTTGCATTATGCTATGCCCAAGACGACACCCTTGTCAGGCGCTCTGTGGATTTGGCATTCAGCAATGATGTGCAAAAGCAAGACCTGCTCGATGTTGTGCGTGCACTCTCTATGAATCCAAAGAGCCGCCGGTTGCTATGGACATTTTTGAAAGCACGGATGCATGAGCTAATCGAGTCATTCTCCGGGAACCTGACGCTCGTTCGTCTCATAACGGCAGCATTGAGTACTTTTACAAGTGATATGGATGCCGTTGACATCGAGCAATTCTTCGCCCATACTCATACATCTCAATTCGACATGGGCTTGTCTCAAGCTCTAGAAACGATTCGAGCGCAAGCGCAATGGCTTGAGCGAGACGTGAAGGATCTTTCCGCATGGCTATCAATGCGAGGTTATTTGTAGCACGCAACTACGTAGCTGTGTTTAGAGGCGATTTGTAAACGATAGATCGTGAAACGCTGATAGGGCCTGCCGTTTCTTATGATTGTTCCCCGCACATTTTCTTGCTTTCAATTTGTTCTTGGGCCAACGACAGTGCATGTGTGCTTCGCACGCACCATGTGGGCTCCTTCATCCGTTGCGACTGCATTCCTGTTGGCATGGAAGGCACTCGTGCATCAAAGGGAAACGCATGTGCCTGCAACACTGCTGCCATCAGTGAAAACTCCCTCATCCTCACAGTCTGTTCATCTCCCTGATACCGCGCGTCCAACGCACTATGACTTATCGATCATGTCCGATCTACAGGACTTGGAATTTGCCGGGGGCGTGAATATTACACTCGACATCCTGAAAAGCACTTCTATTCTCGAATTTCATGCTGGTAGAAATTTGCAACTTGGACGCGTACGGGTTCAGACTCAGGATGGTGACATGTACACTGTGACCCCTACGATCCATCATGATCGTGAACGTGCAATGGTCAAGCTGCCCAAAAAGTTAGGTGAAAATGAGCGTGTCTACCTATCAACTGGTTTTCGTGCTGCGATTGATCGAAGTTTGCGTGGTTTCTATTATTCGACATGGGCGCATGAAGGCCAGATGGGCAGGTATGCATTGACGCAATTTGAGCCCACGTCGGCTAGACGCGCTTATCCAGGATGGGATGAACCCGCCTACAAAGCAAACTTCACGTTTCGTATGTTGCATCGCGTCAACACCACCGCTCTGGCAAACATGCCGAGTGCATACGAACGATCTGTGGATAAAGAACAAGTCCATCAACTTTTGCAAACAAGATCGTCTGGACTTTCATTGCACCAATACAACCTGGACGAATGGCTTCTAACGGAATTTGAGACGACGCCAAAAATGGCTACGTACCTCGTAGCATGGGCCAATGGAGCTTTTCTGCACGTCTCCAACACGACCATATCCCCGTTGACGGGACGAGTCATCCCGCTCCGCATGTACACAACACCAGACTTGATACATCAGGCTGCATTTTCGACTGAAGCCATGGCCAAAATACTGCCTGAATATGAGAAGGTTTTCGACATCGCGTACCCGCTCCCCAAACTCGATGCGCTTGTCGCCGCGGACTTCGACTTCGGTGCTATGGAGAACTGGGGCCTCATCACAGGTCGGAGCTCTATATTCATGCATGACGAATCTATGGGCCTGCGTGGAATGAAAAACACCGCTGGCGTCATGAGCCACGAAATTGCACACATGTGGTTTGGCGATATAGCAACAATCGCATGGTGGGAAAGCCTGTGGCTAAATGAGGCGTTCGCGACACTCATGGGCGAGGTCATTGTCCTTGACCGCGTATTTCCCGCGTGGAAAAGTGCGAGCGAGTTTGTTGTCATGCACTGGATGCGTGCACTGCAACTGGACGCGAAGCGCTCCTCGCATCAGATTGAGATCCCACTCCAGAGTGAGCGGGTCGAAGATGAAATAACACAGGTTTTTGATGATATTTCATACTCCAAGGGCGCCAGTGTCCTGCGAATGCTATCCCATATGCTAGGCAAAGACGTCTTTCTCCGCGGGGTAAGCTTGTACTTGAAAAAACACCTATACGGCAGTACTGTCACGGCGGACTTATGGGACGGCATCAGCCAGGCAGCCGGTATCGATGTGAACACGATCATGTCAAACTGGATCCTACAACAAGGTTTCCCTGTCATTAGTGCAACAGAGAAAGGAGATTCGATTTACGTCGAACAGCATCGTTTTCTTCAAACAGGAGATCCGACACCTGAAGAAGATTCCACGCTGTGGCATGTGCCCCTTGGTCTCAAAACAAAGAAATACGTGGATTCAAAGTCCATGCTGCGTGGTCAGCGATCGATGCACATTCCTTTCGAGCGCGCTAATTCCTCATTCTGGAAACTAAATGCTGACACGACTGGCGTATACCGAGTCGTTTACACACCTGAACATCTGGCTAGGCTAGGGGAGGTTGCGTCATTAGGTCCCTCAAGCCCTCTCTCTGTGGAAGATCGTGTCGGTCTGGTTGATGATGCGTATTCACTCGCACACGCAGGATATTCTAGAACGTCCTCAGCACTGACGCTGACTCGCGCGCTGCATGGCGAGACGAGCTCGCTAGTTCTGCAGGCGCTCGCTTTGAAGCTGGAACAGTTATCAAGTGCGTGGTGGGAACAGGCTGCTTCTGTTCGCGTAGGACTGAACCAGTTTCGTGCAGACCTGTTCGGTCCATTAGCCCGAAAGTTGTCGTTCAATGTTCGTGATGACGATTCGACAGAGACACGTGAATTGCGCACGACCGTGATTAGTGCGGCAGCTGCAGCTGGGGATGCATGGACACTCGGTGAGATTCATCGCCGTTTCACCCATTGGCAAGATACTGGCGATGATTCGCTCATTCATCCCGATGTGCTTCGAACCGTGCTCAGTGAGGCAGTCAAGCATGGCGATGCGCAGGCCTATAAGACGGTGCTTCAGTTGTATCATGCACCGCCGACACCCTTACATCGAACATGTGCGTTGATGGCTCTGGGTTCTGTACAACGCCCAGACCTGATTGCACGTACGCTATCCTTGGTCTTTGATGGTGGCATTAAGACTCAGGACTACACGTACATTTTCAACGCGCTCTCGAGCAACACCTTCAGCCGACGAGCGCTTTGGAATGAGACGAAGAAGCACTTTGACGAGCTCTCAAAGAGACTTGAAGGCAATTTCTCGCTTATGGGTGTGGTAAAAGCCGCTATCAGTGCTTTGTCTAGCGAGGAAGACCTTGCTGATATTCAGCGGTTCTTTGCTCACCGATCTACCACTATGTACCACATGAGTCTCGCGCAAGGACTCGAGTCTGTTTTGTCACAATCTCGATGGATCCAACGCGATGCAGAGGATGTGCAGCAATGGCTTTTCCAGCACCATTACCTCCCAACCTTAATGTCAGTGGTGTAGTCCACGTCAGGTTCGTGATGTGAGGTTTGGAGATCATCGTAGCAAGGCAGAGTTAAGTAGCAGCGTCGGCGTGCAGATCCTACCCCTACACAGGACAATGCACCAGCATGCATGCCTCTGCGCATAAACTTGTCGAAGGCCCATCCAGAGTATCGTTTCGTGAATCGTACTTATTGGTGCAAGTTTAATGAAGGAAATAACGTATTGGCTATATGCATATCAATGCGTGTCTCCCATGTTATGAAATGAGCTAGTGGACGAACACCAAGCCAATCTAGCCCTCTTCCTATGACGCGAACCCATTACATATTGCACAAGCCTCGCGCAAGACCCGTAGCTCATTTACAACCAAAATCGCATGCTTGAGAGAGACAAGAACGAAGCGGAGGATTGGCTACCTGATGGACTCAAGTTGACGATGTGTGGGCGTCTGTGTCTGGTACATGATCAGTTTGGGTTGAAACATGACAGTGGCTACTAGGTTGCAGTCCCCGCATAGCAAGTCAATTAGGAGACGGCCAAGTCATAAATGCGCCGCAGTGAGGTGGAGGTAACGACAGCCAGACGGTGCGTGTGCCCCCGGCGTTCAGTGTCCGGTGTCAGCCTCGGTATTTGTGTGTGTCGGCTTGGGCGACAGACTAAAAAAAGGAACATCCAGGAGGCGCTTCAATCTCGCAAGATTTCTTGTCTCGTGACGTCGACCTTGCATTGATTGGGTACGTGAGTGTAGCGACCGGGTTGCTAATACCAGATGTCCCTGGCGCTCCGTACGCTTTGTCATCCTGTCCGTCGAACGTTGTTTCCGAGACTAGTTGGCCAGCAAGTTGAGCGTGCCTATTCTGCTTTACGACCTCGTATACCGAAACTGAGTGAGCCAAAGGTGGGCTGATACCAACAAATGCTGGAAATAATTACTCACACCGGGGTTATACCTCTCCTACTTTTCTGCACCATGTTTTTTCTACAGCCTATCTACCAGTACTTTAATCCACAGTCAGCGCCGCGATTCTCTTCTATGAGTGTGCCACAGAACGAATCCAAGTGGTTCCGTCTACCGACGGATGTGCGTCCCATACACTATGACCTTACACTTTTTTCAGATCTTGAACAGCTTCAATTTCAGGGCGTCGCGGACATTGCCTTGGATGTGGGACGCGATACTCAGACCCTCTCATTCAACATCGGTAAGGGCCTTGACCTAAGTCATGTGCTAGTATCGTACAACCATCAGCAGCACGTTCTGATACCATCCATTGACATGCCGCATGAGCGTGTAACGGTGTCCCTTCCGGAGCCTGTCACAAAAGGCACAAACCTTTCGCTCGTCGTGGGCTATAAGGGTGCTATCGACCAGAGCATGATGGGCTATTATCAATCTACGTGGCATCATGAGGGACAGACAGGAAATTATGCCCTCACACAGTTCGAGCCAACTTCAGCGCGCCGCGCTTTTCCATGCTGGGATGAACCTGAGCTCAAGGCCACATATTCATTCCGTATGCTGCACCGCGAGTCCACGACGGCTCTAGCAAACATGCCCAGTGTGCAAACCAAAGCTGTTGAGAAACACGCTGTGGCAAAACTGCTACGCGTGGATGAACTGAAGCTGGAGGCGCCGGATTTGGGCAACGATGCTTGGGTTCTGACAGAATTTGCTAAGACACCAAAGGTATCAAGTTATCTAGTGGCATGGGCAAACGGTGTCTTTGAACACATTGACGGCTCTTTTACATCACCTCTCACTGGTAAGAAGGTACCAATGCGAGTGTATACGACACCCGAGTATATTCATCAGGCCCAGTACGCGCTCGAAGTGAAGCAGAAGGTGCTACCTGAATATGAGAAAGTGTTCGACATTGCTTACCCGCTGCCCAAACTCGACACACTTGTGGCGTCAGACTTTGATGCTGGTGCAATGGAGAACTGGGGTCTGATCACTGGGCGTACATCCGTGTTTTTGTATGACGAAAAGTCCGGTCTCCAGGGTATGAAGACGACGGCCGCTGTCCAATCACATGAGGTCGCACACATGTGGTTTGGTGACATCGCAACAATGGCATGGTGGGACAATCTGTGGCTTAACGAGGCGTTTGCCACACTCATGGGCGAGGTGATTATCCTTGATCGCGTATTCCCGGAGTGGAAGAGTGCTAGCGAGTTTATCGTTTCGCATTTGAACCGAGCGCTTGATCTGGATGGAAAGCGTTCGTCACATCCAATCGAGATTCCACTCCAGGGCGAAAATGTCGAAGATGCCGTGAACCAAGTCTTTGACGCCATCTCCTACTCAAAAGGTGCGAGTGTATTGCGCATGTTGTCGAAGATGCTAGGCGAAGATGTGTTTTTGAAGGGTGTAAGCCTGTATTTGAAAAAGCATCTCTACGGCAACACGGTCACGAGCGACCTTTGGGACGGCATTAGTCAAGCCTCTGGTCGCGACGTGAATGCCATCATGTCAAACTGGGTTCTCAAGCAGGGCTTTCCAGTACTGACTGTGTCTGAAGGCTCAAACTCGATTCGAGTTCGTCAGAATCGCTTCCTTGCGACAGGTGATCCAACACCTGAGGAAGACGAGACCCTGTGGCAGGTACCCTTGGCGCTCAAGGTAGTCAAGGACAGTAAGCCCACTACAGACTATGATGCAATGCTGAATGGGGAGCGCGAAAAGGAGATTCCTTTGCCCGATGCGAGGAACAGCGTTTGGAAACTCAATGCCGAAACCATCGGTGTGTATCGTGTCGCGTACTCTCCTGAGCATTTGGCGAAGCTTGGCAAGGCTGCCGCGCAGAAAGACAGCGCGTTTTCCCTTGAAGATCGTGTCGGCCTCGTCAGCGATGCATTCACGCTTGCACAAGCGGGCTACTCCAAAACGTCTGGTGGTCTGGCTCTTATGCACGCTCTTCGCGGAGACGACAGCTCCTTGGTTAATACGGCTGCCGCACTCAACCTTGCAAAGCTTGCTAGTGTCTGGTGGGAACAACCTGAACCCGTGCGTGAGGGTATTAACAAGTTCCGTGCTGATGTGTTTGGTCCTATGGCTCGCGAGCTGACATTCGAGTTTGGAGCGAATGACTCGAGTGAGTTGCGTGAGTTGCGTGAGACAGTCATTTCGGCAGCGGCTTCAGCTGGTGATGAGTGGACAATCAGCGAGATTCGCCGTCGCTTTGCGCCTCTCCAAGAAAAGGGCGATTACAGTCTAATTCACCCAGACTTGTTGCGGACAGTACTGGCACAAGCCATTAAACATGGAGGTGAGAAGGAGTACGAAACCGTTTTGAGTATCTATCGCTCGCCACCGACGCCTGCACACAAGACATCAGCGATGATCGCACTTGGAAATGCACAAGATACTGCATTGCTTCAACGGACAATTGATTTCTTGTTCAGCGGCCATGTGAAAACGCAAGATTTCATGTACTTCTTCGCATCCCTGTCATCGAACCCACGCTCACGGCGCACTCTGTGGGAAACTGTCAAAGCACGCTTCGACGAACTTGTTAAGTCGTTCGAGGGCAACTTCTCTTTGGCGAACTTGATCAAATCGTCCATCAGCACGTTCACATCAGACAAGGATGCAGCCGACATCCGGCAGTTCTTCGAGAAGCGCGATACGTCCAAGTTTAGTATGAGTCTCGCCCAAGGTTTGGACTCTGTTCACGCCCAAGCGCGCTGGCTTGAACGTGACGTGACTGACGTGCAATCATGGCTCCAAAGTAAGGGTTACATGTAGGTAGCTGGTTATCTAGAACTCGCAACGCTCGATTTTAGTAGTGCGAAATTGCCAGTAGGACCCATGCGTGCATTCCTGACTCAGACAATTTGGGACTAATTTGCTCTCCGAAGGAGTCTTACACCTGCTCGTTCGGTTCAACCCAGCGCCTAAGGGAATCCAAAGTTTCAGGTCTTTCGTCCTTGGAGAGCTCCAATTCTATTCGTGTGCCAATGGCAAACAAGCTAGATAAACTTTCATTCAACCAATGCATGCAGACGCATTTGCTTTCCTACTTTCCATGCTAGCATATAGTGGTATGCACGAAGCAATGTGATGTGTGCATCCTGTCTATTCCGACTCGGGCGTCTTCTGCAGGGGTTAATGAGACCGAACTTTCAAACTTTCATTTTCTTTACTCTTACGTACCTTGAAGAAGCGGTGGCGCCTCTCTTGCGAGAAGGTTTTAAGCGGGCTCTCCTTGTCATCAGAGTCGATATTCCGAAGCTCCGGGCGGTAGCCACGCGTGTTCAGCAACGAGCCGCCAGCAGCTTGGAATGTACCGACGAGCGCACCTAGTCCAGCACATGAACCGGCCATAAGGGGCATAGAGCGAGCTAACGGGTTAGAATAAAATCACATTCACGATAGATGAGGACAAGTCACTTACAAGCAGCACCCATGACCAGACCGGCAGCACATCCACCTGCGGCGCCATTCCATCCATCTTCCCGGTGCCGGAAGTTAGCGACCGAGGCATCCGAGTATGCAAACAGACCGCCGACAAGCGCTGCATGGTCAGCTGGTCAACGTGAAATACGCACTAAAAATTGCAATAGTACCGCCCGTGCGGGAAAAGATACCCATAGCACCAGCTTTGTGCTTTT
>ERZ501061.441-NODE-441-length-14371-cov-4.529058_pt1 | contig 14371 bp, 11 predicted proteins | sample MGYA00510854_ERZ501061 | MGnify/ENA primary metagenome ERZ501061 (study PRJEB25958, sample SAMN03398515) | human skin metagenome | study: EMG produced TPA metagenomics assembly of the Human Skin Microbiome Metagenome (human skin metagenome) data set.
AAATACAAGCGTCAGATATGCTTGTTATGTGAAGCCATTGGCACAAGTGCGCATGTGCCACCGGGCTCCTCGCTAACGGGACAACCACAGCAAGAATCGTCGTTGCCGCTCCTTGCGCAGCAGGAGGCGCTTGTCGCCGAGCAAGCACGTCTTGAAGCAATGTACAAAGCGCAGTGTGAGCAATGTGATCTGGTTATCAGTCAAATTGATACACTCAATGGATGCATGTCAGACGCAGGCGGAACACCGTCTATGCCGACTCAGACGGAGACTGTGTCGACACTGCGTGATGTCACACCCAGCACAGTACAACATCTAGAAGCGCATCTTATCCATGTACAACAAGTCTACAAGGAAAGAAAGATGCAGATGGAATCCCATTTGACTGAGATTCTCCAGCTGTGGTCCGAACTGCACATCATGCCTCATGTCGCAGTGCACGCGGGTCGTGTGTCTGTGCATGAAGATGGATCCGAAGAAAGCCGTTTCCACATGAGCATTCTTCAATACACACAGCAAGTCCCTACCATGGAGCTGGACGGACAGTTCTACGGGCAATTCCAGACATCGTCGCCATCACAGGCATCCTCGTCATCATATGCGGCATCACGCCTTCCTGCCGCCTTGTCAGCTGACGAAGACAGCGCCATGCTTGCTACACCAACACGCGCTCAGGGGGCACCCATGCTCGTCTTACACGAGTCTCATACCGAGTGTGATGCTCCTGCAGCAGTGCCTGACCTACTTCAGCCCACAGATACCGTTATGGCGCAGAGTGTTCAGCTGCGTGAAGCGCTGGAGCGCGAGAAGGCTGAGCGAGAGTCAAGCATCCAGGCATACTATGATGAACTATGTGAGCTATGGATGCGATTCGACGTGCCCGAGACAGAAATGGACGCGTTCGTGCTGGATCATCGTGGAAGTACGTTGCAAGTCGTCCAGGCATACCGCATCGAGCTTGACAAGATGCGTTCTCTCAAGTCCCAGCACATGGCCCTTTTCATCACAAAGACACGCGAGCAGATATGGGAGCAGTGGGATGCTCTTTACATGAGCGACAAAGAACGACAAGAGTCTTTTCCTGCGTACTTTCTGGCGCTGCCAGGTGAAGAAGACATGCTTGCATCCACATTCGACTGGGACGAGCTCCTAGCCGAGCATGAACACATGTATGCCAAATTGACCGAGATGCTTGAACAACGCGCGCCGATCCTTAGCCTTATTGGGCGATACCATGCTATATGCAACGAGGCTCGTGCGTTGGAGGAAAGTGCACAAGACGGTGCTCGATTGCTGGGCCGCGGAAATCGAGGAGATCCCGGACGCCTTTTGCGCGAAGAAAAAATGCGCAAGCGTGTCAAAATCCAGAAACCCAAGCTGGAGCAGGAACTTTTGAAAGTTTTGCCTGCGTGGGAGGAGACACACCACATGCCGTTCATGATGGATGGTGTTCGCTTCGTTGATCATTTGCGAGACCAGCTGGGTGGCGCTCCCAAGGAGAATCCTCGCGTGCAGCGACGTGTTCCTGGCACTTCGGCCACCTCAGTCACAGGCAATGCAGCGCCAGCTCCTGCGGAGAGCCTCCGCGCATCTCGCTCAGCCAATGGTGTGCCAGCAACACCACGGAATGGCACTTTGACGATGAAGAGGCCTGCCCATGCTTTTCCAGGCGCACCTCCCACACAATCACGCCGTGCAGGCGGACCCGGAGCAACGACGCGTTCGCGTGTAGCGTCGCAGTCGCGCATGACTCCATATGGTCCGGTAGGAGCGACGCCTAGCGCACGCATGCACGATGCCAAGGCACGTCGCTTCGAATCAACATCAAGTGCGGCGACAGTGGTGCAGCGCATGACATCATCATCAAATTCCAGTCAGGACGAGTCCTTCGCAGCTGCGCAGCGCACGCCGAGCACGCATCTGGCCTCTTCTCTCGCTCATGCACAGACGCCATTTGTCTCTCGGTAAAAATGTACCCATGTTTCTTTGAAGCCTGTACTTGTGCGTCGCGTTGATAATGCGTGGACTTTCCATCCTCGCACGTATATGTGCATAGATACATACAGACAGATAGATACCCCTTCTCCAGGACCTCTTCCACAGATGCAACACACCTCCATTCACAAGGCGCGCTCGCAGCGCCTGACCTGGGCAGGTCTGAGCGATCGACGACAACGTCGACGCACGCAGCGGCGGACGAACCACCTTGCTTTCGCCAACATTACAGCGCTCATCAAAGCGCGTACCTATTCACTCCATGGAAACAACCGCTGCACTTGCGCCGGCGCTCGCGGAAGCAACACGCACGTCAGGTAAGGGCATTGCAGAGACGTGCAGCGATGCGATCCAGCGCATGGATCATGGACAGGACGCCGTCATGCAGGCACGCATGCCCGAGCTTTATGCACTGGCGGAGCAAGTGACTTCTTCTCGTGCAAGCCTTGCCAAGATTCGGACCGACATCGAACGGTTTCACACACAGTTACATACAGCGTCTGAGCATATCGGGAAACTGCAGGACCGCTCCAATACTCTGAATGAACATTTGTCGGAACAGGAGACAAACGCATCCACACTGACAAAATGGATCGAAGGCGCTGTGATTGCTCCGTCGACCGTGCGCCTCTTGCGCGATACAAATGTTGACGACAACTTTCACGGCTGGGTCAAGGCGGTCCATATGATTGAACATACGCTGCGAACGCTCAATGAATACGAAGCGACACAGGATAGCACGGCTACGCCCGGTTCCGCTCGCGCACAGGCGCGCGATGTGGCAGAACAGTGCAAAAACTTGGTACGTTTCGACGGCTCGTTGGAGCTTTGTTATTGTTCTTTTTATCCCATCGAACCCGTGTCGGTGGCCTTGCTTTCCACTAACACCCGTTTCGCAGGCGATTGGGAAAATCTACCCGTACTTGGTTCGTCTGTTCGAGCCGATTCGCACTTCCGTCACGACAACGCTGCCGATCCTCCAGTCATCTGTTCTGTTGCCCCACAATCAACCGCTGTATCAGTTTCTCGCTATGCACGCGCCACGTGTTGCGATTGAAGTGCAACTCGCATACATCAATGCAGCTCGTTTGTACTATGAGACAGCCTTCCGCCGCTATGTGCGTGAGTTGCGTCGTATCTTGCAACGGTGGATTGAGCCAGCGTCGCTCGTCGCTTCTGCACACAAGCATCCCGACGCGCAGTACGCAGCAGAAAGGCAGCAGTATGCGCGTCCACTCACAGACGTAGCTGCAGTGCTTGCATGCCAAAGTGAGGATGTCAATTTCAGAGCAAGTCCCGAGCACCTGTTCCACACACTGGCGCTTGTGTTTCTTGATACGGCCTGCACAGAATACGCATTTCTTGCACGCTTCTTTGCCGGCACAGAAATGCGCCTTGACGTGTATGACGCATCGGGTGTACCGACATACAATTTACTGAGCCTTTCTCCTGAAGAAGAACGTCTGCATGAGTCAATAGTGACCCGTGAGTCGTGGCTTCAAGTGATGGAACCTGCTATATCCTACTTTTCCGAATTCCATGATGCAGTGCTCATGATGCCCAGTGCACCTGTACTTCAACACTTGACTATTTCAAACCTCACACAGTCGCTTCTCCGTGTGGCACAGTCTCGGCGGTGTCTCATTCCAGAGCTGGAGTCAGTCTTGATGCGCCATGTGCTAGAGACATGGCCGCTTGTTGCCAAGGGACTCGATGCAGAAGTCGATGCGCTCAAAGCCGTTGCTGTTGGCGCGCGACTTAGCGCAGCGCCGCGGTCGTCCGGCGCTGCTGGTTTCTTCGACCGCTGGAGTAGTCTTGCTATGACGACAGACTTGTCTCGTATCAATGCAAGTGATGCTTTGCATAAGGTAGGTATACTTGTGCATGATTACGTTGGATGTCAGCTCACACGCGCCTCTCCAGATCCTTTCTGCCTTCACACATTTTTTCACGCTAGTGGTCGCCGTAACTCATGCTGAACACCAAGGCATGCTTCTCAGCGGGTACGTTCGCCAGGACCCTCGCATATTGCCTTGCTTACCTGCCGACAGACTTGCTCGAATGCACACGGAACTAGCTCGGCTTTTGCGCGAGTATGCAAAGAACGTGTACCCGACCCACCACGAATGGCAATCGCCGCGTGCTTTGTGCTTATCGACGCATGCCATGCTTGCCGTACGTATTATTCACCATACTAACCTTGCTCACATCCACACAGGCCACGCCCATTGATACCCATGCACAAGAAGCAGCGAAATGGGCGCAGCTGGCTGATGAGCTTTCAAGCAATGAGCCGGCTTCCTAGTTCATATAGTGTTTCAAGGCCCAGTAAAACCCCATCATCCGGTGCCTCAGCCCATCGAGAGTGCGCAAAATCAATGATACGCACATCGAGCACGCGCTCGCCGCGTGCAAGCAGCGCCTGTAGACGTGCGTCATCGCCCTCCATAATGACAAGCACACTTGCACTGCGTATTTTGACAGGCAGGTGGGCTAATGTATCGCGGAGGGCTTCAATCCTCGGCAGGAGGTGTGTGTGAATCACACGTTCACGCACAGGACTAGATGCACCCCATGCATCGTGCAAGAGGCGCTGAAGATCCTCCTTCGTGCGTGCAGCCTTCCCAGGAGCCTTCCCGCTTTGAACGAACGCCTGCTTCGAAGCGTCCCATGTACAGAAGCCTGTGATTCGGATCCCAAATGTCCCACTTGTTGTGTCGAACGCCTTTTGGTGCATACGTTCCCGCTTTTCGCTCGAAAGTTCGGTGTTCTGGTCATTGTACAAGATGGTACCGAGCTTAATGTCGCACACATTCGCATACACGAATGGACGTACGAGATTCTCTAGTACAAGTGTGTGCGAGCCGATACTGAGCTGTGGCAGCTGCACGTCATCAAGGGGAATCCGTGGCCATCCTGGAAGCCAGTGGCCCTGGGCGTCTGCAATGCCATAACAAAGCGGCATCCATGCACGGAACATAGCTTTCTTTGCATCTGACCCTCCAGATGTCTTGTACGTCGTTTCGTAAAACATTGTTTCAGTGTTTAGGGCACTCTTGAGCACGTACTGTCCGCATTCTTGCACAATCCCGGGATGCCCACCGACCTGAATCAGCATGCTGCCAAGAGCGGATTCAAACGCCTGCTATTATATCTTTTCCTTGACTATGCACTCGCTCTCACACTCCCACACACCAGACACAGACACAGGCTTGTTTTGATGCTCTTGACTTGCCCTCTCACAGTCTCTCTTACGGAACTACCTTTTACAATGGACGGTAAAGGCACGTCGCCATCCTGCATGACGCAAACGCTCCACACCTCTTCGCTCGACTAGGGCATCAAAACAGGTGGAGTGGGTGTGGGGATGTTTCGTGCACGTGGCGCAGAAAGTGATTTGTCATGTACTTTACGGTGACGAGTAAGCTGGTCAGGACGTGTGAAGCGACGAAGGCATTCAGGGCACTGGAAAGGCTTGTCGCCACGATGCACGCGGATATGCTTGTTGAGATTGCTGCTTTCTGAAAATTGCTTGTCGCAGTTTGGATAAGGGCATTTGAACGGGCGATCTCCCGTATGTGTGCGCTTATGGATCGTCAGACTGCCGACAACACTAAACGTCTTGTTGCATCCGGGAAAGTCGCATTTGTACGGACGCTCTTGCGTATGCGTTCGCATATGCTGTGTGAGCGTGCTGGCTTCACTGAAGCGCTTGTGGCATGATGGACATTCATACGGGCGATCGCCTGTATGTGTTTGGATGTGTCGGAGTACTTTTTGTTTCTGCGTGAATTTACGGCCTTGCATCGCTCGTTCACAGCCTACCCAGCCACACTCGTATTCGGTTTTTCCAGAGCCAACATGCACCTGTGCAATGTGTGCAGTCAATTCGGCATGTGTGTCGAAGCTGCATGAACAATTGATCCAACCACAAGGATGCCGCTTCCGTTGCCCGTCTTGGGCTGGAGGACAAAAGCACGCCGTCGCCATGTCGTCGAGCGCCTTCTCTTCCTCGCCTAACATACATTGTCCCCGCACTGCATGGTCACACCACGCAGCCGTGTCAGCGTCAATGTCTGTATCGGTACCAGTGTCAGTGCTGGGGTCTAGTTCCCGATCTGCAGGTGCAATGGTAGTGATGCATGTATCATTCTCTTTTTCTCGCGAGCTTCCAAGCGGTATCGGGGTCGACAAGTACTCTTGAAGTAGTTTGGTATCATGATCAGGCACATGTGCTTGCTGCATTTGACTAGTAAACTCTTCCATCGTCGGCAGTTGAAAACCACAGCCGGACCATTGACATGGCAAAACTTCGGCAGAGCCATAGCTCGAAAGCATGTCATGGTTGTTGGAGTACGGAAACAGATGCTGATGACCCACTCTTGACAGTGTGTGGTCGGTGCCGGCACTCACCTGAAGGTGAGCACTCTTGCTGTCATGGTTTTGGTTGCTCGTGTGCCCCAAGCAGGCAGGCCCCTGATCATAGTTGCAACAGCAACAACAGCCCTGGCTTTCGCCCTTAGCCCTAGATAAGCCACTGCAATCGATCCAGTTTGTGCCATTTCCTCCACGATTGTTGCCAAACGCGCACAACTCTTTGGACTCCAAGGGTATAAGGGGAAGGTCTGGTGATTTTAGATACCGATTTGAGGACGAGGGCGTTGAACACGCAGTACCAGCGAGGCTTGAAGACTCAGACGAGCGAAGGGCAGGCGTCGATGGTTGGGGAGTTGATGATAGTATTGAAAATGGCACATCCAAGCATGTATCGTGGCAGGGTACTGGGTTCAAATGTGCGCATGAAGCACAACAATGGTCGAGCAGTTGTTGTGCATAGGATAAATCCATTTCACTCGGTCCCAACGACGAGCAAGCTTGCGTCGGTTCCATAAACCCATCGCACACACTCAAACAATTGCTATATGGATTAGCTTGTGGGTGTTGTGACCATATGGAAGAATAATCCATTACTGTGCTCGTGCAGAACGGACTTTCTTGCTTTGCACACAAGTCATAGGAACATGTGTGGGGCGAAATACATGACAAAGAAGCATTATGCTTTGATGTATGTGCGATTGTGGGATTCATTGAAATACCGTCTGGACAGCATGCAGGCATCGGTGCTGTCAGTGTGCTTGGGCATGAGCAAGAAAGAACCCTCCATGCATGGTTTTGGTTTCCGTGCTCATGTTCACAGGGAGGCTCTGAGCAGTGTGGATCAAAACAAATGGTTGATTCTGTTTCAGAACAGCTTGGAATCGAGCTGCAATCTCTGCACGTAGATGTGTGCTCATCGCAACATGAGGTGTGATGCATGCTGGAATACATGCTATGCCAATTCTGCATGACCGCGTGAGCGTGGAGCCAATTCGCAACGCACTCGACGGCAAAGGCGGGGTGGGGGAGGCGTAAGGCAAGGCTAGACAATGAGTGCCAACCTTGTGTGGCAATCCCTCTTTCTGCCGGATCGTTTTCCTCGTTCGTAAAACACGATCCAAGGAGCTGTGCTAATTGAGTACCCTACAGGTTCTGTAACACAAAACGGCGGCCTGCGTCGCAAATTTTTATTCCTTTTTGGATTTGCCCTATGCACATGTCTCTGCACGAATATGAACTCATGCACACGCTGATTGGGCCAGTCTGTTGCGTCTACTTGAGGGCCAAGATAGCCTCTTCGTACGCCGCAGGGAAATGATCCGCGAACATAGAAAAGTGTAATACGGGCAGACTGAAGAATGCTAATGGATTTGTAATGTCATACAATTCTCCATTTGAGAGCCACAGATTGCGCCCTGCTGGCACAAGCACACCACCTTGTACCGTCTCGCTCTTGAGAGTGGCATAGTCTAGACGCTGTCGCCGCGCTGATAATGTATGCAGAGGCGCGTCGTAACGCTCAGCGCGGACCCACGGCGAGAGCGGTACGGATGAAGCGAGCATGTGCTGCGCCAGAGCTTGCTCGAAGCGATTCTTCGCCTGGACATACAGGTCCTTCTCGACCTCACAGCGCAAGCGCCAAAATAGAGCCTCCAGTCGCTTCTTTCTGTCGAGCATGACAGCGTCTGGTTTTTCTGTACGGCAAATCGAGAGCCAATCCCAGAATCGGCGTACAATATGCACAGAAAATTCTTGATCCTCCTGCATGTGTTTGGGATTGCTGCTAATCGTCGTCGCGACCATGTCTCGACGCCGACGCACTCGTGTAAGCGCGCCTAACACTCGCCGAAGCTCACGAAGTTGGCCATGTCCAAAACGTGGGATAATATCGCTGCCGAGAATGACGTTGACAACCAATGGGACAGATCCGTACGTTGTGCGTTTATTGAGCGTGTGCGAGAGCGTTGATGGATGTGCAAAAGTAATGGCCCGAATCGGCCTCCCACCAGGAAAGCCGTCTTGAGACGTCGTCCGCCAAATACCTTTGCGAGGATCGGTACCCGGAGCGTCGATATGGTACTCCGACAAAAGAATAGTCGCTGCACTCGCAATGGCTCCGCCGAGCGAATGCCCGACAAACACCAGACCAAAGTCTTCGTGCTCATGGAGTGTTTCACAGAGCTTTCTAAACAGGGTCGAGCCCGGCGACACCAGCGTCTTGGCGGCGCGCCATATGCCAGCATGATATAAGTATCGCTCGGTATTTTCATCAACGGGGATACCGCGCCATTCTGCCAAAGAAGAAGTGATGTCCTCCGTCTTCATGTCCAAGTCCACAACGATATCTGCAAAGCTTTGTGTGCCCCGCACAGCGACGCATACAACCTTGCGACGCATGTCGCGCACCACGTAAAATGTCGGTGCATACGTTGCTTCCAGATCAAGGGTCTGAATATCGGCATGCAGAACATCATCCGCTTTGAGACGCGACAAATGTGCAAATGTTTGTCTTGGAAGCTGTTTTCCCGACGGCGTGAAGACAGGAGGTAAGTCTACAATCAACACGCGAAGTCCATACGCGGACATGGCCAACTGTGACGCCCATTTGATGTTACGGACGAGCATCGAGTTGTCTTCATCCCACAGGACGCGAGAATAGTCTCTCGAGTATGAAGGAGCATCGCCGCCTCCCGTTCTTGCATGCTGAGAACGAGACAGTTCCAAGATGTCCACAGACTGACTTGTTACAACCAAGTCATCGTTATCATCATCATCATCATAGTCTTCTTGATTATCGTATTCCTCGCCGCCGTACCTGTTGTTCATAACTTTACATTTGTTTCCATGCTCATAAGCTTGGCGGCTAGAGGTATGTTCTTCACGGCACGCTGGTGGATCTCCGCCTGAAGCAACACTGACAGGTGTATGCTTTACGCTTGCTGCGGGCGAGCAGAAAGAAGCCATTTCTGGTTTGTGCCAGTATTCCAGTCGCACCAGACCTGCACCCTCCCGCTGATATTGCTCGCGAGTGACGCTCTGTATACAGGCAAGCTCGATGAAGCCACGAAGTACCTGAAAAGTACTGATACCACGCGGTCGGAACGAAAGAGGAATCCCAAAGACGAGTCTCATTCGATTCGCGCTTTCTTCATGATCTTCCCGAATCACATGCTCCCATTCGTTCTGGAACATGAAATACGCTTCAATGCAGATGCGACCAAGGACCGTCTCGCCCATGACATTCCGATATACCCAACGAATGAACCACACTGCATAAGATAGGAACTCGAACGAATCCATGACCAGGTCCAGCGTGTGTGCGAGAAAAAACACCACAAAATCCGGAACAAATGCCACACTTACAAACACATAAGACCACAGAATCCACATCACGCCTAATGTGGTGGTATCAGCCGCGACTGACGATCGGCTCTCTCGAAGTAGCGACGACACGCCGCTGGTCATCGACGCTGTATCTTGTTGCATGAGCATGCTCTTTGGCGTGATTCGTTGGCAAAAAGAATGTCCGGCGAAATGGTTTTCTCGTTCCTGTTCATGCGACATCGCAAGATCCAGCGACTCCAGAGACAAGCGCCTCGACGCACGCCTTGTTTCGGACCTGTGAAATGACAACGTCTGATCATCTTTCATTTTTGGATATGGACGAGCACATAAAGCATCATCGCAGGCGGCTTGACTATGCATCTGTACTTCTGACGATGGTTGCGATGCTGAGAATGTGGTAGTTGAGGAAGCCCCCTTACGCGATCCATGAGGCCACAGCCAGCCAAGATTTTTGTACTTGTCTGGCACATCGAGCGAACGAAGTCGTGCCTGGGCCGACGCAGCCCTTGCTTCTGAAGCTTTGGCAGAGCGAACAAAGTTTGTAAACGCCGTCCAAGCATCCACGTGATGTGCAGGACGATTGCGCTTGGACATTGCATCAAGGTATTGCTTGCGCTGCAGCTGCTCACGCATGCGCCGAACACCTAACAAGCCTTCAAAACTCCAAGCATCATTACTTTGGTCATCTAGCAATGGTGGTGGAAGCATAAGCGAGTCAGAGTCATCCCGTACAAATCCACCAGGCATTAGAAGCGGTGTCTCGGGCAGGTCGTCGTCATCTGTGAACCAAGGCTGGATCGGAGTAGACTTCTTGTTCTGCTCGGTCTGCGTCATTTGCCTGAACCAATTCGCAATGCGGCTTCCTGTATGTTGAGCAAAAAGAATCAAAGGACCGGCTTCAATGTGCCTAATCCATAATGGCAGGTCCATTTGCGAGACTGATGCACGTTTTGCATTTTTGCTTCGGTTCAAACTGAGCTGATCAAGTCGTCCAGCACTGTCTTCCCGCAAGAATAAAGCACCAATTGCCTCCAAGGCACTTCCGGTGTGGTACTTCCCCGCCCGCTGGCTCCGCGATGCGCCCCCGCTCTCGCCTTCATTTTTATTCGACAAAAAATGCTCTGTTCCTTGACGCCATAAGTCGCGAAAAATAGAGGGCATCATGGACATAAGATCGTCTGCTTGATTTTGCTTTTTTTTTGGGTCAAAAGGAAATTCCTCAAGGGTTTGGGTTTCAGAGACCGATTGTGAGGATGAAGTAGAAAATCGCTTTCGCAATGTATTTGTACTTTCGTTCAGACTATTTTGGCGCGATGGCAGTGCATGTACCTGCCCTGAGCGCGAAAGAACAGCCGAAACGGTCAGGGCCTTTGGCACCAACGCTGGAGATGGCATATCAATAAAGTCGGGAGCCTGTGGCTGCTGGTATTTTGTCCGGTCTGGTGGTGTTGAAGTGAGAACGTGGGCTGTTGAGCTCAGTGTTAAAGGAGATGGGTTAGTCTTTTGCTTTTTGTTGTTAACATTGTTCGTAGAGGGACTCATTTTGCGAGGAAGAGATAGCGGCTCGACGTCGAACGTATCCACAAGTGCCCCTGAAGGCTCGTCACAGCACGTCGTGCAGCGCAAATCTGCGCACACGTCATGCGGGTGTGACATGCTGCATCCGATCTTATATCATGCGTTCTCTGAACGCACTTATTTTTCCTTTCTTGTATATCACAATGTCCGGCACCTTTAGACCTTGTGGCTTGGCGTGTGCTGAAACAGGTCAGTACTCAACCACCTAAACGGCCAGGGTCGTCCTGGGGCCCAGAGTGACAAATAATTAGAAAATGAAATTCCCCGCACATTGACTAGCTCTACGCGCGCCGCCTAGGGACTAACTGACGTAGCTTTTTTGGTCCACAACTCGTGCGGCACCAACCTCCACTACAAAGTTGCCGGAGAGTACGAACCAATAGACTGATGTGCGATATCCGTACCCTGGGACTAGTATCAGTTTTGTGGAGTTTTATCGCACTAACACTTTTCAACCGGTTGGTTCCAGCGGCGAGTTATTTACAGTACAACTTGTCGTGTTCTGATACCTATGCTCTCTCGTTCAGCATATATACTTTTTCCCTTGTTAGAATTCCTCTGTGGATGAGTTCTAGGTACAGATCATGACTTATTCTGCATGGTTCAACGCGTATTGAGTTAGTGACTTTCACTGTGGTTTTGCGATCTGGGTGCGCGTGTAAATAGTGTCAGTCTGAATGAGATAGACACGTTCAGTCTTCATCAAAAAGCATGGCGCAATCTCTCCAACTAGTCTATTGTCTTAAGTTGCAACTACTCTTTCGATTGCGCTCTGTGTATCTAGACTCATTCCGCGAACAAGTGAGACAACATCATGATACGGTCGAATCTCCATTACTCACATGCTATGCACCATGTCCAAAAAAATTAGTCGTAAATTTTGTTGAGTAGATGCATCATATCTTTGATGCAATTGAGGAAGCTCGTCAAGTGAGGGCTGTTCATGCCCACCTTCACAAAGGTCCTCCTCTAGTTCAAAAAATGTCAATGATCAACATCACACAGAACTTGACATAGACATGTGGGTGATCCAGTAGAAGTGGTCATACTGACGTATAGAGTAATATATCCAACACTATCTCACTTGAATATGTCATGAGCGAGACTATCATGTCTGATCTGAAGAGCTGATCAGCTGTCACTCGATATATGAAATGATCGCGTCGGAAGAACCACTCATCATTGTTCTAGTATGTTTTTCTCTAATCATTCATCCTTTTCGCATTAGCCCACTGGTATGACAATGGAAGTTAAAGATACCAACGGCAAGGAAGATTGTGGTTGAAATTAGCATGTACATTCTCGTCTGAAAATACCAATTCATCTATGGATGAGAGCCAAGATGGGAGCACTTTCAGGCCGATGATAAACACTGCTGGTGCGAGAAAATGGGATCTGGACACAAAGCAACAATCTGCCCCATAGCAGCTTAAATAGCGACCGAATTTGGACAGGACAACCTCAACATCTGTCGTCAGTTCTATGTTGAAAGCGTGACGAAAAAACTCAAATGTTATTTATATTTGCTGCTATTACTGGGGTGTACTCCCGTTGCGATAACGATCAATCTTCAGGATTGCGAGCAATGTCGGAAACATAAATGCTTGAACAAAACTTTCGACGATCAAGCAAAGCGATGAGCCCATGTTGTGACGCAAAACAGTGGTCCCGGTTGGATTTCCGCTCTGACACTGAAAGATATTCTGCTTTTTTTTTTCTCTTGCGCAATCACGAATTACGATAACTTTTATACACTTCTTGCACAACGCACCGATGAGAAACGTTATTACAAGCAATCAAACCTGCTCGCGACGGAACGGCGGGGCCTTTACTACTGTTCCAACGCCAAGCAATCTATACATCCATTCTCGTTCTAAACCCCTAGTACACTACGACAGAATGCCAGGATGATATTTTTTCATTACTGCACTCAAATCCAACTATGTGCAGTAGCCTAACGCATAGGCACTTGTGCAAGCGTGTCCATTAGCCTTGGCTTCCATGAGCAAGGCCGAGTCACAAAGACATAGGATACAATGCCGCCCTGGAAAACAGACACAAGGACATTTTCATAGGGAATCATCAGATTAGGCCACAAGAGTCGAGGCCGTCGACGACTCATACTTGAAGGATGGAGGAATGGCACCCGTAGTCTTGTAGTAACGGGACAGACGGTGGATACGCGACTCAATAAGAATGAGACGGAACTTGCTGTCCATATCCTTACGGTTGCGCTCAAGGTGCTTGCGCACAGAAACAGCACGCTTGATGAGGTGGTAAAGGTCCTCAGGAATCTCAGGAGCAAGACCCTCGCTCTTGAGGATACGCAGGATCTTGCTACCGGTGACATAACGCACCTGAGCGATACCTTGGCTGTCACGAAGCTGAGAGCCGATCTGTGAAGGCGTCACACCCTTACGGGCGAGCTTCACGATCTGCTGCACGACCTCTTCAGGCGAGGTCTTCAGCCACGAGGGTGGCGTACGGCTATACGGCAAAGCCGACTTGGAGATACCCTTACCCTTCGAATGCATACGACCCATGGTGACTGAAAGACGTTAGCACTCCATCAGCTTCTTCTAAGTTTGTCGATGACGGATGAACGCTCCATCGAGAGTCATGACACGAATACCGCATTCTCAGCTCGCAAATGCATCACAGCAACATCGTGCAGTCTCGACAAAGCACACATCTAGATCGCAAGCATACATACCAGATTCTTATGAGTACTTGAAGACCTGAGCGTCGTGAGGTGTAGAGCAGTAGACGGTCTCACCATCAAGGAGTCACCCTCACGTGGGTCCTTACAATATCACGTGCTCCTGACAGAAACTATAGTTGCACGTGATGCACACTCTGCGGCTCGAGGTTTTCGGTAGTCGTATCGCGAGCCTCTCTGTACATCACACTTCGAGTGGAACCTTCGCAAGGTGAGTTGATCAGGCCATCCTTTTACGCTGAACATCGTTCTAACACACACAACAGATGAAGCTCAACGTCGCTAACCCTGCTACGGGCGCACAGAAGTCGTTCGAATTTATGGACGAGCGTCCCGTGCGCTGCTTCTACGACAAGC